>Ga0126337_10000888_pt1 | contig 16806 bp, 12 predicted proteins | sample DipCmetagenome_FD_92527 | JGI IMG/M metagenome (GOLD analysis project Ga0126337, IMG submission 92527) | Coral microbial communities from La Bocana,Puerto Morelos, Mexico - Diploria C A metagenome | ecosystem: Host-associated > Invertebrates > Cnidaria > Coral | place: La Bocana,Puerto Morelos... | reverse complement strand
CAAGCCAGTATTGTCAATACTGCTAAGACTGTTTGCACTGTTCAATGTCCGTGAGTGTGTGATGTACTTCAACCGTCATTTTGATATGTGCCGAGTCAGGATGGTTCGTTTCATGCTTGTGCAAGGCAGGACGGAAACTGTTGGTCAGTTGGCTGCCAATGCGGTGGCGTTCTTGAGCTATCCATGGGTGGCTCCAGTGGCACCAGAGAAGGCACATGGAGACGATGGACGATGAAGGACTATGAAGCATGATGAAGACGGATCATTGAATGACAAAGGAATCATAATTAGTTTTGATTCCTTCAGAAGCAGCCAAAGCGTGTGCAGAAGCAAAGTCGCAAACAGGGACGCAAGGGGCAAACATAGGAGAAAAGCCAGATACTTTCGAATGGGGATAGGATTTGATGCTAGGAAGCATGGGCTAGTGGTGGAAATGGTTTGTGCAGATGCCTGTGATTCAAACGTTCTTCCACTCGTTGGCAGATCACCTACGAGATTCCGTGCCACTGGTGCGGGACAATGCTTCCAGCCTAAGAAGTGAGGTCAGAAGGTTGAAAATTCTTGAAGCGTCCCAGGCGGCTATAGGGACCTAAAGCATCGTTTAACAGTTTAACCGATTGTAAACTAAAGAAGCGGGTTTTCGTGCTCCGGGAATTTGTTGTAGACCAAAGAATGCCTTCGCCAACGAAGCTATTCTACAAGGGAGGAAGCATGACCCGATCAATGGTGTGTATTTGCACTATGTTTTACAGGGGACAACTGTTGAAAAGTTGTTGGCTCCTTATTGAAATTAGATAATACAACCCTGGACACTGGAAAGTGTTTTGGTTTTGTACGTGTGTTGTGTGGGCTGTGTGTTGCAGTGTTGCGCATATGTTCCCTCTTTTGGTAGCTCAGATGATTCCTCGTTTGCTTGAGCATTTCATCCGAGGAAACTGGAAGGTGAGCATTTCAGCAAAATGGGCTGCAGCCTTGGTTTAGAGCCACGCGGCCAAATGCCCAACTTAGCTTCATTTGACGTCACAGACACTGTCAGTCAAATGTACACAAAAAAATACCAAAAAAAAAGTCATATGAAAAAATCATCAAAGTGACAAAAAGGTTGTGAGGTCTTTGGCTCACAAGTTTACGTCAGGTTTCGAGTACTGCTCGCCTCGATGCATTGCAAAGCATCGACAGGTAGATTTCGACCCTGCAATGCGCGAAGGATCAAAAAATATCAAGAACGTCAGTCCAGCCCAGATTCAACTATTGGGATAAATCTCTCCAACCCTTTTCTTTGTTTGATTGTGAACTGTCACTAATAGTTATACGTAGTACAGAGTTATCATAGCGATTTCATTTTAAAAAGTAACTATGCTTCTTTTGTGTTTCAGGATCAATAAAGTATTTGCCGGGTTGTTGCTTGTTGGCCAACTCTTCATGTTGATGTTTGTTGAAGGAAATAGAAAAGGTATCCTATTCGCATGTTTTTGGGGTAATTGTTGTGCTTGTAATTCAATATGTCCATGCAAAGTAGCAAATATTATGAGATTTTTTGAGCCACAGCCAGGGGGTAGCCAAATGTATTTTATTTTCAAAATATTTACAAAATATTTACAACATATATTTGGGTCATTTTTGGGGCACAAAAAAATTTACAAAAAAATTACAAAAAAATTACAAAAAACTTACAAAAAATTTACCAAAAAAAAATACCAAAAAAATACAAAAAACTGGGAAAATACACAACAAAAAACAAAAAATACATGCAAACTGCAAGAAAACATGCAAAAAACATACAAACAACAAAAATATACAAACAAACGTATACATACAAAAAAATATATACATAAACCATTCAACAAAACAACAAATATTCAAAAAAAACACATGCAAAACAACTTACATACACAAACAGCCAACAAAAACATACCAAAAACAATAGAAACACATACAAAAAGCAAAACATATGCAAACATACAATAATGAAAGCACATACAAACAAACAGCAAAAACATACAAAAAAAAACAAACAACATACAAAAAACACAACAAAACTACCATTTTTTGACAAAAACCAAATAAACATACAAGAAAACATAAAACAACAAAAACAATTTAAACAAACATGCAAGACAATTACGACCAACATATAAAACAAAATAAGCAAAACAACATCTTTCTGGTGACGCTTAGGACCAGAATGGTGGTGATGTTGTTGGTGCTGCTGATTGTAGGTTTAAACCGGTCTTTGAAGACGGTCTTTGATGATTGCTTTTCAGCTGTTCGTTTTGCATGGGGTCCTCATCATTCCACTTTGCAATTAACATTGTCTTGGTAACATCTACTACTAGAGCAAAAAAGAGCAGAAAACTTTGCAAAATTAGGCGAAAGGCAAAAGTATTCAACCATTGAAAAACATAACAAACAATAACAATAACATCATCATTATCCTTAGCCTTAGCACATATAAACAAACAAGCCATTCATGCAAGTTACACATGCACACATAGAGAAGAACAGGCATACTGGCATACTGGAATGTTGTAGGTCCTACAGACAACCAACAGACAACCAAGAAGATGAGCAAATGCATCAGCAAGTGTGCAAGAAACAGCACAACAATTTATATTCAATAAAGAAAACACATCTTGGAAACTATGTTATGTCATGTGTTATGCCATACTCGTTGGAACAGGGGGGGGGTCAGGGCGACCAAAAAAATCACAAACATAAAGACATTCTCTCCAATTCTCTCCTCACTTTCCTCATCATTTGTACTTATTTTGCCTCCTCATGTTTCCTCATGTTTCAGTGCTTATTTTCAATTGTCAAAGCAGGGCAACCCACATTTTGATTGCCACCTGGCTGTGCCCTCACAGTCTTGACTCAACTTACAAGTCAACTTTGTTTGTTTGTTGTCTTGTTTTTTGTCGTTAGTTAGTTCCTGGCCCACCAAAATATCAAAGCAACGCGCTGCACTCAGAGGCTTGCAGGATTCCACTGATTCCACAACATGTGACTACAAAAGAAAGAAAGAATGAATGACAAGGACAAGGAATGAGTGAGTGGGTATTTTTTCAAGTCTTCCAAGTCACTTCATAATTCACAGAAAGGTAACAGGTAACAGGTAACAACTAGCAGCTAGCAGGTAACAGGAAAAGGTGAAGACTGTAGACTCTGTAGACTCTGTAGCCCCAGACCTTTCCTAGCCGCCAAAGCCCTCATGTCAACCCTGGCATGTGACCCATGGGATTCCCTCTATGAGTCTGAGCTACAGCATGCGTCGCAAAGACTTCAAGATGAAGCTGAAGTCATCGATGAAGCAGAAAGGGTTCGGACAGAGAGTGCATCAGAGGATGATTCTGATACACACGGGGGGAAAGTGACACTGTGGTGGGCGCAGTTGCTAGAATCACGTATGAAGGACTTGGGACATGATTTGAAATTGTTGAGAACAAAGCAGCGACCAGTCAGTATTGTGAGTGGGTGCACTGGTTGTTCAGCAGAGGCTGCCACACTAGAGGCCCATGTTTTTGTTTGCAGACTTGAGACATCATAGAGTCATATAGAGGGGTGTGTCTCAAAATCAAAATGCATCAAATGAATGACTTTATTGGGCCCTTTGTTTTTGAGACATGCTCTACTCTATGGACTCTATGGTGATGGTTTTGGCTCTTAATCACATTACTTTAGACTCTATGGTGAGCGGAACCTTCTTTGTTCATGTTTTCCTAAGGACCTAAGGAATAAAAACACATAATATCATAAGATTCATAAGACTATGAAGTTAGATAGGTCATCCCCAAGACAAGAATGAACTCAAAAAAATGCTATTTGCAGTTTGCAGATATGACATGCCATAGTTTGTAGTTACTTGTAGTTGTAGTTTCACAAGTGTTGAACGTGAGATAAAAGTGAGATGAGGAGGATACTGTTGATGGAAGAAATCCTGCACCGGTTGATAGGTACAGGTAGAGTGTTTGTCAGCTTATATCCTCCTTACTTTTTCAGGGTTTTATAATATACATCCCAGGCAGTGCAGGATTTCGTCCACCAACAGTATCACAAGCTTTCAATCATCCACCACAGCAAAAGGATAAGAAGTATACTAAGTATTTCTCCCCCCCCCCCTGGGCAGGCATTGGCTATACCGTATGTAGTGATCTCGGCCTCTGAGATCAATGCAACTTATCGGGAGTTCATTGACTGGAATTATCCAGGGAAGTTCTCTCACCTGTTTCCTTCCATAGAAACACAGCTGGCTGGAACCTCTGTATGTTGCTTTTGCAAAGGTGGCACTCCCAGCAAAATTTTGGGGCCCTGCAACCCTTCGAAGGTCTTGAATGACATGAGGGAATTGGATGGGCCATCTTTGATGGTTACTGGTAGCCCATGCAATCCTTACTCCACCCAGCGCACCAAACGTTTCGCCGTAGACAGTGTGAGAAACCACAGTTTGTTTGATGTGACAGACAAGTCGACTATTAGTCTACTCAAGCAGTACGAACCCAAGAAGTGGCTGTTTGAGCAAGTGTGGGGCTTTACCATGCCTTTCAGCACCGCAACAAAGGAAACTCCCAAAGACCGGTTCCTTGGTACAAGTTTTCCTTCTTGGATTCTAGACTCTAGACTCAATTTTTAATATAGACTCAACCTGTAACAATGATTTGTTCTGTTTCTGTTGTATTTTCAATTGCAGTACAAACAAATACAATCAATGTGTGACTAAGTACTGTAAAGTTGCAGACTTTTGCCCTTCAACGTCGACTCAGGACTCAGGTCAGCTTTGTTTGTCGCTTTGTTATGTGGTTCCTGGTTTCCCAGTTTCCCTGTATTTGAAAGCAGGACGCGTTCGACTCATACAACAGTACAACAGAGTCATTCAGAGCTTTGATATTATATATATATAATCAAATAATATACAGTATCAGCAATATACATGATACATGATATATGAACTATTAATGATAGTAAGAAGTATGAAGCAAGTAAGTAGTAAGTAGTGTTTGTGTGGGCGTCACCTTATGACTCATGACTCTTTGAATCTATAAATGAATTTTAATTTGAATGACGCTTCCGACTTCTGACTTCCAATGTGACTTGTAATACTGACATACGACATACTGCTGCCCGCTATCACCCAAAGTTACTCCTGGAAAGAAGAGGGGAACTTCACAACAAGTCACAAGCCACTAGCCGCTAGCCTTGTCACATTAGTCATTAGTCGCATTTCTCAATCCAATGGCCAATTGGGCAATTGATTGACCTCTATGACAAGAGTCAAGAGTGAATCTCTCCTAGTACTGCCACCTCTACTGAACGTGGGAGCCCTGCTTTGCCATCTGCTGTCAGGTTTTTGCAAAGTCTGCAACAAGAAGAATTCAGGCATGGTGGCTATTGGGCAGTGTCGCACAAAGTGGAGAACACTCTGTTTGTCAACATTCATCGCACCAGGTGCGACTGACAGATTTGGAATGGCGAATCAGGGTACATCAGGGTACAGAGTACTGAGTACTGGGTTAGTATATCCATATATCCGAATCTCCTTTTTCAAATTATGGTAGAATCTGGTAGAATGACAAAAATAAAAAATACATGAATGGATCATGAACCAACGGACGCACCAAAGATATTAACAGTTCAGTTGATTCATGTGATATGATCAGATATGTCAGTTGCGGGTTTGTCATGTGTTGATGTGTTCCAGATGTCATTGTCATAGATTGATTCAGATCGAAGCAATTCATGATATAAATGGTAGATAGGTAGATATATAGATATATATATATATTTTTTATATAGGCCGAAAGAAAGATAGATAGATAGATAAATAGATAGATAGATAGATAGACAGATAGATAGATAGACAGATAGATAGATAGATAGATAGCTATAGAAAGGTAGCGTGACGAAATGATATGATAATATGATACCATATGATATGACATGATACAATGGTATGATAGAATGATTGATATGAATTTACAGTGTGGTACAACAACCAGAACGCATCATGAGACAATCAGTTGAATGGCTCAACTTCATGCGGAGCACTTTCACTTTGCAGACTGGACATGGACATGTGAAATGAAATGTGTTGAATTGTTTAGGCTAGGTCAGTTTCATTGTACACATGACAACTGACTGGTTTGGTCCTTCCAAAGTGGCCAGAACTATTCACAGTCACAAAACATCTCAATGTTGCCACGTTTTAGTGCAGTTGAACGAGTCTGAAAGAGGAACATCTTACTTATATGGGAATACAACTTAACTTTTTACTGCGTGACATGTTTAGCCAGCTGAGTCAAGCTGGCCATGGCAGAACCCCGAAGACGTGGTCGACCAGCTGGTAGTAATTTTCTACGAGAACATGCTGCAAGATCGGAACGAGCCGCGCATCAAAACCAACATGAGCATTCTGACAGTCGAAGTGGTATAGAACATGCCAGATTTGTGTTGCAGCAGCAAAGGGCTGCAAGGGCCAGCGAAGTGCAATCACGACCGGAGACGGTATTTGGTGTTGCACGGGGGTCTGGTTCACAGGATGTGTTGACGCAATATGGTGATTTGCACAGTATCAACACAGTTGGAAGCACGTTGCAACACGATATGCTGAAGTCCATGGCCCATAGTATCACATCTGACAGGGCGTCATGTTCTGACCAGGAACTTGTCAGTGTTCAACTATCTGGTGAAATGCCCAACATGAATTTGAGCAATTTGGGGAAAACAACGAAAGAAAGCAACATCCCAACCAGATTTCTTGCAATTGGGCAGGCGGTGCTAGAAATGTTCTACATTGCTTGGAACCTACTCTTTAGGATGCTCATCAAGATGTGCAGGAACACTGACTATGACCCGGAGTTGACCAGTCGACCATTGGTCGCATGTGTTCGGTTGAGATATGATGAAACACCGACAAAGGTTCGTGTGGATGACCCTCAAACAGATGGTGCACCGTCTACATCATGCAATGCGACGCATGCAAAGATTTTTCAGGTGGAGTGTGCAGTGGGTACACTTGCGCAAACAACAAACAATAGAACCAAAGAAACCACTCGCAGCTTTGTCTTTGGTGAAATTCCTACTCCTTTGTATGCTTTGCAAACAACGAATGGAGCAAATACAGCAGCTGCACTGAGTGATGTTTTACAGTCACTTCCAGAATTTCAAGATCTTTGCAGGGATTCCAAGTTCAGTTTTCGACGCAGTTGTTCTGACCAGGCACCAGCAAACATGAAGGCCGAACGGCTATTGAATTCACAATTTGGAGACTCCATGAAACTCATCCATACCCTCTGTGACGTGCACAAACTTTACAGATGTACAAGAACGTCAATGAGTGGGGTGGACCAGGATGTGAGTGGTTTATTGAGTTTTGCTCTATCGCTGGGAGACCCAGGGAGTATTCCAATCCTACATCAGTCACTGGCCAAAATATTCCTGAAACGACTTGTTCCTTGTCCAATTTTGAGAGTCAGTTTTGTAATGTGCTATTTATACCATACCAGAATCAACTCAACTGTTGTTTTGCTGGTGCGTCGTTTCCTTCTTTTTGCTTTGATTCGATGTTGTAGATCCCTAGCCGTAGCCGCAGATAGTACATATATTATATATTTTTTTTGCATACATATAGATTATATAGATATAGATATGATATATATAATATAGATATATGTATTATATGTAAATAAATATTGAATATTGAACATATAATTAGCAACAATTAGTAATATAGACTTAGATTTAGATCAAATATAATGACAGTATATTTCAAGAAAAGAATAGAATAGCAATGTAACCATGATAAAATCATCTTAAATGAACACATATGACATATAATCATATTCAACACCTGTGATTCAGATTTAGAAACATCATGTGACTCATGTGATTGGTTTCCCAAACGGTACGAATGAGGAGTCTTATGACTGTGACACACTAGACTCGACTGTGACTATGACATGACTGTGACTATGCGTGACATGTGAACTGCGAATGCACTCTACATTCTACATTCTACATTGCAGCATAATAAAAAACTGCTAATAAGCGAGCACTGTAATGATAAGTGTACTGTTACTTGCACATGTAATTACTGCATTCACTGTTCTTTGGACTTTGGACATTTTAGCTGTACATTGATTAGTACATGGTTACATCGTCCCTTCTCCTAAGTTGAACTGTTAGTGATCTGGTCAGTGATGAATGACTTAGTGGCTTTGTGATCGCATTTGATAAGTCACTTGCTGTTGGCTGCTTGCTGGTTTGGGATTTGTGATATGTGATGAAAACTCTTCATCTTTTTGTTTTCATTTGGAAACAAAACCCTGACTATTGAACAAATCTAGGAAATTCTTCATGATCGTCCTCCTCAAAATGATATTGCTGATAAGTACCGCAACGATCTTTGGGACCTTTTCCTTCCAATTGAGAACGTGACGCCACCACGAAGAAAACTGAATTTGAAGCGAAGATTCATACTCAACTATTTTTTAAACGGACCATTGAATCAACGCACGATCCAGCACTGGTGTGTTTTTGGATGCTGTGACAGCTTTGCGGAGACGCTTCAAAGGATGACAAGATACGTAACCTGGGCGTTACTTCCTGTCAAGCCACCCATCTTCCCACGATCGCGGTGGACGCGATGGGACATGTCCATTGATGCTGTTGGCATTCTGGCGGGGACCCATGAGCTTTTGCCGGAACTGTTCCTCATGTACACTGGAGGGGATGGGCCGGAAAGTTGTCCAGCAGCAAGTCATGATATGGAGCTTGGAATGTTGGGTAATACCACGGGTGATGGTTCCGGTTGGGATGAACTATTTGAAGAAGAGATTTCAGCAGCTCAATCTCGTACTGATCCTGCTGGGGGTGATGAAGGACCATTACCATTACCTCACATTGGTAGTAATGGTCAAGATCGAGGTCATGTTCAAGGCAACCAGGACCAACACCAAGAAAACCAACAACAAACAGGCATGTTCAATTTTGCAGACTTTAACAAACAGCAGAAGCTTCTTGCAAAAGATTGGGTAAGGTCTTCGCCATTCACCCGTTTGTGCATCATGAAGGAAGTTGCAGAACATTTGATGGCTTTGATGTATCGGTTTTTACGCCTTTCTGGAACAGCATGGGAGAAGCATCAACGATTTCGTGCTAGTCAAGGAATGAAACGTTCATATCCAATTTTGGACGCTGCTTTTCAGGACGATTTGCAAATTTGCATTGACAGCTTGTGTGGACTTCTGTTCATGCCTCCCAGGTGTGTTGGGCGAGAACACTACTCTCCTTTGTTGAAGGCGTTGAGATTCAGGATGGTTAGTTGTGCTGTTTGCAGTCTGCATGTGCTTTTGAGACATCCCCGGCGAGGATTTCCGTACTCTTTGTTCAAGATGCTTGTGTCGGATGAACACGCAGAAGTAATTCTCAGTACTCCTTCTTGCTTTCACGATGAACTTACCCATGAGATACTCAAGGAGTATGAAGCTTGATTTATGCAATCTAAGTCTAAGTTTTGAGTTTGAGTTTTGATTTCTGATTTCTTTCGCGGTGTTAATGTTATTGTTTTGTTTTGTAGATTCTTAGTCATAGTCTTAGTCTTAGACTCTTAGAGAGTGTCTTAGACATTTTGGGGATAAGTGCTCGCTGCTATGATATGAAAAGCCTTGAGCCTTAAGCCTTAAGCCGTTTTGAATTTGAACAATTGAATTTGAGAGGAAGATGGGAACGTGTGCCTTTTGTAATTTGGAGGCCATGTGAGGCGTAGGGATTGCAATCACAAGTCACAAGTCATTATGACATCTATAAGTCAAAGTTGACCCCATCATGAAACCCTATGGCCTATGACACCTATGCCTTTGACTATGACACTAAGAAAAACCCAAGTAGAGATTGTCCATATCCACTGGATAAGTTTCTTCCATCCACTGCACTGTAATGTACAATCAAAAAAACACATAGACATAGACATAATCATAAAGTCATAAAGTCAAGTCAAGTAGACACGGACAAAAGTCTGGACTATCAGATTATCAGACTATCATAAAATTACATCATATCATAATGTCTTAATAAGTCTTAAGACTTAGACTTAATACAAAGTCAATATAAACCATTGACTTGACTAGACCCGGACTAAAACTGTATGGTGGTGTCCCAGCGTGTCACACTCATTTACCGCCCCAACAAAACTAGACCAGACCTTCTCCTCCTGACTCCCACCAAGGATACTGCTGAGAAGCTATGCTCATCAGAGTGTAAGGCTGTGTTGGAGACATTGGCAACCATGCTGAAGATAGATATCGCACCGGTTGAAGCCCGACACGCTTCAAACCGGGAAGCTACGGTCATGCGTGCCAAAGGATGGATTTGCACACTGGCAACATTGTCAAGTAAATTTATAACGCAATGTGCAATACGATTGGGCTTCAAGACAAATGACCAGGAAGCAGATGGTGACGGCAACAAGACAGATGACATTGCACCGAAAACCAGGAAACGGAAACGCGGAGGGGGCGGCGCTTGGCGTGCATTTATCCATGATCAAGCGAGTGGCAAGAAATTAGATGCATCACTGATGTGCCACCTGTCGGATCAATATGCTCAGCTTTCTGTTGAGGACCGTCAGAAGTATGTTGAAGCGGGAACCGCTGGGACTGCAGCCCACAAAGCCGGATTTTCATCATTTGTAAAGCCAAACCAACTGAAAACAGCAGGACATGGTGATGCGAAGCATTTGAAACCAGGCGACATACAACGATCTACAGGGTCTATTGTGGCAGGGGACTTCCATTTGCAGGAATCAGCGACAATGCAATACATGGGGCCTGACTTCTTCATTCAACGATACGAATCTCTGAAGAAGGAAGTAAATGCTGAAGCAAAACAAAACCTCCGGAATCAGGAATTAAGCGTGGAACAACAACAGGCTCTTCAAGTTTTTGAGGCCAAAACTGACTCCGAACCGATTCTGAACAGATGGCATGCTTCAAGATTTTCATTCTTGACTTCTGGCTTTCGCAGGCTTGGCATATGTTGTTCAGACATTATTTCTCTGGAGTGGGTGCCATCAGCTTTGGAGAACGTGAAGGCCTGCTACTGCTACTGCTAGTGAATTTTGTTTAAGTTTAGTGACTCTCAGAATTTCATTGCCATTAGCATGACAGATATGATGATGTGATATAATATGAGTGTTGTATTTTTGAAGAAGTCAGCTACGATGAAATTTGAAGTAACCTTAACTATATACTGGATTCTAAAAACAATTCACTAGGCCCTATAGCCTATAGGGCCTACAGTCTATAGGCTACTAGTTACTACAGGGGATAGGCGTTGGCAGCTTTGGCATTACTTTTGATTCTTGACATATCAGAATGATCAGTTGTCAGATCAGTCTATCTCAAGCAATAGGTCAATCGGCCATATTAGCTATTTAAACTTGTTGTAGTCTGTTCACTTCAGTACTCAAGACTTAATGCCCTTAATTGGCCCTTAATAACTCGGCACCTTGTTCAACTGGCAAAAACTCTGCTGGCAGGCCATGATGTGCAGAGGAAATGCACCAATGCGGAGAACTGTACAGTTGGATTCGGCTTTAGTCAAGAAGCTGATGCAAAGATCAGAATTGCTCTGCCATCAAGACGATGACCATGATGCCACTGCCAGAGCAAACATTAGTTTCCAAGCCAAACCATGTATGCATTTCGGTGTATGTGTGTGCCAAACACCAAAACATCAGGACACTTTGCATTTTTGGACGAATTTAGCACGTATTTTCAGACAGATCTTCTGGAAGAAAAAAAAGGAGAAGAAATGCTCGGAGGCTCGGCAGCTTCTGGATGACTATGCGATTTTTTTGGAGTTTTCAGCTTTGACAGAGGAAACTGCTCTTGTGCAACAGCCTGCCATGGATGTGAAAGATGACTGGGACGCCTTGGTTCTTGAAGAGTTTTCAACATGCAATCTGGATATTAATGATGACCCCCCTGGTCCAAGCAGTTATCACTTTCACATTGCGTACATGAACTTCAAAACATATCATTTTGGACTGTGGCAGCTGCAGCATTGTCAGCAAGATGACTTGCATGATACAGGTGATACAGATATCAATTTGCTTTCATGGGTGCGACCAGGTTTTGAGTTTGAGGAACAACAACAAGATATTCTTACTGACTTGGAGGCTATTGCAAAGCTCAACTTCAAGCAGCAATGGAAAGTGTCCATTCAAACTTTCGCTCTTGGTTCTCATCTTTTTGATGTGGATTGTGCTTCTTTGGCAGTAACTCCAGTGTCTTCTGTGAACGAGTTTGTTGTGTGGAAAGGATCTGAAGAAGAATCAAAACGACGTAGAGTGGTGGCAAATCAATCCAGATCAAAGAACAAAACGACTCAGGACAGACGTGGCAGGGGAAAACGCAAGGCTAGTAAGAAGCAGGGTAATGGACCCAAAAGAAGAAAAACACGACAACAAAATGACGATCCAGAACTCGCTTTGCTGGATGAACTTGTAGATGAGCATCGGAGAGACAGTGGCAGTGACAGTGATCCACAAGTTGTTGTTGCTGCTGATGATGATAATTATGATTGTGATAATGCTGACCCTTATGGTGCGGAAGAAGAAGAATCAGAAGACAATGTTGGTGAAGATAATGAGAAAAAGCAGTTGCAGGAAATCCTGGAAGATGGTGTTTCTTTACCATCGGAGCATTCAATCAAAGAAAGTGATTCTGACATTGATTTGGAAGCGGCAGAAGATCAGTTACTTGAACAGAAACATGAAACAAAGCAGCAACAACAACAGCAAGAGGATACGAAAGATGTTCCTGCAGTTGCAGTGGAGTCCGTGGAGGCCGTGGAGGATCATAGGAGGGGCCCACAATCAGGAAGGGCGTCATCAACTAGATCAGTGTTAAACCGTGAGGCAATTGACATCCCTGGACTTGGACAATTGAGATACTACAAGAACTCTGGAAACATTTCCGCGGCATGCGCCATACACTCAGCAGATTGTCGCCGCAGCGCCACCACGATAAGCCAGAACAAGTCTGGAAGACCGATAGGACTTTTGGTGGCATGGCTGCAACTAGGTCATGACTATTCTGGGAGGACAAGTCACGTACACTCATGCAAACCAAGCCTTACCGAACGGCAAGCTGCGAGGGAATTTTTCAATTCTTTGGAAGGGAGCAGTGAGTTTTCTCAATATGAGAGGCCCAAGAAGAGTGATGAGCCGGACGAACCAGTGAAGGTTTGAAAAAAATCCCCTGGGTGATTCATGATGATGACGATGAGGTCTGACGATGACGATGATGATGACGATGATGATGATGATGATGACGATGACGATGACGATGATGATGATGACGATGATGATGATGATGATGATGATGATGATGATGCTTCACAAACAGTCACATCCCTATTTGCATTTCATTCACATCATATCATATACACATCCATGCATTTGGTTTTATGTTTACATACGTTCATACAAATGCATTTCACATTGTCCTAGTAACTAGTAACTAGTAGTAGTTTTTGAATATTTGCATACATCACACTTACCCCTATATTTATATTTGACATATCTATGGTAATTCCTACATTGATGTTTGATACATTCATACATCCTCTTATTTTCACATGGTCATACATTCATACATAGAATTCATACAGTACATATGCAGTGCAGGTATTACATGACTGACATTATTATATGTTCAGCTTCATTACTCTACTGTACTCAAAGGGACACTTTCAAGATAGACTCGCATGGACTATCTAGAAAAACCCAAGACTCCCAAGATCTAGCACAAACTGTGCAGGCAGGTAGTTCAACAATCCCAACATAGCACCACCACCACCACAAAGTCACAGAAGGTTGGTTATGCCTATGCTTATGCTCCTGATTCCTGATGTTTTCATTTGTGGGTTATGTAACGTGACTGTCAATGTCAAACAGATCATTGACATTGGCTTGGATATTTATCTACAACAATTTTCATAATGAAAACACTTCTTCAGGAAAAGCAACGTATGGCATCGGATGGGCTAGTCTAGATTCGGCTAGAATCAGATAGAGTCAGAGACTAAACTAAACACAATCAAAACAGATGGGAAATTAGTGCCATAATTTCTTGTGTTTCTTGTACTCAGTAAAACATGCATCTTCCATGATACAAAAGGCCCAGCAGTGGGAATCCAACCAACATGTCAGGTGCTTCATTGTGCTCTTCAGGAAGGACATCTACACCAAAGACATGGTCAAGACGTACAAGAACACTTTTGAGGTTTGTCTGGGAGTGTGTGACCCTCCGCTAGATTCGATCATGCCAACTAACGAGCTGGTTATAATGAATGAATTGATCAAATAAACAAGACAACTGTGACAACTGTCAAAACTCATTTTTTGAAGTACCGGTTTTACAAGTTTATTTTTACTGTTTTTCACATTTCCTCTTCTTGGATGCTTCCAGATCCTTTCAAAACACCACATACCGCATTGCATCTTATTTGAATTTGCATAAACTTACCTTCTTACTATTGAAATGAATTTTGAATTGAATACACATGCATTCTATTCTATCATTCGATTCCATGCCATATCGACTTGCCATTCATCAGGCATATGGCATAGAATCTCAAGTAAAGGTCAAGTCGACTACAGTTCTGAAAATGATATCAAACCAGCTGACCTCTCTAGACTGCACCGTGAGGCACTCTGCAAGCACATTGCAGAAACTACACCACCCAAGGAATGCCTAGACTTATTGCTGCCGGAGTCAAGCATGGACTTCAAAGTGACTTTGGATCGATACTGCCAAGACCACCGAATCACTAGGACACCAAATGTGGAGGAGACTAGTGGTTAATGACAACATTGGATCTGGAATCTGGAAATTCAAGTTTTGTTTTTCATGAATTGGTTGGATCTTCACTTGACATTCCCTGTTTTTCAATTTTCATGTATTTATATACAATACACTGTTTGGTCTGATGAGATGTACTTTTTTGATTTGTTTCCGACGGTAAATGCGTTGATGGGCCGGGAACAGGCAAAGGGAAAGGAACTTTGTCTGCGCCACAGCATTATTTTTCGTATCTTAGTCTTAGTCACAGTCTTAGTCTTAGTGTCTTAAGGCAAGTCTTAGTCTTAAGTCTTAGGTCGTCTTAGGTCTTAGTCTTAGTCTTAGTCACTTAGTCATAGTCAGTCTGAGTCCTTCGTAACTACAACGATGGTTTTAGCAGCTTGATTTTACCACAACGATCAAAATGGTTTAGCTGCTAGCTGCTAGGACCTAGGACATGACAAGATCCTGTCATCGTCATATGTTTTGGTCAGGGTATTTCGATCGCCCCAGCCGCCGCCACTACTGGGATTTGTGTTTTGTGATGTGTCATTTGCCCACCAACCAGCAAATACAATACTGTATCAGTAATGACCACAAAACACAGGTACAGTTGCACTTGCAGTGCCTTGTGGTTCGTTTGAAAGCCATATGTCATATCATAGCAAACAAAATCAACAACGAGATATTGATTATTATATTTTATGATAGCATGTATACTGTATACTGTAGTGTCATGCTACTATATATGATATTGAAAAATAATTATACATACTATCTGTTACTATCAAAAAATGGAAATGATAGAATTGAATAGCAGAATTTAGAATTAAATCAATCTTTTTCCCCACAGAGTGATTGAGTTGTCCACGGCGCCCAAAAGGCACCAGAGGATGGTGCAAAACAAAGATGAGGCCGATCCCTGATCCACTAGCTGGTGTTACCATACAGCTGTCGAAGGCAAACCAATGGATCCCTGATCCACAGACTGGTGTGTCCACACAGCTGGCTACGGCAAACGAGTGGCCCACCCACCCACACCACCTGTCCTCAGGTGACTTGAGCCTTTCTTAGAGGAACATATTGAAATTCACATTCACATATATCATCTGGTTGTAAATGTATATATGCTATCATTATATATTATCATTATCATGTCTTTTCTTTCTGATACTAGATTTCAGTATTTGAAATCGAACTGCAGTTACTACGCCGCTACGCTTTATCAAACTTCTACAGTCTTTTTTGCTATCATATCATTGCTTTGAAAGTAAATCATATTATTTCAAGTTCTTTTCTGTTGTTTGATTTTAATAGTATTACATGGTTACATTGTTACATGCTTTTTTGCAATAGTTAGCAATACTTTGTTTTCTGGTACTGTTTGATGATTTTTTCACTTGTTCATTGATTGGTTTCTGCCTTTGAACTTTCTTCGAATTCTCAAATTGTTCAATTTCTAGGAAAAATCATTCATTTCTTTGAGTTTACCTCAAGTGTTTTTCTTCTGCGATTTTTCTTGTTGGTTATGCTCATTGATGTTCATTGATTTTGCTAAGAAAAAAGTGAACAATCATTGGTTTTCTGAAGTTTTCTTGCACTTTTAAACCACTTTTTCAAACATGATTTTTGGAATTTGTTTGTAAGTCCTTTCGTACATGATTTGGGATTTTTGAATTTGTTTGTAAGTCTTTTCGTAAATGTTTTTGAATTTGTAAATTTGTTTGTAAGTCCTTTCGTACATGATTTGGGATTTGTGAATTTGTTTGTAAGTCTTTTCGTAAATGTTTTGGAGTTTGTAAATTTGTTTGTAAATCTTTTTGTAAATGTTTTGGAATTTGTAATATTTTTTGTAAGTCTTTTCGTAAATGTTTTGGAATTTGTAAATTTTTTGTAAATCTTTTCGTAAATGTTTTGGAATTTGTAAATTTTTTGTAAATCTTGACGTAAATGTTTTGGAATGTGTTTT
>Ga0126337_10000887_pt1 | contig 16810 bp, 5 predicted proteins | sample DipCmetagenome_FD_92527 | JGI IMG/M metagenome (GOLD analysis project Ga0126337, IMG submission 92527) | Coral microbial communities from La Bocana,Puerto Morelos, Mexico - Diploria C A metagenome | ecosystem: Host-associated > Invertebrates > Cnidaria > Coral | place: La Bocana,Puerto Morelos... | reverse complement strand
GTCGTTCCGGTGGGAAATCAAATGGAACGGGCCTTTCCACTGGAAATTTTTCGGAAAAAAAGGAATACCTTCAGAGGTATTCCTCTTTTCTCACCGGTTTTTCCAAACAAATGGAAAGCGCCCAAAATCTTTACTTTTCCCTTTTTCCTTAAATCTGCTAGTCGTATTTTGGAAGCTGAAAGAACAAGGCCACGATGGAAGCAGCTAAAGTCAACAAGAAAATCCACATGAACATGTTGTCCAGGATAGATGCGGCCATCATCCATTCGTCGCGTTCTTTTCCTTCTTCGTCTTGAGCTTCCTTAGCCTCGACCAGTTTTTCCAATGCGTTAGCAATAGTTTCCTGTTTGTGGGTTATGGCCCTTGTCAGGTAACTCTTTTCATCGCATTCCTGATCGGAGCCATCTTTTCTTGTGAAGAGACCTTTGGAATCCCTTTCGTCTGAAGCACCTCTGCCTTCAGAGGGCCACTTTCCAGCAGTCGCTAACCCAGAGAGTCTCCTCTCGAGGACGCTAAATCTTTGATTTAGCATCTCATTTTTAGGAAGGAATGTCTCGATATATCCATTGTCCCTCAAAAGTTTCCTTTTTTCAAAAGGGGTACCTGTTTCCAGAGGGTTTTCGGAGTTGTCACCGCGGAGCTTTTTATGAAATACTTTGCCTAAGCAGTGCAGGACCACAAAGCGGAGCCAGTTTGGCATTTTGTGAATGGAAGGGTTAGAAAAATGATATTTGAGGACCACACAAGTTCCAATAAGAGCTATTCCAACCTATAAATGAAAGCAAGAAATTAAACACGCCGTCAGAACAAGTTCAAACATTGCACTCTTTTTCCCTCAATTTCGATTCCAAATAGCATCGACTTTTTTTAAATAAGTCAGCCATAAAAATCACAAAAATAAAGAGGCAAATGGAGCTAAGATTCCCCTTTTAGATACCCAAGCTCTCCGAATAAAGAAAAGCATTTATATACTGGCAAGCAACTATGAAAATCGATAAGAAGCTAAATTTTTACATTATTACTGAACCTAGTAGTTGATCTTTCGGATGAAAAACAAAACTTTGTTTAACGCTTTTGTCTGGTACTTTTCACCTTTACTACTAAATAACACGAGACGGAGAGTAAAGTATATAGCAAACAGAGAGCGAGCCCTTCTGTTTTCGCTAACCCACTGGCCGGATCTGTCCTAAACCTTCCCCCCATTGTTAATATCTTTTTTAAAACGTGACGACCAGATGGCGCATATACCACTGTTTCGGCAAAGGTTGTCCCACAAAGCGTACGGGCAATGCTGATTGATATTACGAATAGAGATATATTTTTTTATTATAGTTTATCGTTGCGAAGGAACTCCTTGAGTTTCAGTCAAGCTGAACCGTAAACTGGTACTACCCATAATACATGTACCTTTCTACATACTGTTGTACGCTTATACTTAATTTAGGACAACCTTTCTCAAAACAGCTGTATTTGTTAATTGATCAATGAGTCGCGTTAATGATGACAATAAAATCAGACGGCGTATTCTTCAACAGTCAGCCACCCGGGCCGATGCTAGCTATAGCCGATCACTGTTATTTTTATTCTTGTGACATGACAGATTTAATAAATGACTAAATGCTAAATGGAAACACACCTCAAAAATACAACAAGAGTAAAAGGTGGAGATAATTGACACTGCATCTGAGGTCGGCGGAATAATGTCAGCAACCAGCAGCATGAAGACTGTCATGGCGAGGAGATTGGTTATGACCAACGAGATGCGTTCACCCGAGTCAGGTGGTAGATAAAATGACAAGATTGTCAGGCCTGTGGATAAAAATATACTAGGTGTGTAAATTGTATGTACCTGTAAATTGTGTTTCCGCGCTGCGAGAGACAGAGCACAGTGAAGGACACGAGTCGATGTTCCTATTCTTCTAGGCTCGATTACTAACCGCTGCCCGGAACCGGCAGCGCTCCTCCCCATAAGGCAGGAGGAGGGACGCAGTCCGGACTCGACTGAGCGGCGGTAATTGAGCCTACTATTCTCCCAGAGGAGAGAAGGAATTTAGTCATACGTTTCCCGCTGGTACCGAGGATAGCGAGTCTGAAGAAAAATTAGACTATTAAAAATCGAAAACTAACAAACTGCAGTTGCCGGCGCAATTTCCCTATCGGGCAGGTTAAGAGACCAAAGGTCAGGATGGTGTGAGATTAATTATTATTACCTCCATGAGCGGGCAAGATGAACCGAATCCTGTGAGGCGATTGGCTACCCGAGCGGACAAGAAAGCGCCATCTTGCCCCCTCGGGATTACCCGCTGTGTTCCGCAAGAAAATAGTATTCTTTTTCCATCTAATAAATCCTTTATTGAGCAAGCTTGTTCGGTAAAGACGGCTGGATATTGGCCTGTTTTTTTTTATTTTATTTTTTTTTTTCGCAAAAAGAACGAGGTCAATATTTAGCCATCTTACCCTCACGCTTGGTGAATAGCTCATGTCAATCAGAACAACGTGTAACTTGATGGACAAAACCTAACCGAACGCGTGAAAGAGCCCTGTTACAAAATTTAATGATGTTTTTTCATCTTACCGACAATAACAAGACAGGGGATGACCATGTTGAAGAAAAAGAAAAGCGTTCTTCTGCGAATCTGTACTTCGTACGTGACGTCAGGATAAGGCTCCTCACAGCACACATATTTGACGACATTTCTTTTGCAGGGAACTCTAATCAGGTCCCACTCGCCATTTTTTACAAACTTTTCACTCTCGGCTTTATCTGCTTCTGGCCTTAAATCCAGCTGGAAGCCATCGTAAGTCCAAGACCCGAACTTTAACGTACAGTGCTGCTCATCGAAGGGAAAATACTTGACGAAGATTTTACAGGAGCTTAGAAGAATGACTGGTGATAACCAAAGATTGTCTCCATTGCTGAAGACTTTGATCTGTGATTTGAATGCGGCCATAGAACCATCGGTGCCTCCATCTACACTGTGGAGGGACAACAAGTGAACGCTTTTGTTTTACAGCAAAAACCCGCGTGTAAGTAGTGGATTAAGAACTTGCTGATACGGTAGAAATTTGCCATTCTAAAATCCCAAAACATAAGAGCCTGTTTAGCCAAGCAAGATCAAACAGGTCCTTATATGTGTGTTACAGCTGAATTATCAACTCTTGTTATAGAGACAACGCTACATATACATTCTGTAGTCAGCTGTGTTAGGCTTATCATAATACAGTTGTCAATAAATACTGTACATTTAAGGAACAAAGGCAAGCTTAGTTGTTTTTCTGGCAATAATAGCTATGCTTCCTTCTTAGAAATTAAAAACATAACTAAGAATCTATTTAGCCTAAATTGCCAATAACTCTTCAAAAAATGTCGGTTTTTCGCTGTATACCTATTTGCTTCATTCTTGTTTTCTCATATGTTTCTTGTTCTTTTTCTAATAGGTTTTTTTTTCTAGAATTAAAAAGATCTGGTTTATTGAATCTTTAATATCCTATTAAGTCCACTATACGCGATTTTGCTTATTTGTATAATGGACTATGAGGAGACAAACGTCTTCGGAGGAGTTGACGATGGACATTTTTTAATTAATAAAATTTTCGTTTCGGATATATACCTGTTATATCATTTTGTTATCTCAACTTGTTGGGGTCAGTGTTTAAACGATTGTGATAATTTTACTTACTTATTGTAAAGCACCAGGTCCGGTTTCCAAATATCTGATGGGTTGACGTTGATTACTGATATTCCTCCATAATGCGATGCGTTCCATCGAAGGAACGGGTTGTTCCATTTCTGAAGAAAATGTCAAAATTTCAAGACCGAGGGAATGTGCTTCTCCCGTGAACATGTGGTCAAGCCACGGGGAAGGTAGTCCACAACGTTCAAGTTGGTGGGAGTGTGGATTCTTAACCTTGAAACCCATACCTAATTTCAGACCAAAATCTGTTACTATCCGTTCACTACCCGAGGCAAACATTGATACCCCATTTCAGACCTCTAAAATTTCAACACGGCTCTAATCAGAAATGGTTTCCACTAACGACTAACGTAAAAATTTGAAAAGGGCTACAAATTTGGCGAGGCAAAAATTAGTTCCTTGTCTGAAGCAAAATACTAGAGTGAAAAACACACTATTTCAGACCAACATAGTCAAAATCCATGCCCATTCTCAGCCCACAAAAGCTCCAAAACCCATAACCTTCGGTGGCCGCGCATAGATATGTAGTCCATGCATATATAGGGGAGTACATGTTTCTCTTCGGGGCCAAGCCGCAATATGCGCATGCTGTCTGCATCACAGATGCGCGTCTAAATTACACAACACTTACCTTAATTTTAAACTATAATTCTTTGTCAGTAGAAAATGTTCTCACGCTATATATATATTTTTTTCATATTGCTTCAGTTCAGTATACGTTAAATTATTAGAACCTACCTGTCTTACCCAGACACTGAGTCGCATCATTTGATTTCTTTCGTCCTGACAAACAAGGAACAAAATGGTGTTGATAATCAACGTTGACGCCGTTTTTCTGGTGGAAGTATCCAGCTTAGTGTAAATTTTAAAAATTGCGCTAAAATGAGCAGAGTTAATGTTTCCCTCTTTGGCTACTGAGCGAATCAGAAACTCCAAAATGTGAAACCTGGCCTGCCACTTTACTAAATTAATTATTCAATGGAGTCAATGGTGAACCTGGAGACAGCGTGGCCGAGTAATCAGCGTGTTGAACTCGCAATCCAGCAATCCCGGGTTCGAGATCAGCTCTGACCTCTGTTTCACCGTAGCCTCAAACCTCGGTCACCGGCGTTCTTATTAATACTCGCCCGGTTTGCCTGCGGGCCAGTTGGGATTCTTAACAATGTTATGTTCAATTTCTTTCAGTTGTTTGCTCGACCCCACTAGCCGCGAGTTTGTGTTATGATCACTGCCGAAGGTAAATAGCTGAAAATGTTAGCTATGATATTCATTCTGTCTTGTGGGAAATTGAGAAACATGAATCAGATACCACTTACAATGTCAATAAGTTGATTAACAGAAATCCCAAGCGTCACTGTCACATTGTCCTCCTTCCTTAGCGCTGGCCGGAGACGTTTGTCATACCCTTCAAACAACTCTCGGAATAAGGCCAACTCCTCACGGTCTGAAGACATGTGAGTCATGCCAGTCGTGGATGAAAGGTGCCGTGAGGATGCAGTGGTGGCTGCATGCGGTGGTTTCCCTGTGGTCTTGTTCAGCAGTGCCTTCGAGGTTACGTTACTGCCTTCTAAGTGTAAAAGAAAGAAAAGGAAACATTGGCAAGACATTTGGACGGAAAAGAACATTTATTTTAACTTAACTATTGTATTGTTGCGCCTTTGCAAAGTTTATTAAGATCAGCTTTTTAAAATAAATGTAAATTAGAGAAATAAGTGTTAAATATGGTTAAGGAAATATTAATAATAATAAACAAAATGTGCGTGGTAACCACCGTGTTATGCCTAATGCATAAACAAAAACAAAAACAAACCAGAAAGGATGCTGAGTAATCGTGTTGTTTTCTCTAAAAGTTCGTTTTGATAATGTAGACAGACACAGACAGACAGAATTAGCAACAATGTCTTGTTTGAAGGACCTATGATCACCTCAGATATGCACTGAGTCTGATAAAAGCCTAATGAGACTGAATGAAATTTTTTCAGTGAAATGAAACCTTGATCTTCCTTCATACCGGAAATAGATTGCCAGTTCATTTGAGAGGAAACATGTCAGAAACAATAAAAGGTTGGGAAAACAACAGGTCATCATTCAATTCTTTTATTTAGTATTTCTGTAGAGCCCACCCAAATCCAATAGCATGTTAAAGACTTCTCAGAAACGTAAATTTGGTACATTAATATAATAGTAATAGAATATAATAGTAATAGAAAAAAAAACATTATCCGCGAACTTTTGTCGACCGCTGACATGTCACGAACTCAATATATAGTTGTAATCTTTGGGTGCAAACCTGATGTAATTAAACCAGATTTGTTAATAAGCTGCTTAAAGCTGATTAAAGCTGATTGAACGTTTTACGAGTTCCTCGAGTTTAAGATAACCTCAGGTAAATAGTTTTCCTGTTTAATCCCCCAGATACTTCCTGTTCACTAAAACAGGCACGCAACCTAACGTAGGTGTACCAGTTTACTAGTGCTAAACTCCCGGGGGGGTACTCCCTTATATGGGCTATATAGGTATGTGTGGCCCCAAAGGGTATGGTTTTTCAGCCGTTTTAGTCATAAATTGGGTATCGATTTAAGCCATAAATTGGGTATCGATTTAAGCCATTTTGCTGCCATTTTGGTCATAAATAGGGTATCGATTTTTGCACTTTAGTCTTCAATTTGGTTTTTCTTTTAGGAGAAGCTACTTCTTCATCACGCCCTCCTTCTCCCATTCGCGCTTTGCCTTCTTCTTCCCTGTTTAACGCCTGCTACGCATGCTAGATAAAGCCAACAGCAAAAGCCCTTCCCCTAATGATCTAAGAGTCACGTCATAAATAGGGTAGGGAAAATCGCAGATTTTGGTCATAAATAGGGTAAGGGTTTTGGGAAGCGGGCCGCACACCCCTACCAAATTTTTATGGGAGTACCCCCCCGGTGCTAACAATCAGTTTGATGTTAACCAGAAGCTTCCGTAAACTAAAACAACGTATCCGTTCAATTGTTCTATCCTGAAAATCGGGTTGCTTTGCAAAGCAAGGAATTATCCCTCAAGCAGTTGTTAACCAGTTTAAAACTTAAAACTGGCAATTGACGCGTAGGCTTATGTTGAGTGTTTCATAACCTGCAAACATCAAGTGCATGCCTGTAATCAAAGCGAGTGAAGCACACTCGTAACTTTTGTGCGGTGTTGGATAATTCTTTGCTAATGAGTAATTAGCTCATTTTGGTATGTTAAATTCTAGTCCATGTAGTTCTAAAATGCCACAATTAATTTATAATTTAAAACTTGTTTGAAATAAAAGGAGCCCAAAATGTCAAAAAAAACATCGAGAGTCTGCACTTTGATATCTTGACTCAGCTAGGTCACCGCCTTTCGTGAGTGGGCTGTAACTTATCACTGAGGGTTCTGTTCTCGAAATAACAGTGAGAAAAAGGCACAAATCTTCCATTTATGGAGAAACGTACACTTGCAAGGTTTAAAAAGTATTTTATCTAAGGAAAAATCCAAAGTTTTGCAATGCTTTGGAGATTTAACGTGTAACAGTGAGTAACACTGACAAGAAATTGCTAATAAAACATAACCGCCCGTTGTTCTTTGAAACAGAATTGAAACAAAATATTTACATACCGTTATTGTTTACTGCCAAAATTGCTGTGAGGAGAGTTAAACACCACGCCAACGTCATTGCGGAGAACATTTTAGATTGCATATTGCTGTTGTAGAGAGATGATACGCTTTTGTGCTTTCACAGACTCAAAGCTGCTTCCCATCAATGATGTAGTGTAATGTTCGTCGACAGAGTGATCCTGGAACCGGATAAAAGCAGTGTCAAAGTTTATCTCTTTGTTCAATGAAACCGCACTCCAGTAGCCTTTTGAACATTTGTGACTGCCTGCTGTTTTTAAAAGAAAACATTTTTAGTTGATGATCAATCAACAATTTATTTTCAGCCATAAACTATCCAAAACTTAGTTGAATTGAAAATAGAAATCGTATACAAAGGATTCAACTCCTGACCTTTTTTTGTTGTAGATCATTAAATTCCAACTACACGGCTGAGTGAAATGAAAACTACTTGTAGGAATTGCAAATTTACTGCGTTATCTACATGACTGACACAAAATCCCAAACAACAATAGGATAGTTACTAACACATAAAGAGGGACATAGTTTACATTGCTAATCACTGAAACCAACTGAAAATGGGAGTCAAATATTTCTGAAAGTTGAGATAAAGATATGGCGGCCAGATTACTGAGCACATGAACATTTTGTTACATGTAATCCTTATTTATCTTTTGAAAAAATTTCAAGGAATGATCAATACCACATGCGGAAAACTGAGGGCAGGTCACAAAGCAGATGAACAAAACAGAAAAGTTTGTGGATTTAATTAAATATTCTATTTAAAGCCAATTAATCTTAAATTTGCTAATTAGCATGAAGAAGGTAGAAGTATTGTTTTGTATGCAACATTTAAGCTGAAACTGGGGTCTAAACGGAAAAAAAAAACATCAAAGGATAGATACAGAGGGTCTAAGCCAGGTTTGTCTCTATTTTAAGTGCAATTTATTATTTTATTTAAGGTTGAAATAAAGTTTCACTTGAAAGAAAAGGATTTTTTGTTTAAGTTGAAAACCTTTCTTGTCTTTTACTTTAAGAATCAGTTTCTTTGTTATTATATTTTTATAAATCAACATAGGACAATTTACTTCGGCGGCAAGTATTTTTGTTTTAAATTTCGATAACACATGTCAAAAATGTTAAACGGCGGAAATGCATTTCGTCCTCAGTGAGCGTCCTTTGCTACACCTGAAAAAACCTATTTCGGATCGACTTCCATGCTGGAGTATTTCTACCTATATCTGATCCAAATTTCCATATCTCCTATCTCCATATCTCCATATCTTTCTTTCCGAAATGATTTACCGAGTAAGAAGCATCACACTGCGAGAGTGCAGCTGTGGGGAATTTACTTCTCAGATATTTTTGTTTTGAGCTTAACGGCCGTGAGTGATTCAAAAGCATAATTAGTTTCGTTTCAGATAGGGTGGTGAGCGATAGTGCAACTAAGTTTGGCCTAAAAATAAGCATTAATGATTTGTTATCTTCGTAAACAAATTAACAGGAAAAAAGTTAAAACTTGAAACATAGCGTCACTTTGCTGACTTCCTCAATTGTAAAGAAAAAAGATATACGGCTATTGAACCAACCTAGAAGAGGTCATTTGTCTAATGGAATGAAAACAGGAATTTTCAAGATACCGAAAGAAGCTATAAGGGAATAAAAATTAAGTCTTCAATGTATGTATGTCGTTTAAGACGACAGCCGCCTCAAACTAGTTTGACGACGGAAAACTAATAAAGTCGATAATACATTTCATAAACATGTAACACCTTTTTGGGCATTTCGAGTCAGACGATCAGTAAAAAACTTCACTATTTCTGGAGTTTTCATACACAATCTTGTTTTTTTAAGTTTGGCCTCTAATTAGAGAATACGAAAATAAGGTGAACAAACTTTAAATACATTCAGTTATCGTATTATTACAGGAGGCGGGTTGAGTTTACCAGCACACATGTTTCAAATTGATACTTTTTGGTCATATCGTTTTAACTTTCTGTTTACTGTTTGCATAGATTCCCTGTTCCTTGAATCTCTGACATCACAAAAATATACCACTAATTACGCAACTACCATTCCAGTATGAAATATGAACTGCCTTCTGAGAGTGCTGCATCATTAAATTACATTAACGGACGAGGAAAGACGAATTAGGACAATTTTGGGCCAGTCTTCTATCCATCGTCTTTGTTTGACATGAATCCAGACACTTGGTAAGAGATATCCTTTTTAATTGCTCTATGGCAAGCTATTAAGATGGGATTTATCAAGCAATGATCACAAAAGGGGTCCAAAAAGGGTTTTGAATTGCCATGGTTTCGGAAACGAAATAATACCTTGATCTATAGAAGCGATATATCAACCGCCATGATCTCAAAAAGTCCCTCAGTGCCCCTTAATTCAGCCCGATAAGAGAGCGTTTGATCATATACCAGTTACAAATAATGATGTCATGAGGAAGTTACAATAAAATGTGCAATGACAAGATAAGATAAGAAACATTTTGATGATGCAGGATGGCTGATAACTGAAGCACTTCGGCAGAAATTTACTACCACTGAAAACGATATTCTGAAATTGTACCTGTGTACATGCAATGTAATGGTTGAACAAGTTTTATGAATTATTTCTCTCGTCAAAGGTTCATTAATAACGGCTCTTAGGACCTCTTAGGCCATCAAAATTATTTTGCCCTGAGGGACAGACAGATACAAGATGATGTCGAATGTTTAATTGGATTTTTATCAGTCAAAGTGTGCATGGTGAGTGACAAAAGTGCTGTTCAATTGAACTGCTTGGGCTTCTGGGATAGCCAGTGCTCGACTAGTCCGATTTGTTTCTGTGGAATTGCTTCTTGGACTAGAGCACAAAGGTGTTGAGCAAAGAACGTTATTTCACATCACAAAACGAACACGACACACATTTTGCGTCGCGCAATGTCATAAGAGCTTATAACTCACAAAAATAGCTTTACTTAAAACACTAGATGTCTCACTTTGTCTGGAAACGAGAGTCTTAAGAAGAATGCCTGTTTATTCAGGCTGAGAATGAACATCAGTTGATCAAAGGCCAAGGCAGGAATTAAGTTGTCATCTTGGCATTTCATTTATCATCCACCATTGTCCCCCGCAAATACCACATCAGTACAGTTCGCGAATTGCCCGTGAACGTGTCGGAATGTTGATAATCTGCCTATCAACTAGTCCCCGGCTTACTTCATTGTCATTAATTAAAATTCAATCAGTTTCAACGAATAAATTTTTACGGCAGCTCCTTAAAAACATTCAGAGTATTTATGTAGACGTTTTCAGTTTTTGACGGTAGGCTAGTGCTTAATCGACAAGGTAACCTCAAAGAAGTAAAGTTGTGAAAATATTTCCTGTGACCCCATACCTCTAGTAGTACCCTAGGTAACAATAAAAACCCTGATATCAGCACAGTTCACGTAGTACAGGTCCAGTAAATTTGCTACGGAAGACGGATTCTCTGCTCAGTTATAAAAAACTATCACGTCCGAAAGCCCCTTATCAGAAAGCAAGAAAATGTCTATTATGTTACTCCGCCCCAATCCTCGCCCATCCTTTACAGCTCCTTGCCATGTCAACCACTAGTGTTTATCTTGTTTAGAAGAGGGCACAGTTTTTGACTTGGTTATAAGCTTCCAAGAAACCCTTTATACTCAGACAGTTTTGATGCTGTAATCTCGATGCTCGATTTTATTACATTTTCGCCATTCATTGCCATTTAAATTTCTTGTATGGCAGGTGTACTTACCTCGTGAACGGAAAATAGAACCTGAATCTGATCTCATCATATGTTAACAGATCTTTGCGTATATCATTCCTCTTTTTAAAGTGAACAAAGTTTTAACTCATAAACGTTTTGGCAAAAGACACTGCGTAATAAGCTGACAGCGTTGGCAGCAAGACTGACAATGACTTGTTCTACTTAGCTAAAGTGACCTAGGTGATAGAAAATGCCCGATACCACAATTGCTTTGATACATTATCTTCAGAGTCCGTTGCCTGATCATCCCAAGGGTTACACTAATATTATTAATTTCTTTTTTTTAGTAATCCAATAAGTACAAGAGCTCACACATTAGGAAACTAATTGGTTAAGAAGGTTGAAGGCCTTCTGAAAATAGTAAGCCATTTATGCATTTATCGTTTATATTTAGCAGCACTTACTTCGGTCGACGATATCTATTGAGGCTGTCTTGGTCGAGTGGTATTTCCTGGAGGCAGACTAAAAACAAGTCTAAGTGATTACTGTCTTAAAGAAAACCGGTGAGTTGTGTTAATGTCTCTCAGATATGTTTGCGAGTAGAGGAAGGAATGAGATCGGCCTGTAGTTACTTTTGTCAGATGTACTATTCCGCCTGTGTATAGGTGTGACCCTGGCCTCTTTCCATGCTGTCAACGATGCCTCTAGATGGGTTTTGCGAGAGATGGCGTTATTGCTGCAGCTGCTGCTATCTTCAATATGCTGGCGCTTACTCCGTCCACAGCAAAAGTGTTACTAACTGAAGTGATTACACAATCCCATCTTCGATTGTTGCCTTTCCTAATATATTCTCTCAAGTTTAAACATATTCAGAGCAGAGGCACCATAGCGTGTTTGTGATATGAACACACTTATTGCCGCTTTATTGTGTGAAGTGTGAACGAGAAATGAATTTTAATCAAACGACTGTAGTTCGATGTCCAAAAAGGTCGACTAAATGAGCAAGATTTAACTAGAAAATTAGACAACAAAACTCTGATAAGTTACGGACTCCAAAATCACTATTTCCAGGAAGGGCGCCTTTAAAAGCTGGACTTTGATTTTATATCATTATCTCGCAATGACGCCCGTAAGAAAATTAACCAAGGTAACGATAAATATAGCTGAAAAATCCCGAAAATGATGGTGCTCACTGAATGCAATATGAATGAGCTCAACTTTACTTTCTAAGGCCAAAGCTGCATTATATAAGGGGAAAGAATAACTATACCCATTGGGGCCGCATATACCTCTATAACCCATATGAGGGAGTAACCGAACCCCCGAAAGAAACTACATGAAGACCAATTAATATTCTCTGAGTTTCACGCTAAGCTAACAAAATACAAACAAAATGTTTGGTATTAAACACGAGTTTGCTTTATAGTTTTTCAATGTTACTGCTCTCAGAATAGAAAACAGCAATTTTTTATTCACAGAGGTGGCAAAGGCGGAGAATTTTGATCGTGAATGAACAAATAACAGAATTTTCATGTTTCTCAATGGTATTCTAAACGTTAAGCTGTGAGTTAATGCTGGTAACGAGATGACTGTGCTAACATGTTTGATATATGAATATATACTCAGCTGATAAAGTCACATCACTAGCTTCTTTCACCTTTTACTTATACTCATTTCTTCGGAGACTGAATATTTATTCCTCCACAAATAAATGATGGAGAAGTTGAAAGACTACACGACATATCCGGCAGGGCCCAATGGTGGGACAGGTTGAAATTCGCCTAATGGACATTCTATTTTAAATAATGACATGTTTTTCAGTACGGCATATATGTTGACATGAAATTAAAACATTGCATTTACCTTACTTTTTGATACCTGAACCACTTAACCACAGTGAACGACCGGCGTTATTTTCTGAATTGATTCTAGATCTGCATGAAGTGTGTCCTTAATGATCAATTTAATAATATCGTTTGATCTCGTTACAAAAAAGAACGAAAGAAAAGTACACAGATTAAAACAATTACAGGACATAATCAACATGCCCCTGTCCGTTTTCTTTTGTTCTATGTGTCTGCTTCGGTACGGCAATCAACTCGTTGTTTCTTATGATAATGTATTTGAAAAGATATTGAAATACCCAACTCACCACCAGTCGTTCTTGAGGACCCATGTTTCGTACAAGTGCAGTAGTTGGCTTTCACTATAGTGCATCAGCAAAACGATTTAGGCAACATTTGCAGAGGCTAGCGTCCGAAGAACCGTTTTTTTGTTATAAATTTCTCTGACAACAGGTGCTCGAATTATCGGTACGTTTCTGCCTCTGCATTTGTTCCTTATACTTATGCTTGCCGTGACTTAATATGCGCTAATGAAACCTAGCTTAAATCCTTGAATTTCTGCTTCTGTGTTGCAATGGAATTTTACGTCAATACTATTGCTTACCGATTTGTGAGTTCGTCTCGTTATTTCAGTGCGCCGGTAACTAGATAAGCTTACTATCTATAGATACTATGGAGTATTCATTCGTCTTTTCTATTGGCAGGACACGTGTCATCATCTCCATTTCCAAACAAGCTTGCGTTCTACGTGTTGCGTTTGAGAATTAACTTGGTCATTTTGCGAAGACTTCAACGACACTGCGCCGGCGTTTCTAGGTGAGACATGGTAAACAGTTGTTTGTATACTATGAAGCGGAAAAAGGAAGAAAATGAGTTTTTTCTTTTGCATCCATGTTATTTGATAATTCACTCAGAACAAAATTTGGGTTTTTTGAGTCAAAGTGTCGGAGGTGGAAAAAACCGATTGTCAAGAATCAGTTGCAGATGAAAAGGCTCGTGATGGGTGGAAAACAAATCATGGTGGCTGTGAAAAAATATATACTGAAGCTTAATTTACCCTTGGTCGAAGTGCTAGTAGCAAAAGACTAGTGGGAGTTAGCTGTTAAATTTCAGCAACCAATATTTCAAATTAAACTTAACCTGGTGGTTATAAATCCCATGTGAGCATGTTGCATAGCTACTTACAAGGGTGACTGACTAGGGATCTGCCGTGAAACAACACCATCTGGTGCTGAGGATGGCTTAACACCAGGCGCGCAGGCTCCTAGTCGAGTGGAACAAAGAGAGGTTCTGAACACTGTAAAAAAAAAATAGGCAAATACCGCAATATCGCAAAAAATTCAATCAGTCGAGACTCGATGTTATATCGAAAGCATTATCTAGCATGTCAAGTTAAGAGCAAATAACACTAAATAACAGTTAAGAATTTGTGATTTTCGATTTAGACAGACTAAGTAACATCCATTGGCGTGTTAGCTAATAATTAGCATAACATAACTTATAATTAACGTTGGAGAACCTAGAGAATAATTTATAATACTTTTCAAAATGCTAAAAATCCGCATCCCGCAGATTCGGAGAAAACCGCAGTACGAGTTGAAATTACCGAAATACCTCAATAAAAATGTCCAATACCGCAGACCCCAATGTCTAGCCCTTCTTGAACGATTTTTAAGTGTGAAACGTGACAAATTTTCTACTAGCCTTCTTCTTCTTTGCTTCTTTCGTCTGGACGTTAATTCGAGAGAACAAGCACGGATGCTTTATCGACCTTTTCTACACCCGCCCCAGGCCACCTGTGCATCTATTGTTCCGTAAAACAAGGAAAATAAATTATTTTTTCCTTCAGAAAGCAAAGCGAGAAGAAAAAATAACGAAAAACACTGTGTCATTTCGATAATCAGAATGTTACTCGGGCATAATTACTTCAGAGGCTAGGGCGTCCTTAATTACAGGGTTTTGTCTAAATAGACCTATTGATCTGTTAAACGGTATTTGACACGACTAAAGCACTTTCCTACAATGAAATAAGGTTATAGCGGGTGTGATTGGTTTAGTTACCCCAGCACGCGCATATTTAACGAGAAATATTCGTAGGTTTTTTTTTTGCCTCAATGTCAACTTGAGTATGGAAGCCCAATCAAATTTCGTTGTGCATTTTGTTTCACTGTTACTCATACAGTACAGAGGAGAAATAATTTCAAAATTTAGAAACTTTGTTTGAAAGGGTAAAAAATTGAAATGTTCATGCTTGGCATCCTCATAACTCGCCATGGTAACGTACGGAAGAAGACGAGAAAGAAAAAAACACCCGCATGGCCGCAGTAGGTCAAAATGGCGATTTTCCGGTCGTAACACTAGAACTGACTTGTCACAGCCCGGGCATATTGTAAATATGTTCAGATTCTTCTGTGCAAACATTTATCAATTGATATCAATGTTTAAATTTTACTGAAAACAGCATCTGCTTAATCATAATGCTTAATCATAAAACATTCTAGGCACGTTTTTATGCCTTACGTTCATTTCTAACACGATCTCTCTGTTTTTTTTAAGTAAAGTTCTGTCCGAGGTTGAATGTTTAAGAATTTTTTGTTGATTTTAGGCTGAAAATATTTTTGTGAGTATTCTTTGATAATTATGTATGGCATTATTGTTTTCGAATGTATTTGGTATTTGAATGGTGTAGGCATTAACAGCCGTTTAGAGAGGAAGAATTTTATACGGTTTAGTACAAAAAAACACCGTTCTCAAATTTCAGCTTCGATTTAACAAATAGAGAAGTATCTACTGTGCTCTGTTCTGTTGTAAAGCACACAGGAAGCGGTAGAACATGAACGAAGTGTAGGGAAAACACGAGACGTAGTCGGGTGTTATTCCCTACTTCTTAAGTGCTCTACCGCTTCCTAAGTGCTTTACACCAGAATCGGGCACAGTCAAGTCTTCTTTGTTTGTTTTATAATAAATAAACCAATAATGTCCCCACGCACTGGGCTGACATTTCACACCAAAGTTTATTTTCCAAACTAGCAAAAGTGTAGTCATCGTGCTCTGTTCTCTGACAAAGCAGGCTAAAACAAGCCAACCACAATCCTATAGAGTTGTTCAAAAAATTAGATTGGCTACTAGACGACAGCTGTCAATCACCAATTGGGCTTCACATAAGCTTTCGTTTCGAGTGGCTTTCTAGTTTAATTTTTATATAAGGATCTAAAGCTAAAGATTTGTGGTTCAGAGGATTCCGGCCGCATTATGGCTCATGAACTGAAACGTGTACTTTTCCCTCGTGTTCTCGAATGCACGTCGTGTTTTATCATCGTGTAATACACGGCTTAGGCGGCCAGCGAAGTTTCGAGGGCAAATATGCTAGTTTTAAGAACATCTAATTTTCAATGGGCTACTACCGGACTGAGAAACTGATTAAATGTTTTCCTTTTTTAAAATTAAAACTTGAGTAGCCAATGCAGATTTGAAAAAGAAAAATAACAGAAACCTAGTAAATGCAGATCAAAAAATTTTTCATTTTTTAATAAAAGCCCGGCTATTTGGAAAAACAATTCACAAACGAGTATTATTATTTATCACTGGTATGATTACAGACTGCACTCGCACCTATCACCATTATTAATCGTGCTCCTTATTTCAAATCGGTATTGGGCTTCGCGCTCGCCCAATTTTGAAATTACGCTCATTACTCCCTGAATTAGAGTAATCCTAACCCTAACCCAACTACTACTGCTACTGCTACTGCTACTGCCACTGCCACTGCCACTGCCACTGCCACTGCCACTGCCACTGCCACTGCCACTGCCACTGCCCGACTGCGACTGCGACTGCGACTGCGACTGCGACTGCGACTGCGACTGCGACTGCGACTGCGACTGCGACTGCGACTGCGACTGCGACTGCGACTGCGACTGCGACTGCGACTGC
>Ga0126337_10000884_pt1 | contig 16818 bp, 11 predicted proteins | sample DipCmetagenome_FD_92527 | JGI IMG/M metagenome (GOLD analysis project Ga0126337, IMG submission 92527) | Coral microbial communities from La Bocana,Puerto Morelos, Mexico - Diploria C A metagenome | ecosystem: Host-associated > Invertebrates > Cnidaria > Coral | place: La Bocana,Puerto Morelos... | reverse complement strand
TGCAATGTGGGAACCCACTGTATGTCGTGCTTATGCCAGTAAGGAGCTGGCTTTCCAGAAACAAAATGCTTGCCAAATACCCGTTCGCTGTTAAACACGTCTTTCGATTCCGTGTCTCCGCGATTGATCGCTTTTATTTTTTATTTTTCTCTCCGCTCTGTAGTCAGTTCTTCCTAAAATTCTCCTTGTTGCGAATACCACTAAAGGTATTTGATAAAGTCCAATCCGTTTATCTCCGTCACTTCTGCTTCCAGTGCACAAAACTACGCAAAGAACCGATTTAAACTTTCGTTCTCACTGTGATCTCTCTATTGAGCGCGTTTGTTTGGGCACCAACATGGCGGATAGCAACCGTCGTCAAGGCAAAAGTCACGTGGGTGAAAACCAAGAATTGTTCGATAGGTGTGTTGAGATAAGAGTATGTAAACATGGTTGCAACGTTTTAGATTCGACCACATTTTGGAGAATGATTTAATTAGAGCAATAGAGCACTCTTCCTATGTTTACATAGCCTCATCTAAACTCTCAGGGGAATGGGTCAATTCTCGAAAGGTGTGCTATTCCTCGACTATGTTTAGGGTTTGCGTAACTGTCTCGAATTCTCCCAACCCTTCTCGTGATTGGAAGAGGCTATGAAAACACAGAAAAAGTGCTCCATTGCTTAAATAGAGCGGTTTCAACCTAGGGTCGTAAGACCTGTCACACAGAGCACAGACGACCTAGTGGGCTAACCAAAGTTAAATATCGATATCTGTACTTGATACGAAAGGCGGGAAAACGCATGGGAGCGAGGCTGTTTACCAGTTACACGGAGAAACCGGTTCATCTACGGTTCATGCTTAGTTCGGTTGTGATTAAACCCTTAATTTACCGAAAGAGTTTGCACGAGTTCAACCTGATCTTAATTTAAAGATGCGGTCAACAATAGCAGATGGTAAACACATTTTCCAATGGGATATTTCGGTTGAAAATTTTGGACTGATTTTCACGGCGTTCCTTTCCGGTCGCTCGAGCAAAAATTGTCTTACCATTTAGATTCTGAGCAATAGTTCCGGAATTTTTGGATAAATAGTGAACAACTAAAACACGAATGGTTTGGGTCTTACTTCCGATTGATTGGTCCACGAAGTGGCGCGAGTTCTTTTAAGCCAATCTCTTAGCGAGGTAACACAAAACCAAAGACAATGCAGATCACTTTCGACAAGGGCTAAACTTCTCTTCGATATATATGCTATGATCACTACTCCGTCAGTTTGATTCTATTCCAATAGGCTGTATTCGTATTCTCGGTATGAGACTTGAACTAGCTTGCGATGGAGGCTCATGAATGTCCTTTGCATTTCAAAAGACAGGTAATCAGTTAATCGGTTCTCACATTTTGTTGCTTTGAAAAGGTTTAAAAATTCACCCCTCCCCACTCAGTAAGAGCTGTTTCGGGAAACATTGTCCTATAAAAGTGTACGCGACAATGCCACAAGGTGTTATGAGGAGGGATCGTTCACCTTGATTGACGGGTTCATGGTGTCCAATAACAAAGAAAATGAATCCATGAAACACTGGTAACTTCGATCAAACAAAGGTAAGCTAACACTACCCATAATACCTTTCGGCGTTGCCCTGTCCGCATTCACGCTTTCGTCGGACTCGGCATTCCTCGAAACACCTGTATACTCCTTTAAAGAGAAGAGAGTATATGAGAAAGTTAAATTCCTTCCGCGAGCACGCAACACAGCAACAACGATATTCAGATCAGGCCAATGTAGTCGCATTTATCTAGTGATATAATAATAGATCTTTACCTTTTGTCAGAATAAACCGGTTGAAATGACCGTTGAAATAATGACAACAATTTTTTTAAGATAGGCAAACCAACCGAACGAGATGGCGCTTGCCATTTGCAGTTAGATTTCCCATAATTCTTTCGGGGTAATACGAGAATGAAAACCGGAAAATTTTGAAATTGGTAAGGAAATTGCTTCTGTTCCGTTCCGAACGGATATAAAGAGGACTGCGTCAGGAGGTAGTCTATAATTTCCGAACGGATTTCCCCGAAAATTACTCTTCCATTTGACTTCCCACCGAATTTTTTTTTGCAAAATGGTGAGCACCCAATGACATAAAAGAAGATGCATTTTTGGCACATCACTATAAACAATGAAAAGACATAGTTAAGCCAAAAATACAACAGATTATGAAATAAACATATTCTGAAACACCTTAAACCTGGCCGTAAAACACCGCTTTGACAAAAATTCCCACCAATCAAAACGCCATAAAAAGCAAATGAAATGGCATGTGGCTATTTTGACAAATTACTCCCTGACTCGCTAACTTTGGTTTCCGCTAAAAAGTAATATGAAACTCTCGTAAAGATGACCAAAGATGGAAAAGGGTCAAAAATACAATCTAAGACCAGTAATTGACTGAAAATGGTTGAAAGTTTTTAAGGCACGTTTATGCTTTGCATTTTTGTTTATATGTATACTTTTTTTTAACTCAGTTACTTTATTTTAAGTTGCCGACAGATTCAAAGTGAATTGTTAATGACTCAAATGCTCTATTGAATAAGTATTTAGAGTGCGTAACCTAATCAGCGTAAATTTGCCGCAACCGGTGGCCTTCCTCAACCACTTCCTTAACAAGTAACAAAGCAATCTTGTTCCCCAGCTATTGAATTTATTTAGTCACAGTTCATTGGCAAAAGCGTCGAGAGTCGACAAAACAAGCAAACCGCTTAACAAGGAAGAACCACGAAAGTATGGATGCAAAACTAATCCTTATTGCTTTGTGCGTTTGGTTGGTTTTGAGTGACATTCTGATAGATCCAGGGGAGTCCTTTAACATAAGAAAGGAGAAGAGAAGACGAAGGCGGCGGAGGAGACGTAGAGCAGGAAAAAAGAGAGACTTCATCTCTCCTGATGCCAAGGGAAAACGAGCAATCGCTTCTAATGTTTGGGTATGCTGTTTGTCAGTTTCAAATGTAAAATTTAATGCAGGATGGGTAGAACAAACTGGCTTTGCTTTACCAGGTCATATGTACTGCTAAAAAATCATGTTATTTCTTTAGCTTAGACAACAGTGTCAACTTATTTTTACATTAATAGCAAATTAAGAGGTGTTAGATTAAGGAATTGTTACGGTCCGAAGTATTTTTCCCGGAGGAAAACACTTGTTTATTAAATTTGCATTTCTAAAATTTCACTGTCGATAAACTTAATACTGTGGAAGTGTTGCACCGGCAAAGAGAAATTTAGGAATCACTTGGTTAATGTCACGTGAAGCTTGAAAAAAGGTAAAGGAACAGAAAAACCGCTCTCAAGATAAATATTGAGCAACCTTAAACATTTCCCCACCGTTACTTCTTTGTAATTGTAACGTGGCCTTAATGTCAGCCGTACCCTCGAAATAAACGAGCCAAGTAAAACTTGCTAAATCGCAAGTTCTACTCGAGTCAAATAACTGTTCAGTCAAAGTACTGATTGTTGAGCGTCTATTGAATAAGATGGCCACCGTATCGTTAACCTTTCTGCGCGCGATACGATTGAATGGCTATTTTTTGAAATATCATTTTCTCACTTAGCTTCAACATTCCGTTTAAAAAAAGGAGAGTAGCAAATAACCGAATCCAATGTGCGCGAGGTACATAAAATACCTTCAGATCAAGGATCAGCTGCTGCAGAAAATTCGTTTACTTAATAAACTTAGAAGAAAATACCGCTCAAACGAGACCGACTGGCGCTACGAACAACAATAGCAGTATTGAAACCATGACTGGTTACGAACTTAAAGCGAATCTTGTAGCCAATTATATTACCGCAAATCTGGAGCGGACTATCACTTCCGCAAACGTTGTCAAAACATTTGTCACCCACAACAGTGCTCTTGTGGCGAGATTTACCATGACTCTAGTGCTAGACAAACTAAAAGAGACAATAACAAATAAAATAAAATAAAATAAAATATATAACTTTATTTCACATGTATTTAGATAGCACTGTTGTGCTAATTGGGGACTTTAAAAATTAATAAACAAAGATTGCAAATATAGCATAACCTATTTAGAATCCCAACTGGTGTGATGCAGGTCGAGGAGTTAAACAACACATCAAGAAACCAGTAATATATCTTTGCTTTTATTGATTTCTAACGAAGCGATGGTGTAAAACGGAGTGAAGTTTCTTCTCTCCACTTCTGTCAAGGTCAGATTCAGTTCTTTATATCCGAGCTCTCATCTCCCTGAATCAAAACGCGGCTTAATAGGTCATTTCCGAGCTACCTTCTTCCTCTGTTTCAAAACGAGTCCTCGTGCAAAACATTGTATATGAAAATGAATTCGATTTGCATGTAAATGAACCTGTAGGCGGAACTCATTATGAATAGTTTCGCACGGAAACTCAGTTTGACACAAAAGCAAAACGCAACTCGCAAATGAGGTATTTTACTATGCAATGTAGTTATGTCTTAAAACGAGTGAAGCGAAAAGCCTCAATGGCAAGGATTAATTTTCACGTTTTCCTCCGTTTAGGAGCCAAATGAAGAATATAACAGTGTCCCCAAGGGAATGAAGCTTCACCGCTGATGACTCACCACACACGGACAACGAATAAGCGCTCTTAAACGTTTATATTCCAAGATTTGATTTGAAAAGTCACATACAAGACAACTGCTCTTGAGTACGGTAAAATGTAAATTTAAATCCCAGCATTGTAAAACAGAGTTCAACAAATATTAAAATTAAAACGAATGGCATTTATTTGAAATGGTTTTAGTTTTGTGTTCTTCAGTCCATGAACGACGCTTTAGCAGTATATGGGCTTGGTTTTCACACAAGTTCTTCGAACGAGGCCGGCATTCTTTCTACGATGTGGAGAGTCCAGTGGCCTACAAGTACATTAAAAAAAAAAGAAAAACACTCCTGGCTTAGGACAAGATATATGTTGATATGTCGTAATTCTCCGCTTCGCCTTTGATTTTGGTCAGGGGCTAAAATTTCAGGTCAAATAACCCCAAGTCTTATCATATGTCTTGTCCTAAGCCAGGAGTGTTTTTCTTTTTTTTTAATGTACTTGTAGGCCACTGGACTCTCCACAGTCAGGATCAATAAAACATGCTCTCCTTTTAAGAATTCCTTTGGTGAAAGCTGGTATCTTGCCCGGGGGGGGGGGGGGTCTTAAAAAAGTTTTACACGGGGAGGCTCCGCCCCGAGGTCCAACCTATTACTCTTTTATATATCATTTTTTTCAGAAAAGGAACCCCTTTCGTATGCCTTTTATTGGAAAAAGGTACCCCTTTCATATACCTTCTGAAGAAGATTTAGGAATAAATCGTTAAAACAGGAAGTCTTCTTGTCATTTTTTTTTTACGTATCGCGTAATAAATTAAAGTGAAACAGTCATAAGTTGCGTATGTTTGATCTGTTTTAATTCAAGGCCCTTTTTAATACCCGAATACGGTAAAAGGGAGTACTCTCTACCTTCTGGGACCCATGTTAACACTTATCTCATATTGAATTTTTCAGTGATGCCGCTTACAATGCAGGCTTAAAAATGATCACGTGACCTTTAAAGGGTAAAGGGATTTCAGATTCAAAAAATCGCCCGAAATATTGGAGCTGGAATTGCCCTTCTAGCTTGGCTCAGATGGGGAAAGCGAGCTAAATGGTAAGAAATCCGTAATTTGAATAAAAATGGACTATATGTGTGTATTCAATTGCTCAGATTTGCTATATTTAGAAGTTGCTGCCAGCATGCACATGATCCGATACTTTCGCTATCGCCAGTCAAGAACCGACTGGGCTCTGGAGTTTTGTAATTTCTGTGTCGAATTCTGTAAAAAGCCTAGTCGTATAACATTTTTAATGCAAGTTTTTGCTGGATTATCTACTGGTAAAGTCACATTAGTTATTGGATGCTGCAAAATACCTGAACGTCCAGGAAATCGATGCAGCAAAATGTATCGGTGTAATTTAAAAACGCTCAGTGCCCGATTGTTCAAAGAACAAAGGCGATACGTGCTGTGCAGTCGAGCTTGCAAACAACGCGGTTCACTTCCTCCTGATGAGCTTTCTAAAGGGGAGGAACAGACTATGAAAGATTGGCTGGAGAACTACCGTCCTGTGCGTCAGAGAACCGTGAGAAGCGAGACTACTAATGTAAGGCAGGAGCTCTTCCTCCGGCAGTGTATTCAAATGCAAATCTTAATGCCACTGCAAGGTTCCCCTTTCCAGCTGACCAAGTTGAACAAACGCCTACTGTCTCCTCTGAGATGCGCTCTGTTGTTTCTGATGTGTCCGTGTTGAGTTTCGTAAGCGATGCAACAGTTCCACAGCTAACCCTCGCGTCAACTGCAGAGGAGTACGAGAGTGATTCGAATGACAGTGACAATGTCGATATTGAGTCAGAAGAACGAGTTATTGGTAAGCCAATAATGACAAGGTCTGGAATAGAAGACAAGTCAAGGTCTGGACAAGCTTTGATGTTTAGACGTGCGCAAAATGGTAAGACAGGCCATACAGACCTGTTAATTAAAGCCTTGTGATTCATATAGAATTGTTGGCATTTACAAACAAACAAACAAACAAACAACCGTAATGGAAAAAAATAACCGTTACCCGTAAAAAAGCCAAAAAATTAACCGTTAGCCGTAAAAGCCACTACCCCATTGAGACCCTCTTGTAATAGAGAGAGTTTGAGTTTCCAAGTTTGAGCGTTCCGTGACATTCAAATGGTGGTGGCTCAATAAGGCTCTCGAATAGGTCAAGTTTTGGCTAACTAACATTTCATGCTCTAGAACAAGTATTAATTTAAATGCGAAAGAGCTCCAGAGTAATAACTTTTCGGTTTGAAGGCAAAACTCAGTGACAGATGTCTCTGTTACTTTTTGGCCGCCATATTGGTGTCCCTCCGAGGGGCACCAACATGGCGTCGCTCCATACACAGCTCTATAGTTTAGGTGAAACACTGTTCCGAATAACGCGCGAATGAATAACCGTTCAGATCTAAATAATGGCAAAGTTATTTATATATCAGTCATCTTTCATATCTTAGCCGTCTTGACGTAATTTTTTGAATGATAACGTGTTCGCCACTAAGCTACGAAAACTCATGGAGAGAAGGTTTAATTGAGTCATATGCATAAGTTCCATTACCCAGCTTAAAATTCACCATCTCTGTTTATTTACCACTACTCAAGATGACATCGTCAGTGCTGATCCTAGCACTATGCATGTTAAATGGCCTGTCGGCTCGTGTTCCACAGCATTTCTCGTATTCCAAAACCTTTATTCGTGTTTGTGTAACTCGATAGACGGTACATGTTACTACTATTTCTTAAAATTATATAAGAATCTGATTTTGTTTAACACTTGAGAGGGGGGGGGGGGGTATTTTAAACGCTCCTTTCTGAGCAAAAGTCATGATGGGGGACTCGGTACAGCATGCATATATTTTTTCACATGGCAGCTGCTCACGTGATTACAGTCAGCTCGTTTGCATTCTTTTTATGATCGGAAGAATCGTTTGCGAAATTACCTCAAAGATGGCCAAAGCTCTAGCTAAATTGTTGAGTTTTGGTTCATTTGCTGGTGCCTGAGCTTATCATGAAGGGCTGAGAAGGCTTAAACCTTGCCAATTCCAAAGAACTGTTTATTGGCACTGTGAATGTGACAAACTTCGACCAGATGCTCGATTCCAGCTATTGGTAAGGGGCCATAGAGCAAATGAGCCTTGTCTCAGCAGGCTTCAACTTGCAAATATGAAAGTTCCAATCAACGATGGAAGTGACTTGAAAACTTTTAGTGATTATTGAAGCCTAGTCAGAGACTTTAAAAAACATGAAATTGGTTGGAGGTAGGTCTTTCCCGCTCAAAGAAAACTCATATTTTCCAGGATGCAATGCGGTCACATTCCTGCTCGTTGGCTGCTTGGTTGAAGTTGCTGACAAAAAAAAGGGCTACTTGGGCTCTTGTTTGAATTTTTTGGCCGAACTTTGCATGCGAGTTGGAAGCAGAAGAGTTGTTTTGTAATGTTTGCCCCGTGATTAAAGGCCGGACTGAGTTAATGAAAGACGTGTTCAGACTGTTTGTTTGTGAGGTAAAATTTGCATGAAATTCTTGCACTGTTTTGGAGCTGGTAGGTTGTTTATCTGCAACCTCCATTCTCTAACTTTTCTGAGAAAAAGCACAGTGCTGCCATCTATTTTCCTCCATTGCTCCAATGCAAAATAAATACTTCTACACTAGAAACATGTTCTTACAGAAATGATAAGACCTAGCCCTAGCAATTTTTTTCTCAACCCTATGCAGTTTTCAATGTTCGCACTTGCATGAAAAAGGTAGATGGGAACATTTTTATTTTCCCATGCTTTTAACATTTCCTGCTTTCTGAGGCTCAGGGTGAAGGTTGATAAACATTCTATGCAATGACCTAAATAATGCTCATCTGGTGAATTCCTTTGCTACAGCAGGAAAACCATTGTTGCTGGGTATTGGCCAAAAAGGCCTGATTTTGCAAATTGCAACTTTTCAGATTTTTGTCTTTGCAAATAATCAATGCCAGCCATGCAACCATTTTAGGTCATTGTAGAGACCATTGTAAACATAATTTGTAAAAAAATGTTTCTTGCTTGAGTGACTTGGTTTTTTTTCTCAGTTATTGTTATAAGAAAAGCACCCTGTGAGACATATACCAAGGCTTGTGCTGTTACCATGGAAACAAGAGACCCAAACATCATTGTGTTTGTCATCATTCATAGCAACTAGTGTGATTATGTTGATATTGTCTAATTAACTTTGATTTTCAAGTAAAAGGTCTTCTTGACTATCGAGCCTCCTTAAATAGCGCCTGCCAAACAAGGTCCCCGTCCACCCTACATCCGAGTAATTCGAAAACGGTTGTCTCACTCTAAAGGAAACGTATTAAATGTTTTCCGTTAACACTTCGCTGGAGGAGAACTCGATCAGGAGGAGGCCATCGTTTTCGAAAAAGTTCCGTTTTCAAAATGTTTTCCGTCCACACGAAAATGAAAAGCCTGCGTTTTAAAAATCTTCCGATTCGAAGAACATTTTCGAAAGTTCCGTCTTTGTGACGGATAAGTTGGGACGGTTTGCCTAACCATACCAATGAAGCTACCTCATCAAAAGAATAGGGACGTTGCATGATCTAAATCCTGCAATAATCCTGCGAGAGAAAGCTGAATGGAATTGCATCCTTCTTTTAAAATTTACCCCAACTACGAATTTCATCGTCAAGTACGAGCACAGTTATATGTTGAGCTGGCGTCAAGTTTATAATTATATTCATGTCGATAGCATAACAATGCAATCGTTAAATTATCTGTTCGAATATTTAACTCTCGCCGAAGTTTCGTCATATTAGAAATTTAATGCCCATTGTTTTCGGATTAACAGAAATTTCTTCTTGGCTGCCAAATAGGATCAAGTTATTTGTAAAAGGGACAAGTGGAAAATCCGTAATAAATTCGACGAGACTCGGCTTCTCCCGAAAATGAACTAGTAACAGATAGAGTGCAGATTTAAAGCTAAACAACTTTATTCATTTAAAACTGGCACACTTTCTAGCTGCTGTTATTTGCATCTTTTATTTGTTTTTCATTACTCCGCTAACACAATAGTTTATTAAAGACTTATTTTCTTAATTTACAATTATGGTCCACTATGGATGATGTCTCTCTTGATTCCTCAGGACAAAAACTTCCTTTCTGGCATGTAAGAAAGTGTTTAATCTTCGATGTCTTTTTCATGGAGCAAACTTGGTTCCAAAATACTTCTCTCATACATCTATAAATCGACAGAAAAATATAATGCTTAACACAATTAGGAAAGAAAAAATTATTTAAAACTGTAGACTATTTTTTACTGCCTTCAGTGAATGATTGTCAGAAGGCAAATGAATAGGAAAACTGACAGAGACTTGAACATAAACGCCAGGGTTTGAGTTAGATCTCTGTATTAAACTCTAGTGTTCTGCTACTTATGAAGCCTTTTTGAGAAACTTTAGATGATTTGGTCTTTATATCCTGTTCTCAGTTTTATTAGAACAAAAAAGGAGTATTTTGGCTGATATAAGACCCCGTCTACACTGCGAGGGAAGAATTTGAAAAGGATGATTTCCCTCTAAAACGCATCAAATGGTTTCTGTCAAATCTACGGCGGAGAAATAATAATAAAAAAAATTCAGCAACCATTCAGTTTAAATTTGTATTTGAGGTAAACTCGGGCAGCAGAGAACCGTATGATTATCGTGACCACATCCTTTTGGAAAAGCTCTTTTTTCAAAACGATTTTTGTCCACACTGAAACGCAACGCCAACGTTTTCAAATTCCTCCGGTTTGGAGAGAGTTTTCGGCGAAAAGCGTGACGGGTAAGCGTGGACGTGTAGTGTATTACTTGAAGGCCAGCGGTTACTCATATGAGTACATCCGGGATAGTAAGAGTGTGTAGTGAGCGGGAAAGCGAGTACTGTGTGTACTGTCGTGTGTTCTGCTATTAAAAGCATCTGTTGACCTTTGTGGCTTGCCTTTGTAGCCCTTGAACACTACCAGCCCTAACCGTCTGCCAATTTCTCCGGCGAAGTGTGCACGGTGCCCAAATCGCAAGAATAGCTTGTTTATTGAGGTCAATTGGTTGATTTTTTTCAACATTCCTTTGGGATTTTACTCCGCTACCATCCCTTTATATTTTCGAAACGAAATATTGTAATTAATGCAGTTCTCTTTATTTTCGTCCATGTTCTAAAGCGTGATTAAATGATCCTTATTTCAACACAATGAAGATGAATTTAAGCTAAGAGCCTCTAGGGTCAAGTAAAGAAGACAACAAACGTGAATTAATAAAGTAGAAAAATAATGGGATTAAGAAAAAGTCGAGTGACTAAAAAAGATTTGATTTCTTTAGCATTATTTTTTCTGGTTACATCATACCTGTAGATTTTCTCCACTTTGCTGAGATTTTTCAACAGGATTGAGGGCACGATTTTTCATCAGCCTATTTCTTCTTCTTGGGTGTCTATTGTAAAACGTGTGTACTTCGTTTTGAGGAAAGGTTCCAACGAGAATAAAAATGCCCACAAGGACCAACAGCCTTCGATATTCCATTTTCTCCTACGGGTTGGAGAGCGACACTGCCTTTGAAATTTATGAACGTGCTTTGATGGTTGCGTGCTTGTGTTATCTATTTGTATTCCCAATTAAAAATTGAAAACAGCGGGACGTCGTTTAATCCCATGTATTTTAGACAACCAAACCCCGCGAATAAGTATGTCATAATGGTCGAGCTTTCCTTCCGGCACACAACGGTCTTCTGTCATTACACTGTTTTGTTTTAGATATTGGCGCTAGATAACGCCATTTGCATCCCAATTTCAAAATGCAACAAAGGAATCTCGGTTCCTTGTTTTTGTGGTCTTCCAGAGTGCACAGTAATCCAGCCTGAAAAAAGTGGGAAGATAGACAGAGCCAGCCGGCTTTGACTCGCGGTGCATTGGACTCATCAGACATCATTACAGCCAACGTAACTGAGGAACGGTTTGTTCATAATGGTTCAAACAGGATAACAACATTTGTTTGTCCCTTAAAATGAAGGTGAATATAGTACCAAATAAGTTTTTGTTTTGAACTTATAAGGAAGTGCTAACCTATAAAAGCATTTTTAATGTTATCATTGTTTCTTCCTCCTTTGCACTGCCCGAACTTCCTTCACCGGTAAAGCAGATGAATTGCTATCTATCCTTATAATGCTATCAAACGGATAAACATCCTGTTTCTTTTTAATGAAGTCAGCCTCGTATTGATGACGCATTCAAAAACGTCACTGACTCTATTTAATCGACAACCAAAAGTTATTTAAATTGTAAAGATTTACGTAGGAAAATATATTCTATTAATTGAAATGGTCGTTTATTTAATGGTACACTGTTGCAATATTTTACTCATTTTTCTTAGCTAGAAGATTTGATGGCACATATATTATATAGAAGATTAATATATGTGCCATCAAATCTTCTAGCTACAGCGTGCGGTTTGTATATACCGTGCTTACCAGCTGACAACAAATCTAAAACACGGCGTGGGTTGAAGTCATTTTATTACCCAAGTCCACTTGGTGGAGTGACAAACCACAAATAATCAATTTGTAAATATGTTGTACGTTTTACTTGCCTTTTGTGAAACTGAGAACAAAATTCATCATCTCAAAAATAGAAGAGTAACTACAGGAGTAAAAAAAAATTGAGAAAAGCGTTCCATGGTTAAGAACTCGATAAAAAAGTGCCGCTATAATTCGGCATTCAACCTTTTAAAACTACAATGGAAAAACGCAAAATGTGAGGGAAAAGAAAGTGTAAACAAACAGATGTAAAGCGATAAAAATAAGGAACATGTGTATTTTTCAGGGAATGTCTTAGAGTAAGTTCTCTGCTTTGCTTGCTTTCTTTGGCCGTTAAACTTGCATTATCAAAATCAGTAGAGCGGAGTTCGGCCATGCGTGGGCAGAAATATTAGAACTTTTGTTTGTTTTTACATTCCAAATGTATTATTTTTTTCTCTTGGAAAAACACCTTCCAGTTTCGGGAATAGTGGTCCAAGCACAGTCGGCACAAGATATTATATAGCCCACATTAGTCCGGAGGTAGCCAGAACGTTGCAACAAGGAACTCTTGCAGTAGGTCTTGTTAGGGTTCTGTGACAACACTAACTTGGTTCTTTCGTAGAAGAGCAATGAAAAGATCATTGACACCACAGAGCAGAATCATAATTCATATACCTTTGGCGGACATTGCATTTTGTTGCTCGGCACGGGTTCTGAATTATTGTGGCTATTCTGCACGTATACCTAGCCCACGCGTTCCCAAAATAAACACGCAGTGGGACCTAACGTTTATAAAGAGATTTATCATTTAACAATTTCCAAACTTTTAGAACTTCGCTCCCGTAAGGTCAGGAAAACAGTAAGGGAACCACAAATAAAATTGTTAACCTTCTTCATTATGGATTACAAATATCTCCATGCAATAATAGGAAGGTTAAGGATAAAGTTTGTGGCAAACGGCAAATTTAAATTAACGCAAACGGCAAAACGATTACCTTCTTAATCCTTAATAAATAAATCTCCACAAAGATAGTCTCCTACTGTTAAGTCATCGCAAACATAAATATTTCCACTGTCCTGTATAGACAGCTGAAGAGAAACGGAACACGTTTTATTTTTGCCAAGGCCTTCAGATTTTCATTTTGGTACTGAAAACATCTAACTGTAGCCAGTTAGGTTCAAGAAGACGTTTGCCGTTCGCTGTTTGGACCGAAATTGAAACGAATAGAAAGTATTGGAACTTGTCAAAATGACGCCAATTTTGAATAAAGTTTTTTTTTTTTAATATCTTTAGCTCACTAAAGAATAAAGTATCGTGAAACACACATTCAACTTAAGCGGCCGGATTTCCACTGAGGATCAATGCATTTCTACAAACAACAAATACCTAGGTACCTTAAACTTCCGAACGTAACGCACCTCGTTACTCAACCCGCTTCCGAACAACCCGGCCCAGTTTACAGCAAGTTAGCCTGACTTGAGCCAGCGATCCGATTGAAAACTCGATGAGCCCTAAACATGAGCCCGCGATATAATCACGTAATACTGGTCAGCATTTTACTTTGAGTTGACGAGTGTCAATTGACTGTAACAGGGATGTCCACCATTATGGAAGGACGCTACAAACTGTTAGCCTATTAGCGGGTGACGAATTCCCACGTAGAATCTGTGACCCCTACCCCCTGTGACATTATTTTATCATGTAAGCCTGCAGCCAACCAGCGGTAATATAAAACAGCAGTCACAGGGGGTAAGGGGTCACAGAGTCTACGTGGGAATTCGTCACCCCCTATTAGCTGGAGTATGGCCGCCATCTTGCGTGACTCCGCCGTCGTCGTCGTGTGTTCGCGCCCACGAGCAAAATGCTAGCCATGATAACCACGAGGAAATCAATTAATGGGTTTCTTTTCCTTTTGGGTACCGCTATGAACTGCAATTGGTAAACAGAAAGTCAGTTGTTTTCTGTTTGCCTTAAATTATTGGTTATCCTCTTTAACTACCAAGACCAGAAAACGGGACACCAGCAAGGAGCCCACGACCGAGTTTAAAACCAACTCGAAGGTTTGTCCGTGCAACTTCGCCGCTGCCTACAACAACAAGGCGTACACACTGTTTTCAAGTCGGAAACTGCGCTAAGATCACACCTTCCGCGGCCAAAAGACCCTGCCGACCCGACTAAACAAGACGGCGTTGCTTACAGAATTACCTGTGAATGCAGCAAAGTTTACATCGGCGAGACTGGAAGACCTATGAAAGACAGCAATCCTTTCATGACGTAAATTGGCTTTTAGTTCATCATTACTGCACTTAGTAATTGATAAGTGAATTAAAATGGAAAGTTTTAATCTCGGATATGATATGTGAAAGGCGAATTGATCAACATGACACGATCGTGAGACAAGAGCGCCCGCCGGATTTTGTTTTCGATTCCTGTCGAGGACTCAGATTTTTTCTCTATTCCACGCTCTTGTCATGTGGATCAATTCACCTATCTCATTTAGTAATTGGTTTGGAAAACTCATGCCTCATTTTCAATCAAAGAGAAACTACACGCAAGCAAGCTGGGAGCGCATTCCAAAGGGTAGACGCTGATACACTAAAAGACCTGCAAGCAAACGATCTCTTCATTTTCCTTGCTGGTGTAGTAGAAGCGGTGCGCGTGCTTTCTTACATAATTACATCACTAATTATAAACTGGCGCCATGCCATTTAGCGCCTTAAAGGTTAAAAGTGAAATTTTAAAGTGAATTCTAATTTTAACTGGCAGCCAGTGTAATTCTTGTAAAACAGGCGTGATATGATCATATTTGCGACTCGAAGTTAGCAGCCGAGCCGAAGCGTTCTTCACTATCTGCAATTTAGCAATTCTAAAGTATGGTAGTCAATAGAGAAGTCCATTACAATAATCAATACCACTGGTAGCGAACGCATGCAAAACCCTGAAACCGTTTCTAATTTATCTCTTGATAGAAATTTGCTTATTCGCTTAATATTGTGTGACCAGAAAAATGCCGCACTACAAGACTTAGAAATATAAGTCTACATACTGAAAAACTCACAGTCGAACCAGGAGCCTAGATTGCGCACTTCAGACACAGGCTTGATATCTGTCGTGCCAACACGGATTGTATAGTCATTAATTTTCAACGTTTGCTGCCTGGATCCAATAATTAGAAATTCAGTTTTGTCATCATTTATCTTTAACTTGTCCTGGTACATCCATTTTCTTAAGTCACTGATACATGTCTCCATGGCACGCACGACCTCACCTTGATCTGTTAGATTATTCGGATTGAATGAAAGGTAGAGCTGAGTGTCATCAGCGAAACAGTGGGCATCGGGCACTGGGGCTTGTACTATCTCGAAGAGCTTGGGGGCGTAAACCACAAAGAGAAGCGGACCTAGGCAGCTCCCCTGTGGAACATCGGAGCGCAGATCAAAATTGTCTGATGTAACCCCATTAAACAAAATGCGTCCTGACAACTACGATGAAAATCACTCAAGAGCTTTTCCACGTATACCGAAGCTCGCAGTCAAACCTCTTAGCAAAATCTCGTGATCCACTGTGTCAAACGCAGCGCTTAAATCCAAGAGAACGAGTAGCGTTACGCTCTGCAAGTTCATATTCAGAAGAACATCATTAGCAACTTTGACTAACGCAGTCTCCGTACTATGGTATTGACGGTATGCAGACTGCAGACTAGGTGAGAAATGTAGGCTAAATTGCGCAAGTTCTTAAACTTTGGATCCAAGCCCGATTTCTTCAACAACGGTATGACCACGGCCTCTTTCCATTTCTCAGGAAACATTCCTGACTCCAAAGAGTTGTTTATTATCCTGGTTAACACTGGAATAAGAGGCTCAATGCAGGGCTTTACAAGTGGCGTGGGGATAAGATCGAGGCAACATGATGTAGATTTAGATTCCGCGATGAGCATGCGCACTTCGTCCCCGCTGAGCGGCGCAAATGCCTCAATAACTGGTGGGGTCGGTAAGTTACTATTGGTGCCACTATCATCCGGGACATCACATTGATCAAGCTCGTTTCGTAGCCGGGTAACTTTCTGCACAAAGAACTTCTACAAGTCATTTGCAAGCGCTGATTTATCCGTATAGTCTGAAAAGCATAGAGTATTCTTTTCTACGAGAAGGTCTTTGACGGCTCGAAACAACTTGCCATAGCTATCAGCATTCTGATCAATGAATTCGGCAAGAAAAGATGATTTAGCTTCATTCAGCAAATGCGTGACGCGATTTTTTTTGCCTTTGAAATGAGTCAAAATCAAAATCAGCAGAAGACCCAGTAGACCATCTCCTTTCAGTACGCCTGCGCCCTCTCTTGGCCTCACGGATTTCCTCTGAGGCACCTGTGGTAAGTATACGTGGCTCATATGAGAATGTTACCCCTTTTGTCTGCTAATGGCGCACTCGACTAATTTGCTATGAATCACACGCAATTGTAAACCAAGCATATTTAAACGCACGATTTCTTTACGTGATGCCAATCACGGAAAATAAGTAACTGACGTTATGATATGACGATCAAGATGCAAGCTTTCGACGAGACGTGCACCGGCCGTTTTCAATTTCTGCAATTTTACTTTTGGCATGTCCATAATATTCGCCTGAAGTATACAACTATCTGCTTAAAAGGGTAATATACCGTAATAATAATAATAATAATAATAATAATAATAATAATAATAATAATAAT
>Ga0126337_10000882_pt1 | contig 16828 bp, 10 predicted proteins | sample DipCmetagenome_FD_92527 | JGI IMG/M metagenome (GOLD analysis project Ga0126337, IMG submission 92527) | Coral microbial communities from La Bocana,Puerto Morelos, Mexico - Diploria C A metagenome | ecosystem: Host-associated > Invertebrates > Cnidaria > Coral | place: La Bocana,Puerto Morelos... | reverse complement strand
AAGTAATGTATATATGTAATAATCAAAACTTCCGTCCACAAACGTAAAACGCAGCGTCCAAAACAAGTAACGCAGTCAAAGTGACTATCTTGAAGGTTATCTAGTCTTGATGGTTATTCCATCATTCACCAACTGTCCCTCTTACCTTGGGTTGTTGTGTAATGTTACTGTCATCCACAGTCGACACAACAAACTCCCATGAGAGCGAGTCAACCGACACGTTGTTCTGTCGTGCGCATGTCTGTAGCACAGCGGTTAGGAAGCCTGTGGGGAAGGTGAAGCCAGACATCCAGAATATCACAGGCTGGTGAGCTGTGGTCGCCCACTTGGCAAACTGTTCCACCCGTAGAACCAGGTCACGTGTCCAATTACCCAGCGGTTTGTTGGACGGGTAGGCCTGGAAAAGATCGGGGATTTGATAAGAGTCGTGTGAAGGTATGTTAAGTAGTATTTGGCGTAAAATATCTTTCTGATCGAAAGAAATTTGAAAATGATACTAGGCCAATGCAGAAACATCAAAGAGATAACAACAAACCAGAGAGAATAACAGACGGCTGACTAGGATTAGTGGTAGATTGGCGCGTAGAGTATATGATCAACTTCTAAAAACACAAACTTCCATGACATAGCACCCTTTTCATTTGGTAACAACGATTAAAACGTCAAGTAAAACGATGCCTTCTTGAGAAGAAATAAATTTGATTTGCGGTTAGCATTTCGGGTTGATCTCTTGTCGAAATTCAATCAGTTTTTCCGGACTCAACTTCGGAAGAAACAAAAACAATTTTTAAGGGTTCTCATTATTAAATTTCTTTCGACGAAGAAAGTTATTTCCAGAAGTCTACGGTCCGCGGTTTTAAACTGATAGCTTAACGGTTACAAGGAATGTTCGATAAACTAATAAACGATTTAACCCTTGTCACGTTTATTATATGGTGACTCCAATAATGATGTACGTTGTATAAGATCGCTCACCTTTCCCCAAAGAGGAGGAACTTTGGCATCAAAGATACAATTGAATGTCTCTTCCAGATCAGAGGACATGACAACAAGACCTTTGATCCCCTTCTCCAGGTCAATTAGAGATGATTTGATGATCCGCAACAGGACGTTGAAGCGTTCAATCTGAAAATGTAAAACATAGACGAAATTTAGGTTAGAGACAGCCTGTGAACAAGCACCCAGAGAAGGCGAAGCGAGTTGACAAGCGCTAAAAATTAAAAAGGCGAGTGAAACGAGGTTAGACGCATATCCAAGACTGCACGCTACAGAGACGCATACTCTTTATGAAAAGCATCACCGAGTGTCATTTTCGTATAACTTCGTGTTTTTTGGAATGAGGACACTTTGTGATGCTTATATATCGTAGGGAGCACGCAGCAGGATGTATTCCTCTACATATCCAGCCGTAGAGGTGAAATGAAGGCCACTTGTCAAAGAAGCATGTTTGCATAAAGTATGAAAAATTTCGTGAATTGAACAGAGTGAATTTCGCTGCTTGTTTGAAACTCAGGACGATGAAACCGTCTGGTAGTTTCAGCTTGGTTGTCTGTGTTCAGGTGAAAGTCGATGAGAGTTGTAGAATCTTTCACGCATATCACTTTGTAGACCTCTTTGTATATGTAACATCGCTTACCTCTTGCAGTAGTACAACGTTGAGAGGAGACGGATCGTCCGACATGATTTTCGCCGTCTGTTCGTAATCGATCTCCTCAGGAACTTTCTTGAGTACATCAGCAGCAAGCTCAAGAACCTGTCAAAAAAAAAAAAACAAAGCGAAATCAGAACTCAATGACAACTCTGATGTTACTGTTGTCAGTAGACAGGTTCATCTTGTTGTTACTAAGCCAATAGGAGAATCTTTGCTGACCTCACTGTTTCCATATAATCCTCATTAACATATGACTTTACGCAGAGAAGACACCACGCTACACAGGAATCGGCTACAAACATTTGGTGAAATCTTTGGCTCTTAAGGTGTAATATTCGAGGAGAAATTGGCTTTCAAACACTGCATAAAATGTCTGGTGGCTATAGCGCTAATGAGCTTTGTTTTTAATCCCGCTTGCACATAAAGTATTCAATACATCGGGCTCAAATTCCTTGGGACATGTAATGGTGTTGTACCTTTTCAATACTCATAACTAATGTTTTAGTTGCTCGATCAACGAGGCAAATATTGTAAACAAGGATTCTCCTACGGCTCAATGTTATTTTTTTCGTTGTTGTTTCAATAAATAAAAAACCAAAGAACACATCATGATAACATTCAGGTTAAGGCGGCCTGTATTATCACCTTTTCCTCTCTGCTTTCTCCATGTCCAACGGACGGGATCTGAGGTTGAAGCGAAAGTAACGTGCCAAACAGGTTTCTGTGCAAAAATAAAAAACAAACAAAGCAGAAGTAAGTATGCAAAGCTCCATATCCATGCGAAGACCAATTAACGCTGTACAAATAAAAATAACAGAACACGCGGAAACAAATGACTTCTTAGCGAGAAAGAATACAAAAGGATTACTAACGTACTAATGAAAAATAAAATTTTGTGCACAGCACTAAATCATTTTAAATAAATGGCCTTCTTGATGCAGTTTAAGCAGTGGGTTCTATTTTTCACTCGCAAGCCCTGGAAACTTCCGAAGGCTGTCACTGGCTACCCGAAAAATTCCGAAAACGTTTTCTTTTAAAAGTAAGTAAGTAAGTAAAAAAGTAAGAAACTTTATTTAAGTGTCAAGAACCTTATAGCCTGGTGAATAGCACCATACTAATTAGGGGACACTACTAAAAAACTACACTAATACTAATATCACTACAGTAAAATATACATAAGTTATATGAAAATGTTATTATAATCTATGATATAGAAAAATCTTAAAATCTTAAAATTTATAACTTGACTTGAGAGGCATTATGTGCAGCATAGGATGCAGCCCTTACAGCCAGTGTCCATTAAGCGAGTTATATCCCTTTTCCGAATAGCTATATCGACAGGCCATTAAAATTATTTTTAATTTACTTATCTTTGTCTTGCATTAGTTCTACCTTTAATGTTAAAATAATGCACGTCTAACATACTCTCCTTCGGGAAGCTCAGCTGCTCGAGCAGAAGTCACGCACGCGGGGTTGTGGAGTATTGCGTGACTCCGATCCGAACGGCTGCGAAAAAGACTATATACCTCTAGCAATGCTACACTATAGCTATGCCTTACTTTGTTTCAATGATCTGACTGGCGATGTCTGCATTGGGATGTTGACCGAACGCCTCTGGATGATCCACATTAGGAAGCATGCTGATATATTCCTGCAATTACAAATTGCTTCAACTGTTAAAACGGTTTTTACAACGACTATGGAACGTTATCGTGTGCTGATTGATTTTGCAGTTACCATTAGAGCAAATACGCGCGCTGATTGGTTTAAAACCGTGTTTCTATAACTCGATAGAAACACAGAACTAGCACGACCTGTTGAGGTAATGATGGCGCGAGCAAAAAGAATTTACATTTTGTTGATAGAAGTAAACAAGCTAATTTTCTTGTTTGCGTCGCGGTATTTTCTAAAAGAAAACATGTTCTCCGCGTTTCTATCGGGTTATAGAAGCACTCGTGAAAGTTTGGGAGAACTCAAAAAAAGCTCTGGAAACACTCGCCTGTGGCTCGTGTTCCCACAACATTTCACGTTCTCCCAAACTTTCAGTCGTGTTTCTATTCAACAATTAGATCATGAGCCCGAGATTTCTATGAGGTGATAGTTAATGTGGCCACGGGCCGAATCAAATACCACCTCACAGAAAACGAGAGCGAATAATCCTCTTGTTTCAGTAGAATTCTAACTGGAATTTGCTTCAAACAATTAGATAACGATTCCAATTACTTCTGGTCTTCGCAGGAACAAGAAGCGGATGAAAGGCGAGGTTTTTAAACTTCAGTAGAGATCTTGGTCAGAGAAAGAATCAGATATGTCGTCGTCAAGAAAAAGAGCAAGCAATGACAGTTTTAAAGAATTTTAGTCAATTTCCGGTTCTCGGGTCCATAATTAACGCATGAACAAGGAGACAACGAGTAGTACGGTTTGAAACCTCAGTTGACAGCGGATGCAAAGTCAGTCTTTTTCGCCGTTGTTAGGATGAGAAAACATGCAATGGCTTCTTAAAATAAAGGTCTCTGGTCTCTGGTGTCTTAGTCTCTGGTCCTTAAACAACGCAAGAGCAAAGAGTTAACGAAATGAACGCTTTCAAACGCAACTGATATCAGTGACCGGAGTCAAAGTTAATCATAAATGTACGTTATCATTATAGAAAAGAGAGCAACCAATGATGTTCATCCCTTTTTGTTAAGTCCTTAAACAACACAGGAACAAAGGGCTAGCGAATAGCGCGTTTTAAACTTCACGAGAGACCACAATCAAAGAAAAAGTCAAGTACGTGGTCAAAAATGAAAAAAAAAACAAAAAACAAACATTGGCATTTTTAAAAAAAGTCTCATCCCTCTCTCTCAGGTCTATTAACAACACAGGAAAGAAGAGTTTACTGTTAACCTTACCCTGTAGGAAGTGAGAGGGCCGTCCTTTGGAATGTAATAGGTGGGCAGAGAAGACAACCTAAAGGCAAGACACCAGAAACACCATCGTTAACTAAATCAGTTCATCATGCACCAACTTCTACAAGCATGATCTGATCACATTCATTTTGTGTTTTTTTAGGAACAGAAAATAAATATAAGAAAAGAACCACGTTAACTACGGCACTTCCTTCTACCTCAAATTCTCTTGCAGTCATTGTTGCGCGTTTTATGATCTTATAAAAAGGCTAAGGTCGCGCTAGACGCTCTGAGAGCGTTTACGCAACATCAAAACGTACTTTACGAGTACGATTATTGAACAAATAAAAACAAATAAAAGAATCAGGATATTTTAACACATGAGTTAATACGCTCAGATATTTACTGTTCAAGAAAAGACAGAAAAGACAACACGTTCAATCATACTTAATAGAACAGTTTACAGTTATACAAGAACGCTGACTAAAAACACTAAATAATACTTCTTTGATATTTTTATTAGTTAACTAAACACTGGATTATCCCAAATAACCGTTCACAATACAAATAAGAGGAAGTTTGTGTTTATTTAATGAGTATGTAGACGTGTACTTTCTAGGAGACATAATTGTCTGTAATGAAGCTATGGTTTATAATAATTTAGATCCGCAGAATAATTTTTTATAATAGAAAGTATTTGGCAAAACATGATAAAACAGACTTAACTCAGCTACCATACATTAAACATTTGAACAATGCGTAAAGTTACCAGCATTGAGGAAGAACATGGATTGCAATACAAGTATTATAGAGTGGTTTTCAAATGAGCGTCGTATAACCAAAACTACAGTAACTAAACTAGCCAATCACAGAGGAGACAGACAATCCAATGAACCAATCAACACTCGAAATAAATACATGTACTTGACGAGAAACGCGGGAAAACACGTCCGAGCTATTCACGATTCTTATTGGATGAAAGAGTGACACGAGTTTATAAGCCAATAGATTAGCGTAGTGATGCAAAACCATTTGTTTTTAATTATTTGCACTTTTCGACACTCAGGTGAAAAATGCTGAAACAGCCACAAACAACACAGCAATAGCAACAACAACAACAACAACAACAACAGCAACCGGGCATTTTTCTTTGAGGATGTGCTTATGATAAAAACTGCTTTAGACATTACACTGAAATTTTTACAAACAAAACATCTCAGGGTAATGCATTAGCAATTTTACTTCATTCCTCCATGGTACATTTTCCAGCTCGATTAAACATGGGATAGAGTTTTAAAAGAGCAATAGCTTAAGACTAAGTGAAAGCTTAATGCAGCACTGCACTTTAGATGAGATAATAAAGATAAGTAGATGTACGTAAAGTAGGTAAGTAACAAAGATAAATTAAAATATGTGAGTGGTCGAGTGCAAGTATACTTTTGTTTTAAATCACCCCACCGTCCGTCAAAAATGAAATGGCCCCCCTAGTGCAAGACCAAAGTAAACGAGACCTGAATTCGACATTTAAGTGAAAACCACTCTACCGGAACTGATATCGATAGGTTTTCAGCGAAACTCCGATAATAACAACGGTTTGAATTCACCGAGACTTACTTGTAGTACGGTGTCTGAATGGCTACGTCACAGAACTGCTCATTAATGTAAGAATGAAGAAGACGCCTGTCAAAGTCGTCAGTCACGTGACCACCATAGTTAACACCGGCCACCTAAACAAAACATGTCGATTTCTTATCAAATAACTTAAAATTTTGATGATCTACTTTTTATATATTGATCACGTGCACGTTTAGATAACATCATCAACACTTTACCTAACAGACGCACGGTAGCATGGAAACTATTTCTTGAATAGAGCAAAGACCATAGAAATAGCGTAACAAAATATCAAACACTTTCCAGCGAAAACACTCACGTCGCGCGTAGTTCTGCTGAAGAATGGAACATTGTATGACGTCATTTATATGGCCTTAGAGATCGTTAGTTTGGAAACTAGGCAAGTGTAGCACATTACACAGAATGAGAGGTCAGATTTGATCATGTAAAACAAGACTTACCAGATATTTCAATGCGTCCCAGGGCGTCTCCTCGTACTCGTCCAGGTAAATACTCAGCAGGTTCTCCGAGACTTCGAAATCAGAATCATTGAAGCCGTATTGTATATTCCAGCCAAGCATAAGAAACTTCCTCCTCTCCAACAACACACTGTGGAAGAAACACAGCGAGAACAACAGCTTCTTGTATTTGTCCTGCTTGTGACAGCGGCTGAACTGCTGCTCTGTGATCAGCTGGTACAAGCGCTTCATGTTTGCCTTCAGACCCTGTGGAGACACGACACTGCAAAGGTCAGTTATCAATCTAAAGAATAGAGGAAGGAGGAAGCGGGGCTGAGTGGTAAGGGCGCCAGACTTGGAATCCGCAGGTCCAGAGTTCAAGACCCGCTCTGACCACTAAGCCGGAGTTGTTTCTCGGTAGACCAACTCCTCGGTCATGTTTGTAAATAGCCAACTGTTCTGCCTCCCGTGGGATTTTAATCCCCTTACGTTTAGTTGATATATATATATATTTTTCGGTTGCGAAACATTCACTCGCACCAAGAGGCCAAGATGGCGGCCAGTCGAACGCACCGAACGACATCCACGATCTCACATAGGGGACTGTGAACCGTCTACTTGAAAGCAGGCGTTCTCTTTTTTCTCATTTGCCGAAAAAAGAACGCCTGATCGGAGGTTACTTAAAAACCCAGTCCTTAACATAAGACGAGCAAGCTGCAATGCTGTACTGACCTTGGGCGGCTCCGTAGTCATCTTAATGCCGACCTGTAGGATGGAGATAGGGAACTCTGGATGAGGGCTGCTGCTGAGCCACAGTCTAAAGTCAGGGTGCGGTTCCTCCACCTGCAGCTGCTCCACTAACTTGTCAAGCTGCGGCATCCAGCTCAAGGATAAATGACAGTTGGCCAGGAACACCCAATTACCCTGAAACAACAGGTACAGGTAATGTAATCTCTTACTAATGAGGGTCGAATTAGTCAGAAATTAGAGAGCCTAAGCAAACCACGATGACAACGGCAAAGAGAACGCCACCAAACAAAAGGTTTAATGAGCAAAACATTAGTTTTACACGTGTGATATAAATCTTTGTACATGTCTTTCTCGTTCTCAGAAAAACAAGTTCTGCATGTCTGGAGAACTTGAACGATGACGGTTAATTTTTCGTATTGCCATTTGGAATTGAACACTGTCATTGCATATTTAGCCTGAGCACGTTTTTAGATCCATTCGTGCACTGAACAGATCTTGACAATCGCGAATTTCGCTGTTTAAAAAAAATCAATTTTGACTAGGCGCCGTCCTCGGCGTCGCCGTCATCGTTTCCCAGGCTTAAGCTCCCTGTTATTATTTTGACGGCACGACGGAGAGGTTCCCTGGATGTCAAGGAACATTTAGGAACTATTTAGGCTTTTGCCGGGATATTACGTCCTAGTCTTCTTTATAACAGGATAATTGTGAAAAGTTCTAGCTCACTGATTTTGAACCCTTTCCTCGTGGCTTTGTGCTGCTGCATTAGACAAGGAAAACAGTTCCGACATATTTTTTTGACCACATCTAAAGCATGGTTTTTACTGATTTTTCGCAACTGGCGTAGCAGAGGATCAAACTATTCGAACCAATAGTTGGAATACATCTACATCAATGACTCACTGACGCATCCTCAATAAGCTTTTCGCATTGAATGCAAGGTCAGAATCAGGAGGTTGAGTGGTGATCAAACTTTTAAACAACGGCGCCTACAGTTCCAAGAGAGTCCAAGAACGAAATTGAGAAACAACCTAAAAATACATATATTTTTTTTTAATGTTCAGTTGTAAATGTTTCTCTTTCGACAGTTTTTGTTGTGAATTGAATTGTCGAAAAACAAACAGAACCACATGAAAGAATGCTCAAAATCTTTCAATTGAAAAGGCTCGGACACACTATGTTTTCACGCAGAAAAAAAGTAAAGATCGAATCACCTTATACTACATAATGAGCATCACAGCATGAGCGTACTGATAAGCATTCAATTGAAAGGTCACATACTTAAGGTTCATCGAAAGACTGACAAGATAAAACGACTTTGTACGGTATAATATTCATTACAACAAAGAAGCACTGTTTAAAAGCTTTCATTTGAACGGTCACACACTTAAGTTTCATTCAGAGACAGAAATTACAACCAAATAGTTGGGGAAAATAAAAACTACTACGTAAAAGTTAAAAATGAAACTAGATAAAGATAAATAGAGCACATCTTTTAGATGTTGGAGCTCAAGTGAACTTACGTCTTTCACTCCTTCTTTGATCATGCGCGTGGCGATAGGGGCCTGGCCCTGACCCAGAGAGAGGGCATGGAACCGATTTGACATTCCAGAGTTCTCAGCAAGCTGTAACAAGGCGCTGGTCGGATCCTGTGAGAAAAAAATAAAAACCGGTTAAAAAATATTAGTAAAAAGTGTTCTACCAAGGTGAAATTAAACAGTCCAGCATTTTTAGAACAAGAACATTAAGAATATTCACCATTTCTTCGTCGAACAAGGCGAGTAAGTCAATGACACACAAGCAGGAAAAACAATCTCGTTTAATTAATGAACTTACCACTCCGGGAGATAACACAAAAATTAGTGGAGTACGGGTAGACGAGTCTTCCACCACTGACGCCATGTCTAACACTGGAGGTTCGACAAACCTGAAATGATATTTCATCACTCATGCTGCTAGGAATAAAGAAAGGTCTGAAAAGTCACTTCGGCATATTTCAGTTCACGCAAAACAACTCAAAAGCAATGCATGACCACAATTTTTCAAGCTACGTTTTTAAGGGAAACAGCTTGGATCTGTGGCGGATATGCAAGAGAAAAACGGGAAAAACTCGGAGCTGTGACGGATACGCAAGAGAATGGCGGAAAAATTGGGGGCTGTGAAGGGTGCGCCACATTGTGGCGGGAAAACAACATGGCGAGTAAAAATTGGGAGCTGCAGCGGGTGCGTCACATTGTGGAGGGAAACCATTGAAATCAACGAGGCGTAGCAAGTCGAACAGGTGGAGGCCAACGTTTCTACTTTTAAGGCCCCTATCCGCATTTTTACAAAGTTATAAGAAAAGAGAACTTACTTGGAGCCCAGGTTGTTGACAATGAAGGATGTGGCAGTGAAAGATACTCGGTCAGGGCGCAGAGATCTAACGATCAGCATCCGTTGTAGCTCGTTACAAGCGTTCTCCCATTCACCTGAACAACGGAAAACAGAAATTTAATTAATGAATTAATACTCTTTTAAAGATGAATTGGTGATACATCTGCACGACCTGCAAGTCCCGTGCGACAGAACGAGCATGTTTGAACTGGAGCCTAGATAAACAAATAACCATCAATAGTTTTAGTTCCTCTCACCCGGCAGCGGAGTGACTTCAGGCTCAGCACTGGTGTACCAGATGTTCCAGTCTCTGGGATACTGTTCAAACGATGTGACGACGCCATGGAAATTAGGCAGTCTGACAATAAAAGAATGACAAAGTATAAATGGAAAGAGTACAATAAAAATATATAAATCTGCCTCTAAATAGTCTATTGTCAGTTACGCTCACTGTTTCTGTGAGACACAACTATTAGGGGTATTGTTCATCCTCCCAGAAGTGAATGCCAGTCCATTGCACGCTCCCCTTAGCACTTTGTTTGGCTCCTGCGACAGTTTGCCAGTATCCATTTATTCCAACGATCAGTGACTCGTCCTAACGTCTTGCTCCCGACCCCACCCGTGTCAGAGTTCGAACTCTGGAGCTCTGATTCCGAAGTACAGCAAACTAACAAATATTTTCGTTGTTAAAACACCTCGGGTGCCTTGATCTTCCATATCAGTGTAAAGACTTGTTACAGCTTTTGATGCAGCAAAATTAGTTGCTTTGTTGCCCAAAAAATGTAAAAAGAGAGTCGTTTCTGCATCCTGAAGGAAAGGTCTGAGAACTCACTTGTCTAGCTCTGTGACGTTATCCCACGAACTCTCATTTAGCCACTGAGTACACGGATTATCCATCTGACCTTCCCTGTCCAATACCTACAAACACAACAAAAATCTCTAGTGTTAAATCAGATGAAACAATAAAATTACAATATTTAGAAAGGGAGCCAAATCACCCTTGGCTGCTTTTCATGTGTGTCCACCACCCTGATCGAACTGGAACCCGAAATGTTGGTCTTTGTGGAGGAAGGAAAACCGGAGAACCCGGAGAAAAAAACCCTGGAAGCCAGGAGTGAACCAACAAAACTCGCTCCACATGTGTAACCGGTCGGAATCGAACCCGGGCCATACTGGTGGGAGGCGACGCTCTCACCAATGCGCCATCCCTACTGACCTAGATCACTGGTTGGAGTGACACATATATAGCATTACCCAGCACAGGATATTACTGCTACTTACCACTCCCCCTCTGAGGAAGAAGTTGTACTCGTCCATGTTGAGCTTCCCAGCAGCTTCAAGAATCTTAGAGCACATTTGGAAAGAGAACAGCAGCTTGTGACGTTCAAACAATCCGCGACAGGTGTACCTGTGGAGAAAAAGAATTTGTTAAAAAAGCTCCGCGCATTGTGATCGGTTAACACTTGTTTGTTGGGTTAGACAACAAGACAATGGGTCATTTTTGAGTTGTCCGCTCAGTGACATGGCCTATAAATACAAGAAAAGTTGGAGATGACCTTGCTTTGATACAGACCCCTCTGCCTTTCTCATTGATATGATAACTAGTTAGTATAGGAACAATTTGATTTACACAACAAAAGCAGTGAGGTCTGTATCAAAACCAAGTCAGCTCAAGCCTCGTTGCCACTCAAAGGCCATGCCACGGAGCGGAAAACTGTAAAATGGTCTAACGTCGATCAGGTCATCTAAAGGGGGGCCACAAGGAGGTTTCTGGATGGGGTACAATTTACATTTACTGTTTTTAATCAGTCGATCTCGTCAAGAGCACTCTTTTGTGAAACACCAAATTCACTACAGTACATAGTAAGTGAAGTTACTAACTTAAAGATAATCTGTGGTTTGAAACTAGGCAGTCATGATTGCCGGGGGGTGCGTAACAAAGTAAAATGACCCACTCCACCCTTTAACAAAAGGAGATAGACTAAAAGCACTAAATTTTGTTTCAATACATACTTGTACACAGCATACGTGTGGTAGTCATTTAGGTTCTGTATTCGTATTTCCAGGTTGGGGCTCCGCTGACTCTTCTCAATAGAGTTGTTGAACAGGTCAATGTAAGCGTCCAGAGAGAACTGGTACATAGGATCTATCTTGCCCATGTCATTCAGAACAAAGAATAGGATCGAGGCTCGCTGTGCGCATGGCCGATAACCCTGGTGACAAAGCACGAGTCGGGTTAAGTCCTATTTTTTTTTTTCAAGAAGTTATCATATACTGTGATCTTCTGACTAACCTCAGATTGGAAGGCGCCTATTCTAGATGGACCACTTATTGCAGTTAAAAAGTTTTAAATAGTAAAAATAGCACCAAATTAAACTCAATTTTGATAGTCGACATTTCGGGCCTAGCCCTTTCTCAGTTTGAAATGAAACACGTCATTGAATAAATGAACAGTTGTACGCGCGCATCTAACGGATAGTCAAAAGCGCGCGCGCGTCGAGCTGTTTTGAAAATAAAATCCATGCGGTCAAAGGGTGCGTCCTGAATCTCAGTTACTTTTTTCTTTTTTTTAACATCACTAAAAAGTGGAATCCGTCCTACCCAAAATTTCCATTTATTTAATCTTCATTGAGAGCCTAAAATCAACTATTGGTAAAAATTAACTTTTCTTAACTGAAAACGCAATTTAACTCGTTAATTTGAGTGCTATTAAAAGACACGAGCCATACATTGTAATACCGTCGCTTAATGTAACGAGAATGAGTTATTGGAGCAAGGCCATTACCTCTCTTGCAGCGTCAATTTTGATCTCAGTTTGCTCGCTGACCTGTAGCTGTTCAGCTACTTCCTGTGAAGTGGTTTTGGACGAGTTCAACGTGTTCACAAGCTGTTCGTCATCCAACAACGAACCTTGGGCTGTCTGAAGCAGCCTGAAACACAATGGCACATTAACTATGTTAAAACACCATTGGGTTAAAAAAAAAATGACAATAAGATTGCTTTAGTCTTGTTAGGTTGGTTGAGATTGATGATAATTTTTGTAACATGTTTTCAACAAGAGTGTGTAATATGGGGTTTTTGTAGCGCACTCGTTACATCCAAACGCGGTTTTAGCGCGGCTTGCGCCAATGGCTCTATGAAAAGAGGTAAAATGAACAAAGGGTTCGTATCAAAGCAAATAAATACGGCTAAAAGTAAGGATAGTCCTGCCTTCGTTATATGTTTGGAGCCTTTAGCGATATCGCACTGATATCACAACTGAATCGCACCGAAGTCGCAGCTTCTTCGCAATCGCGGGTTGCATCCCACAAGCGACAAACTTCGCAGGGAAATTTGTGACACAGTGTATCAAAAAAGGTCGTTGTAAACCGGCCTTTAAGAAAAAGTCGCCTTGCACAAAATGGCACTGTTATTGTTGCTTTTATGACCCGAGCCTGTTTTTAGGTTCGCAAAATCAAACCAAAACTTTTCGAGTACAACAGCAACAGTTTACCTTAAGATCTCGTCCTCCAGTTCCTCGAGTTTCTTTTTATTGGCTGCGATGTTAATAACAAGCGCATCTTTCTGCTCCTCTAACTCTGGTCTTTCTTTACGAACAACAATACCAAGGAGCTGAGCCTCGAGACCTGCAGAGCACAAACAGACGAAACAATCATTCACTGTAAAAGACAAAAAATCCCAGTTGGTAAAACCATTAGAAGCCCTCAAATTCCTCTGATGTATTCCAGAATTTCCACAGAAGACATGCAAACTCGTGACTGGAAGTGCAATTAAATGTTATTGTCTTTGTTAAGTCAAGAAGAAAAGCCAATGATTGCAAATTCGTCTACAAAAAAACTACTACAAAAAAAACAAAACGAACAAGAAAATGCGCGTGCACTGCCATTGTTACGTCAGCAAAACGCAGTTGTGCACGCTCAGTTTCCTAGCAACATCTCGGAGCGCGCAGTCAATTCTGGGACGCGGATTCCCACTGAAACTGAGATAGTAATACGCCATTTCCGAGTTGCCTTTCGCCTCTGTGTTGGCAGACAAAGTCTTGGCGCTAGACCATTTATATGATAATGCGTTCTGTCTACATGTTCATTTTCCATGAAAATCAAACTCATTTTCATATGATGATATAATTGGCCCAAGGTAACTCTATCTCAGTTTCAAAAGGAATCCATGTCCCATGATTGACTGCACGCTCCGAGATGTTGCTAGGATACGAACATGCAAAACTGCGTCATGCTGACGTGACAATGGCGATGCACTAGCCTTTTTATGTTCGTTTTGTTTTTTTTTTGAAGTTGAAGAATGAAACGCCTTAGGTTTCAATTTTTATCAGAAATATTTCAGCAATGAAAAAAGCTCTCATTGCTCCTTCTTTGAGAGTTGCAGTTCACGAGTTTCACGCGAACAGCTCCCATTATTCCAAAGTCTTGTTTTGGGCTATATTCTGCTGGATACTAAAATTCTATTTGACCGCAGTCCTACCAACCTTGTTCTTTAACAGCAAAGTTGACGATGGTAGTCTTGGTGGAGATCTCTGGTGTGTAATGGGGATTACTCAGTTTTGTTGTGATGTAGAAATGGAACTCTGGACTGTACTCCACTTCCTTGTCACCAAGCCGAATCAACCAACGACCACCTGTCGGGGAAATACCATAACACTATAGTTGATTTTCAAACGAAAATATAACAATCAATATTTGGAATGTTCTCTCCCTGGGGCGCCGTTGTCTAATGATTAAGAACTCCGGATCGAGCGATCTAGGTTCACACCCTGGCCAGCAAGCACTCTGCGATGGATTAGCATCCCCTCCAGGGAAACTAGCAATATTATTTTCTTTTTCTTTTCATTCCCAGAAACTGACTTAACTAGAGAAAGAGGATGCCTCCTTGTGGTATCTTGAGACAGAAGTACAAACACATCAATCTTTTTAGATGTCTGGTACGTAGTTTTGCTGTATATTTTTAACACTTGAGCCGTATTTTGAGGAGCCTGTTAAGTTTCGCGCGTTATGTGGACGATATTCGTTGTAGTTTGATGATAACTAAGCGTGACCACTCCAGGAAATTTAGATGACTCTTTTTGCAAGTAAAATTTAAAGCTTCACGCAGTCACTACTCCATGTAATCAGAACTTGTGATCGTTTATTACCTTGCTTTATTATAGACTTGTTCAGGATAGGCGCCAGAGATGGGTCGAGTTCTTCCTAAATGGTGAAATAAACATTCCCTCTAATGACTAAAATATAGTCGCCAAGGAGCTACTTCAATATTTAGTAAACTGTCCAGAAATTAATATCGTTTGAGTTACTCTGCTACTTTTTCGAACGTTTATTGGATGGCTGTGCTTGTGAAATTTCTGCCTAAATTGACGTGGCAATCAGTTCTCAGCCGAGGTGACTACCAACTGAAGGCGTCGACACAAATTTCATTGTCTGATACCTAACATCGGTAGCCTGAAATGTCACTGTAAATACGACCAACCAATAAAACCGTAGAATCACCGCAACCTCCGTCCCCCACCCCTAGGCACACACACACAACTTTTCCTGTTAATTTAAACATAATCGCCGAAAATCAAAGCGCAATTCTGAAAGCGACTCACGGCAAAACATGTTACAAGCAAACAAGACATGTTCACACTTACTTGCACATTCTGCAACAAAACTGGGTTTCCAAACTGAACGGAGTTTTCTAATGTCCTCAAATAGTCCGACTGTTGTAAGTCAATTATTTTCAGACCCTGAAGAAATGGAAAAGAAACAGCATTAGTTCCTCGGCCGAATGTTCAAAGGAGCCACGTCACGATTTGCACATATGAAAAAGTTCAGCCAAAAGTTTTCAAGTTCGTCGTTTGTAATCCGTGTTAATCTTCTCCATCCTAAACCATCCTGGTCTCCTTATGGTTTATTATCATCTCTTTAGTGGATTTCTATCTTGAAGCCTTTCTAGTGGACCATAGCTGCCGGAGCTTATCCCCGGTTTCTGTAGCAGGTCATTCCCCGGCAATTTGTTAGGTTTCCCCAACAATTTACCGGTACCCATTTATACATTTATACACCTGGGTGGAGCACTGTGAGATTTAAGTGTCTTGCCCAAGAACACATCACAATGTCCCCGGCCAGGGCTCGAACCCGGACCACTCGCTCCGGGGACGAGCGCACTGACCATGAGGCCACCGCGCCTCCCTATCTTAGTGAACTACTATTTTCAGGTTTCCAAAATGACTCAATAAACTATGATAGAGCTAGAGCATCTTGACATTCGACGAAATTTCGGTATGAGTCAACTACTGACATAGATGACTATTTAACAATTAGACCCGTAGCCCTTGCGGGCCACGGGTCGAAGCCGAATGGGCTATTGACCCGTGGTCCTTGAGGGCGAAGGGTCTAATTGTTTTAGTATCACCCAACTAGTCGGACTGAAAAAACAATAATAAAGTCACAGTTTGCAAATGCAAGTTGAAGAAATATTTATTTGGGAATAAAACGAAATAATTACGCTACTCGATGACTATTACTAATAGTCCTCTAGTAGCATAGCCAATCAAAATGCAGGATTTGCATTAGTCCACTAGTTGGGTGATACTATGTACTGCACCAACCTTCTTAGTCTCCATATTCTTGATCCATTTGATAGCTTGTCCCTGCGGATCAATCATCAGTGGCCACCTAAAAGGCACATCAAATCGATCACAACTCTGCATTCTGGTGATTCTGTGAGATACTGTCTGTGTTATATGTACGGAAGCAAATAAAGTGGAACCTTGATTTAACGAGTCTGCATATAACGAATCCCGTGCTATAACCAACGATATTCTTCGCTCCAGTAATAGTAAAATTTATGGAAAAGCGTCATAGCGAACATACTTTGCCAGTCCCCAGGTGCTTCGTTATATCGAGGTTACACGGCGCGTTAAACTGATGTCCCGAAAATACAACTAAAATATAAAATTCTCCACATTCGAAAAGAAAATGGGCCCATATTTTGAGCTTAAACATTTAATTATCTTTAATTATTTTTGCCAAACAAAGAAATAATAGAAAAACGTACGAAAATAGACTTAAACGATTTAAACTCCAATGGCGAGGAGAAAGTTT
>Ga0126337_10000880_pt1 | contig 16837 bp, 9 predicted proteins | sample DipCmetagenome_FD_92527 | JGI IMG/M metagenome (GOLD analysis project Ga0126337, IMG submission 92527) | Coral microbial communities from La Bocana,Puerto Morelos, Mexico - Diploria C A metagenome | ecosystem: Host-associated > Invertebrates > Cnidaria > Coral | place: La Bocana,Puerto Morelos... | reverse complement strand
TTTAGATTTACTCTTTTAGGAGTCTGTATAAGCTTCGGCCACGCCCAGATTGGTCTCTTTTAGGGGTTAAATTCAAAATTTCCGACGAGCATCCCCGTCCATTTTATATGGGAGTCCCCCCCCGGGGTTAATGGTGGATATATAGGCCACCTATGTGACATTATGGAATACACAGATACTAAAAAAATCGCCGGAATTTTTCTGTTTGTAGACTTTGAAAAGGCTTTCGATATGTTGGAATGGAGCTTCATATCAAGAACACTAGAAGTGTTTAATTTCGGAAACAAGATTAAAAAATGGTTAACTGTTCTTTACAACAACGTACAAAGCTCTGTCATGAATGGCGGATATTTGACCAACTATTTCGAAATATCAAGAGGAGTCCGGCAAGGATGTTTGTTTAGGCCCTCCTTGTTTATTCTTGCAGTGGAGTTATTAGCTCTTAAAATACGCCAAAACCCTGACTGTTGAAGCATACATTTACCATAAAGTCAAGATGTGAAAATTTCACAATTTGCAGATGATACAACCATAATAACAAACCGAACGGACTCTCTTAAATCGGATCTCCAAATAATCGAATGGTTCGGAACTGTCTCAGGTTTAAAGCTAAATAAAAAGAAAACTATGTGGTTAGGTACAATGAAACACAGTAGTTCTAAGATCCTAGAATTTAAAAGCATAAAAGATCTAATTAAAGCTTTTCTATCGAACAACCAAAACAAGACTGTCGAAGAGAACTTCTCTAACACGATTAGACTGAAAATGAATATGAAATTGAATCTATGGCTTTACAGCAAAATCTTTAGGCGTGTCTCAGTTAGTATATATTGCGTCCATGCTCTCTGTTCCGACTTCAATAATAAAAGATGTTCAAAAAGAACTTTTCTCCTTCTTATGGAAAAACAAAAAAGACAAAATAAAAAGAATGGTCATGTATCAACCCCCCGCGGAAGGGGGTTTAAACTTTGTAAACTTTCCCGCTGTAGTCAAATCTTTACGTCTTGCCTGGTTAAGCAGATTTCTAAGTCTCTCTAGCGACGCATGGAAAGCAATTCCAAATTATTACTTCTCCTGATATGGTGGTTTGCAATTTCTTCTCAAATGCAACTACAAAGCTGCCTCTATAAACAGTTCTTTACCTACCTTCTATCGGGAGCTTTGCAATATTTTCAAGAATTTAAGCACAAGACTAAAATGTTTTCATACGGCGAATTTCTACTATGGAACGTGGCAATAACCATTGAAAAAAATAGGCCATTTTGGAAATCCTGGTTTAAGCGGAACATCCTATTTGTACAGATATTCTAAACGCTGATGGGAACTTCATAACGTTCGAAGAATTCCAAAATAAGTTCAACATTAATACAAATTACCTTCATTATTTTCAGTTGATGGCTGCAATTCCATCTGATTTCAGAAAAAAAGCTAGGGACTCCGAAATACTTTCACAAGAGCTATTAAGCAACTTTACGATATCTTTATCTTCCGAAAGGTCCGAAAGTAGTCCTATTGATTTAGCAGAAATGCGCTGTAAACATTATTATAAAATACTCGACAAAAACTCCACAGTCGAGCCAACCAGTATTAAAACCTGGAAAATCAATTTTGCTGACGCTTTTACAGAATGGCAAACCAAACTCTCCTACATATATCAATCAACAAGAGACAATAAATGAAGACAGTTTTCGTTTAGATTATTACATAGAATATTAACAACCAAAAAAGAACTCTTCAAATATCGAATAGCCAGTGACGAAACATGTATTTTCTGCCCCAATTCTGACTCTATAGAGCATGCTTTTATTGAATGCACTGTGACATCCTTTTATTCTGAAGCTTTATTGTGGTTCAACCGTGTAAATAATACTGATATCGGTCTTTCTGGTAAGCAAATAGCATTTAATCATGATATACCCGATTTAAAACAATTAACCGATTACCAAAGACGCAGACTACACTTTTTCGTCATTCTACTGAAACAATATATTTACGCCAGCAAATGTCTAGGAAACAACCCGTCTCAAGATGAATTTCAAAGTAGAGTTTTATTGCAGTGTGCAAATTGAGAATTGTGCTCTTCCTTGATTCCTTAGTTTTTTATTTCTTCCAATATACTAACAATATGATTTATGTAGTTTAAATTTAATAATATGACTTATGTAGTAAGTAACTAAAAGTAAGTAGGCAATGAATTAATTATGTAACAAGATAACCAAAAAGTAGCATCATTTCTGTAGTTAATCATGTAAGTGTACTTTTTATTCTTCTTCTTCTTCTTGTTTGTTTTTCTTTTCCCTATTCTGTAATAAATTAAGTTATGTAGTTAGGCATTAAACAAAATATATCTTGCCCTTCCAATTTCTCCTCATACAATCTGTTTGCCTAAACGTTCTCATATTGAAATGGAAAAAAAACAGACAAATAAGTGCTAGTTGAACTTCATGTCGTGCAACTTTGGTCCCTGATCGCACATGTGATTTCAAATTAAACTCGTGTTGCGCGCTTTTTCGATTTTGAAACTACGCATATAATTTGTAAGGCTAATTTGTAGGGGAAATTATTAGAATTTGACAAAAAGCAAGTGTAATTATTTTCTTATCCACGAGTCAACCAAGTGATTAACTTTTAATATCGTGGGTGACAAATTACGCTTACAGTCGAAGTATTTTCACTTGATCATTGTATCAAGACATTTTGCGCCAAACGGTGCCATGCAAATTTTTTGATTTGTCACTCATGATATTACAGACCAAATTGTACTCCACTCAGTTCAATCACCATTATTAATGACCACAAATTAAATCAAATATCACGTGTTTTATCTGTTCTTCTAGCAAGCTTTTTTTTTTGAATGAAAGAGAAAGTAACTAAGAAAATGTAATGTTATAATGTGACTAGTTGCAAACACCATGCAAAGGTTGATTTACATTGTTATAAACCATTTGAACACAGCAAGGCAGGTAATAAAGTCAGTCTTGAAAATCATCAGCAAAATAATCAGGAGGCTGTGCCCATGCATATCCTTTCCTGTGATCTGAGGATGACCTGGAAAAAATGGAACTGGTATTTACGCTAAAAAGATGTCTCGTCCCTTGTAGTTTAGGATACCGCAGTGCGTCATGGCATATGTATCAGTGAATGTACAAAATACTCGACAAATCATCCTACAACCCTACTTCACACAAAGAAACGACTATAAAGACTTTGACGAGACAAGCCCAACTAGTGTGTGACACATGGAATAGCTTACGTGACAAAAACAAATACCTTAGACGTGTTTTTCACAAGAAAAACTACAACGTTGACTTACTTAAACGAAACAGTTAACGAACTACCGAAGCTAAGGCAGCTTATGGGAACCGAACACCTCTTACTACAGTGACAATACCTTACATACAGGGCACTTCTGAGACCATCTCACGGACCCTACAGCCCTACAACGTACGTGTAGCCCACAAACCTACAACTACATTAGGACACTTGCAGAGCACATGAAAACAGGGATGAACCCAGCAACAGACAGAGAAGTTTACAACATCTAATGATACTACTCCCTTGCTTCAGAAACCTTAACACAAGTCTGACGTAATACAAAGGAGCCACAAGAAAAGGTCCTGACAGAAACAAGTATCCCACATTGACTCTTACTCATAGTACTATATTTTCTTTTCAGCATCTCATAGGATGATTTGAGCTTTTCACAAGAAACCAAACATTCACTTCCTGGTCTCTGTTTTACTAACGTCGGCTTCTGACAAAATGTCTATACACTTAAATGAAACCAAGAATCCTGGATTTAAATCTTACTACAAATGGTCTTTCTTCCCAACTCTCGAAACAATGTTGATGTTCGTCCTTCTAACATTGGCCTGATATTTCTACATTGCTCTGGAGGGGTGGACGGCTGTAGAATAGACCATTTTCGAATTCTCGGTATTGGATTGGAAATAGCTTGCAACTGAGGCGAATGCAGGGAATCTTATGTAAATGAAATGTAAATGAAATTATCTCTTAGTAATGATATTCTCTTGAATAAGACTCCATTCCAAGCTACAATGTAGTTCCAGTCCAACACCAAGAATACAAAAATGACCTACTGAATAGGTCCAAGGATATTTGGCTAGGATTGTAGTGTACATGGATATATAGTACATGGATTTGTATTCTACTCAAGACTTACTTTGTTAGAGGCTCTTGTTGGGATGGCAAGAATGGGATTGGCTGGGGAGGTGGGGGTTTGAGTTCTTTCTCAATTTGAGATGACAGCTTTACTGATGGCAGATGAGATTCTCTGCAAATATCAACAGGTAACCCTATGGTCAACAAGTTCAAGTCTTGGGGTACAAAGCATAAATACAGAATAACATGCGGAAATAGGTGACATTAACCAAGCTAAAGAAAAACTCTATTGTTGACAAACATTGTCAACGAAACAGCAAAGCCCCAAGAGAGAAATAGAAAATGGACCACCCTGAAAGTTGTGGCAAACATAAATTTAACGGTGCTAGAAACCAAACAAAAGATGTGATCCATTGAACGACAAAAACAAGTTATGCAACACTTCCAATTCAAGAGATTTAGCAATCCTGAACAAACAATGTGATTGACCGCTGCCCAAAAGAGAGTAGCTAGCAGGTGCAGTAGTTGCCCACAAGTCGCTCACAAGTAACAGTGTTCTGTAATTGTGTTTGGTGCTCAAAAGCATCTTTTGTTCAGGTTCTAGCATCAATATATTTGTTTGCCACAAATTTCAGGGTGGTCCATGGGTAATTGTTTCAGGCATTAAAACTCAAAAACTGCCTAATTAAGTTGTGTATAACTGCGATGATTAATCATGTCTTCATATCTTTCTCCACAGTTCAAATATATGATCTTTCATAAATTAATTTACATTCTTAACCTTCTTCAGGTATATTATGAACAATGTGACCAGCTCCCAATTGATGGTTTGATAGCTCAGTTGGTAGAGCACTGCACAGGTACTGCAGAGGCCATGAGTTCGAATCCCGTTCTGGCTTTAATTTCACAACTGCCTTGAAAGAGTGAAATGGAACAGAATGCCTTTTGGCATTAGTGTAGTACCCGAAGAATTTCAATAAAGAATTGAATTTAGAAGGTCTGGAGGGTGTAAAAGCTATAGCTGATGACATCATTATCTGGCGCGATGGCAACACCTCTGAAGATGCATCAGCCAGCCATGACCAGCCAGAACCAGTTGCAGATATGGAATATCATGAACCTGTGTTGCTAATGGAACATCTGAGAAGAGCATCCTAGTGAAGACTACTTTGAAAAAAAAAACATTGTTATGCATTGAACTTAAAGTGGCTTTTTTATTGTTAAAGTATGTTGCATATTCTTGCAGGGGTGCATTTTCATCTAACATTGGAAATGCACTGAATTAAAACATGAGAACTACAAAATAAAATAGAGAGCAATAAGAGCACCAATACATGTATAGGAAACTAACTTGGTAGCTGTGACGACATTGCTTCGCTTTGGTTCTTGATCATAACTTCTGCTGGAACAGTTGTAAAACACAGCAATCTCATGAACAAGTCGTCTGTGATTTGAGTTCATCGGTGGAAATGAATGTGATCTTGGAGAGGCTGACATCTGTGAAATGGAAAAGTAAAATTAATGCACAAGAGACAAAAATGTTGCAATGCTGATTTTTGAGTCGATTTTTCTTGTAAGTAAAATAACTGAGCAGTCCAGTGAGCTCATTTGTGATGTGAACTTACACAATGAGCAATTGCACTCATATTCTAAGATTTCAAAACTATTATTGCATGTGAAAATGGCCTATACCAGTTTTCATTCATTACATGTAACTGGACACCTTCATAACAAATAGCTGGACAAAAAATAATCATGATCAAGAATTTTGTTGAAGATACAACAACAACAACAACAACAACAATAATAATAATAATAACAATAATAATAATAATAATAATAATAATAATAATAGCATCAGTGAACTACAAAAGATAACCTTGCTAGGTACAGCACACATTCTGAGGAGGGTGTTATAAGCTAAAAAATGACTATCCCCTAGTGCCCCAGGACCATGGTTTGGTCTCGGCCCTAGGGACTCTAAGCAAACATTACGTGAGGACAATAATAATAATAATAATAATAATAATAATCATGAGAAGTTGTAGTTAACACTGCTAAAGAGTGCTCAATACACATTTGTGTAGAGCGGTGTATAGAATTGGGTTACTAAATGAAAACACTCATGATTCACTGCAACTCTGAGTTTCGTGCTTACGCACTCATCAGGCAGATTTTGAGTGCGTAAGCACGAAACTCAGAGTTGCAGTGAATCATGAGTGTTTTCATTTAGTAACCCAATTCTAATAATAATAATAATAGCAATAATAATAATAATTATAAAAATATTATAATTATAATAAGGACCTTCCCAGCATCCTTTGTAGCTAAAATGTGCATGTTAAAAAGTTTGTCAGTTTTGAAGTCCAGGATGTTGCTACATCACAAGAAAAAACACTTGCCATGAAAAATATACTTTTCCAAAATTGGTGGTATGACAGTATTAGTCATGTGATTGTGTCTAAAATTGCATTTTACACATTCAGGTATAGGACCAAGTTGGATGTCTAGTGGTTTCCACCTTATTGAAATTCATGAAATTCCTCTTAATTGTTTACTAAGTTTATTTCTGGCTAACAGGAGCATATGCAGCCTATTTTAGGAACCTTTTGTGCCTTTTTTTTCCCTTAGTCACTGGTACTAAAGTACTAGCCCGTATGCCCCAGTGACCAACCCCAATAGCGTGTATTTCTAGTAGTGTGTGTTACTAGAAGCGTAGCAGCTGCTGCTGGTAGCACTAGGGTAATCAATTGTGGCTGCATCTACCCATCTTGAGATGTGCAGTCACCTGAGGAGTACAGGGGTTGGAATGGTTGCTTGTTCCCAAGGTATCCACCTTGATATGTGGCACACTTCATTAGGGTGTTGGATCACTGTGACAGCACAGGTGCCTCGAAAACTTATAGTGGTTGTTGATGTGTTGTAGTTGATTTTATCCATTGCCTCTCTGATATGTGACAAACACATGCACAGCACTGTTGCTCTTGGCTATCAACACGCCAGGAACATGCCATCTGCCAACAATTTCTTTCTTAGGTATATTTGCGTGCAGCATTCAGTCTATTGACTTTTGACATGCTGAGTGCATATCTTCTTTGGATTTATTGGTGGGCTTCATGACTGAATTTAGCGTTTGTCCCGCGAGGATCATGGTTACCAATGTCAGCAAAGTCTGAGGGAATGATTTCCTTTGGCAGTTCCAAGAAAAACGTCTGGTGGCTGTGAATGATCTACTGAGCATTTTGTTATGTACTATTGTCTGTATGTTAGCTGTACATTCTAAAATCAACTTAGCCATAGTAATAGAGTAGCAGTCGCATTTGTCTTTTTTTTTGATGACTTTTCAATTGTTATTTTGTTGTGGGTGGTTGACTAGCGCTGCTAAACAACGTAGGTGATATTTGGCTCCATGAGCAATCATGTTAATTGTACTTAGCTTAGATATTATATTCAAATGGCATAACTCATGGGCCGACAGGTCAAACACAGGCTCAGCATCTACAACTATTGTTCACACCACTCCTAAACAACCTCAGTGGTCAGTTACTTCAGAAAGGAAATACTGAAACATTTTTGCTGTCTGGAAAATACTTCCTGTATGTTTGCTGCTTCTTTGCTGGAGACTGGAGTTTCCTTTTAAATATGTGATCCGCTTTGGTTCTATTTAATTCAACGTGATTAATGCCAAGTGACACTATGATTTTCATATGTCTGAGCAATTTCATTCTCTTGTCCAAATGTTCCCAAATCAAATCAACCCATTTTTTTCTTTTATATGTCGAAACTCCATATTTTCTCTTTGTAACAATGGCTTCTTTATTATCCCTAAGTACTGTACTGGACGCTGGAATATATAACCATGAATTTACAAGGACTCCATAATCTGTAGCTACCCCACAAGGAGATTGTCAATGGAATTTGCAAGATACAAGCATTACCTTGACTGTAGTTTGAACTAGATTTTCCAGAGCCTCTTCTATAGACTTGACAAAGGCCAAATTCCGCCTGGAAAAGAAGCATTCCTGACTATCATAATGAATGTCAACCCCACATATCAATAAACATGCGCGATATGTAAATATCAGCTTCCCCTATCTAATAGGCTCCATTTTCTTTGGTCTACTTATCCAGTGGAGGGGCACAAGCTCCTTTGTGAAACAATGGGTGGTAATTGAGCCTACTTACAAACCATATATAATTATTTTATATAAACTGTGGAAGAACCATGTTAAGAACTGATTCTGGTACATGGAGACACGGTATCCAAAAAACTAAAACCTACCAGTAAGATAAACACCTACTATCCAAGATTTTATTTTTCGTTCAGTGGTACCATGAAGACCTGAGCTGAATATAGAATTGAATATAGAGCTGAATATTGAGCTGAATATTGTTGAAAGATTGTCAAGTAGCTGCTTTGTGGTGTGCGATGTGATCAAATACTCAGAAAATTCATTATAACTGGAAGTAGATTTTGGGCCTAATCGTTTTTTGAAAATTTCTTCCAAAAGAAGTATATCAGCAGAAACTATGGTCCATTTGCTTACTAGCTAGGGCCAATCTATGGGTAAAAAATGAACTAAATTGACTTTTTCAATTTGTGCTGGTGTTTAGTCTATCCTGTATTTGTAAACAGTGGCTCTTACATGTAGCTACAGCAATACAATATGGGTTGCAAAGATGTAGTTTCGTCCATCATACTGCATGCCCTTTCATGTCATTCTCCAAGAAGCTTCCTCGTCTTTATAAGCACCTGCACATAACAATTTTGTCCTCTTTCATTTTACGTGGGTTCATTGAGAGCAGCATTGCTTTTTGTCCCACCCTCCTCCGCTTCAGTATTGTCTACATTTCTCCTCCCATTCTATGCCTTACCAAAATTAATGTTCCCCATATCTTAATTAGCATAAGTCATAGACGGTCTTTTAAGTGAATGTCATTATATTAAATGGCATGAAGTGGTACTACGATCAAAATTTTACACCTTGATTTTTTAGTTGCATCACATAGAATTCCATGAAAGAATAACAATGCCGTTTACTGTTTGCAAATATCTGCATTAGTTCCTGAGATATTTGTGTTTGAAAAATACGTAAAATATGCAAATGAATGACTGATGACGTCATATACTCAACCCAATATTATATGAGGTATATTAATAGAGGTATCTTGGCCAATTTGCATCACAGACCATTGAAACTTGGTAGGCTAATAGTTCTAAAGGAAACACACCTGTCGCGTACCCAAGTACATGGGGAACGGTAAGTGCCAACCACAGCGTACAAAACTTGATTTTATAACTTGTTTTAATGAATCAGCTATAGTACACGTGCGGTGAAAACTACAAGGCAAATTTGATTGCGTAGTCAGAAACAAACCTAAATAAATAATCTTCATATGCTTGCTGGATCATACATACTGGGGAGGTCTGGAACCCAGTATATTGCCATGGTAACAAAACTGTTGAGTTTGTATTGTGGAGCACATTTAGTAGAATCTTAGGGCAAAGAATCAAACATTTCTGGTAAAAAATGGCTGAGATATCTTTCTTCATCATATTTGATCAAAATTTGGACGAGTGTATGACGTCATCAATTGCCTAAATTGCATATTTAAAAAACTCTGGAACGAAGAGATATTTGAAAATAGTAAACAGCATTTTTCTTATACAGATTACTTTTCATGTTTTAAAATGTCTTAGATCGGAAAGATGCGATTTTCGTCATAGTATCACTTTAAAGGCTTATGAATGAAATAGGAAATGAAATAGGAAAATCAACATTGTTTAGGAGGAGGGGGGATTGTTTCCAGAACAATCAAAAACCAATCACATTGGGGGTTTTATTAAAGAACAAATCAAATTGTCCATTACAAAATTAGATGGTATGTTGTTAAAACAGATTAACAGAGGTCAATTTTGTCTCTCATAAGGTGACTTTATTTTGTAACTCTTTTTTGTCACCAATAAGGCTCTCAGGTCTTGGAAAGAGTTATGTGACAAGAAAACTTTCCTAACTCTGCATAATTTCTTCCATTTTTAAAATTTAATCTTTCTTTCAGAGGGCTAGTGTTTTCACAAAAGAGTGTCTGATTTTCCTGTTACTGTTTCCACTGCTCTTTAAAAGATGGTATATGTGGCTAGAAATGTGATCTGTAACCTTACACAGGAAATGTACATTAATGCTTATCTGTTCAATAGATGAAAACACAAGTCATCTGTTTCTTATCTGTTAAAAACCTTCGTAAAAACTGTTTCAAAAGTTAGCCAAACCATTAAATGCTAATATGAAACTGTTTACACATTTACCAGTAATTAAACCATTCAGAAATTTTCCCAATCTGTTAAACAGCAAGGTCTACTTGTTAATAAAATTTTACCATCTGTTAACCAGAAAGCTTAGTGGGTGTCTCAGAGACTAAGATCTAAAATTTAAGATCTTAAGCTGTGTTCTCACTAGACTGAAACATGATAATCCTGATCACGAATGAAACATGTTTCGCTCTGAAAAGTGTTCACATCAGATAATGCATTGCGCGAATCATGATCGAAGCATTATAATTCTGATCATGATTGAAACAACCTCATGAGGTAGTTTCAATCATGATCAGATGAAACACCTTCATAATGGCAGGTGGATGCAGAGAAGACCAAAAGACCCCAAATTGGGGGTATGATGAGGCCAATTCTGGCACTGAAATATGCCCTACATGTATAAAGGCTCAAATGTCCCTCAATTACTTACTTCTTAAACATCCACTACTTAGAAATCAGTTTCTTAAAATTACATCCTTAAAACAAATGCCAACATTATCTTGATCGAACAGTCTTTAAGGACAATCACAAAGTAACTTACTTTGCCTCAGCAAGCAGAAATGGTGAAAATCGTATATTGACCTCTGGGGACAGATCAGGATTCTCAATATTAAGTGCTTCTGCAAACCGTCTATTAAAAAGAAACAAGAATAACAAAATATAGTTATCAGTTTTTATTATTAAGAATAAAAAGCAGCAATATTAAAGAATGACAGTTTGATGGTTCCATGCCATAATTTTCAAATTCAAAACATGCATTATGTGAGTTCGTTATATAGTGAATGTAAGTGTGAAAGTCTCAGTGCATAATGATAAGGGGATAAAATAATCAATGAATAAAAATACCAATGGTGTACTTGAAATGTTAAATAAAAAGTTTTGCTTTTCACACATACATACACGTATTCACATACATATTCATTATTTATAATGAACTCACATAATGTGTTTTATTTGAATTTGAGAATGATGACATAGAGCTGTCAAAATGTTGTCCTTTAATATTGCTGTTTTTTATTCTCAATTGGTCATCAAAAACCTTAGTAACCGGTATTAGTTTTTATTTTATCAAGAAATATTACTTTAGCTGGTTCTTGATCCTCTGCTACATTAATGATGATCTTTCAATCAGGATTTGCATATTCTAGGAAACCAAGCCTGGGTAAAAGGGCTTGGTCATTCCCAATAACAGTATTGTATATAATTTATGATTAAGATAAGGGGGATGATAAGTTTTCATCCTTCCCAAGATCCCTTGCATTTTGCAAATTTTTCATAACATCCAAATTAGAGATTTTTTTAAAATAAGATAAAATAAATCTTTGTTTATATTACACTGTGGGCTGTAATACATAGCCCAACCAGAGTTTTCATTAGTTCACACACAATAGTAGTATGTTAGTATAGCAGTATGTGTCAATAAATTTTAACAAATACCTGTTTCGTTCGTAGACTGCACAGTCGCTGTTACATTCAAGGCTTAAGAGAGAAAAAATGATCATAAATCTCTCTGTATGTGTATGCACATAAGTGTATATAAATTTCCTTTTATTATTAATGTTTTTAATTAGAATCCCACTTTTATTCACAGTGGCTCTGAATAACAAAACCGTTACCTAGTACAATTATAACATACAGTAAAATTCTGAAAGTAACAGCTCCCAAAAATGTATGTCTGTTATTGAAATTCAGTTGTTGTTTGATCCCAGTGTTTGAAGGTAGCATTGTCCAGGACTGCAGAACTAAGCTGATCAATACCTGAGGTTTATCTGCAAGTCAGTTAAGAGAGAGTCATTTGTGATGGAAAGATTGGCTGGCTTTTATTTATTTGGCTGGCTTTTATTTATTTACCCACAGAGGAAGAGTAAAGCCAGTGTCAGTTGTGTTTTGCAACCCAAGGAGCCATTTATTGACTTTGCAAGGTTCAGCACGTATAGTCGCTTGCTAAGAACAGTTGCTTGGATCATAAGATTTGTTAGCAGCAAAAGTGAAAGAAGAGGAAAGAATTGACAGCCCTTTAACTTGTTAAGAGATAAAAAATGCAGAAGAATGGTTGATATCTCATGTACAAGAGGCAAGTTTTTCTGAAGAAATTATGTGAAGTAAACAGCATGGTCCAGTGAAGGAATGCAACCCGGCCAATTTTAACCTGATTAGGTGTCCTACCAGTTGTTTTCTTCGTGTTGGAGGAAGAATTCACAAGACTCTGTTACCAGAAGAGGAAAAGCATCCTATTATCTTCCTTCTAATCATCCTGTTGTTAAGTTGTTGATTGATGATGTTCACACCGGTGAACTACATGCTGGAGTGAACACAATTTCACCGTTTTGTGACAGAGATTTTGGTTGATCAAAGGATGATGGACCATCCATCAGACAATAAGGAAGAGTTGAATTTGTTGTCATAACCAAAAAAGCCCGTTGGTCCGCAGATGGCAACACTTCCTAAAGACAGAATAAACCAATGCGGGTCTAGACTTTGCTGGTTCTATATCTGTTTATGCAGTTACCTGTGCAGTAGTACATTTAGAATTGATATGCAGTATGACAAATGAGCGATTTCTCCTTGCTCTGAGATGCATAATTGCAAGAAGAGGAATGTGCAGCATTATTTGACCAGATAATTTCAAGACTGCTAACAAGGAACCACAGCGACATTGGAGAGTATTGTATTTAGACCAGACCCAAAGTGGTTTGTCTGAAAAGAGGATTTAGTGGAATTTCATTGTGAAGAAAGCTCCATGACGGAGTGGGTTTTATAAACAGCTTGCAAAGAGACACCCCTAAAGAAGCAATTTGTCAAAGCAAGATTAGCTGCTGAGCAATCAACAACTGAAATTAAAGCACAGCCAAACAGTTGTCCTCTTACTTACCTTGGTGCAAACTACAGTGTGAATACTCCTGCACAGATTCTGATTGGCAGGAATCTTCAAGCATCTCGCACTAAAGGCACTCGTGTTTCAGAACAGACATCAAGAGCCCTCACCAAACATTTTCAATATCACCAGATGCTTGTAAATGGATTCTGGAAGTGTTGGCATGCAGAATATCTAATAACCATGACACTTCTCAAGAGATGGTATAAGATTGGTTGCAAAATCCACAAAGGTGACTTGGTCCTTGTGAGTGAGGATCATGTAGGGTCAGTGTCACGTGCATGAGTGGAAGACACCCACAGAGGCTGTCATGGTCTTGTCCGGTCTGTTCACCTGTGGACCTCATCTAGACGTCTTACCCACTGTCCAATGCAGTGCATCTGTTTAAAGCCTGTGATGCTTGTTGAACATTTTACTTACTTTCTCCACTCATGTTTGTCATGTGCTTTCCTCTCAATGTCCCCCCAAGTGTAGTTTAGGGTTTTCAGTTCAGTTTTTACCATCCTTCTCTAAGTTCTCTTTGGCTCTCCCTGTTGTCTTTTTTCCTTCAGGTGTCCAATGGACTGCTGTTTTTGGAACAGCCCTCTCTTCCATTCTAAGCACATGTCCTATCCAGCTTCAACAACTTCTTCTAATGATAGATCTCATGTTCTCTTGGTGGCACTGGGCAAGCAGATCTTTGTTGGAGATTACCCTTGGCCAAAAGATACATATTATGTTCCCGAGGGATTTCGTGTGAAATGAGGACAGCTTTTTCATGTCATGCTCTGTCATCCGCGAGCATTCAGACCCATACAGGAGCACTAGTAAAACACAACTCTGGTATATCGATAACTTTGTTTCCTTCCTGTACTCTGCAGAGCTCCAAATAACATTCAGGTTATTAAAAGTATAACGAGCTTTGTTTAGTCTACTACAGATGTCATTGCTCGTTCCTCCAGTCTGACTGATTAGGCTGCCCAGGTATGTTAATTATGCAGTATTATGCAGGTCTTGATCTCCTACTTTTACTGGTAATGGTGAAGCTACATTAAGGGTCTTAACTTCAGTCTTTTTGTACTTATCCTCAACCCCACTCTCCTACCGAAGGTGTTTAACAGTGTTGTTTTCTCCTGTACATGGTTGTGTGTGTGTGACAGCATAGCAAGATCGTCTGCAAAATCAAGGGCTTCCAATTTTGAGAGAAGTGTCCATCTAAAGCCAATTGGTTTGTTCTCAGTTGTTTGGTGCAGAACCCAGTCAATGAATATATTGAAAAGAGTTGCTGACATGACAAACCCTTGTCTTACTCCGGTCAGCCTAGCTCACTCTTCCTCACACTACAGATGAAATTGGCATACATACACTGGATGATAGAAACTATGTGTTGTGGTATTCCATAATGCTGCAAAATGTGCCAGAGGTTCTATATGTTTCGTGTAACGATTTGGTCTATGCAGCACCTGCAAAAGCCAGCTTGGTGCTCTCTCAGTCATTTGTCAACAAATTCTGCGATATGCTGGATAATCATCTTGCCTAGGATTTTGGTTGGCACCAAGAGCAGAGTAGTGGGAGGCACGGTGACCTCATGGTTAGTGAGCTTGACTCCGGATCGAGCGGTCCGGTTTCAAGCCCTGGGCGGGAACATTGTGTTGTGTTCTTGGGCAAGACACTTACTCTCACAGCGCCTCTCTCCACCCAGATATATAAATGGGTACTGGCAAAATTTAATGCTGGGGGTAACCCTGCAATGGACTAGCATCCCATCCAGGGGGAGTAGCAATATTCCTAGTTGCTCAATGCTACAGAAACAAGGATAAGCTCCGGCCTGATGGGCCACTTAGGCTCATATGCAGACTTAACCTTTACCTGAGAGCAGAGTAATCCCCCGCCAGTTGTTACAGTCAGTTGTTGCACCTTTTTGGGGGATTTTAACTATTACTTCTTTGGACCAGTCATTGGGAATCACATTACTTTCCCAATGTCAGTAAACAGTGGTGATAGTACTGTAGCTGATAATTCTGGATCTACTAAAGAGTTCAGCATTCAAATTATCTGGACTGGGAGACTTCTGGTATGTCCACTTCTTCCTGTGGAGGTGGCCTATTAAGAGTCTCTTTAAAATGCTCTGTCCAGAATAACTCTTGCTTCTTTTCTGCGGTCAAAAGGTTGCCTTTCTTGTCCTTGACAAGTGATGCTGCTGGAAGATGACACTTGCCACTAAGGATTTTAGTGATAGTAAACTTTACCTTGCTCATTACGAACAGCTGTGGTTGTGGCTTCAGCTTGTGCTTCCAGGTTGTTGACATAGGCTCTTTAGTCTGCCTGCCCTCTGTGCTTTACCTCCCAGTGGGCCTTCCTGTGTTGTTCCTGGCATCTTGCTTTCAGCCTGGGAGATTTTGAATCCATCATCTTTTTCTTCAGGTCACACCTGGCTTCTATAGCACTCCACAAATCAGGTGTCATCCGTTCCTTCCTTTTCCTTTGCAGGAAACCTAGGCATGCTGTGCTGGTCTGTCTGAAAACAGAGCTATCTGGTTCTATTTGCTGTTCACCTGCTCTCTTGTGGCTTCAGTGGTTTCAGCTTCCTCCTCAGAGTGCTCAAGTGCCTGGAATCTGTTCTTAACCTGCAGGACAAAGGCCCTCCTCACCTTTTGGTCCTTTAATTTATCTACATCATAGTGCCTGTGCCCCAAGTTCTTTTGCCCAACACTTCTAAGCTTAAGCCTAATAAAGGCAACCACAAGGTGATGATCGCAACAACATCTGCCCCCCTCTGACTTTAAAATCTAGTAAGGAGCGGTGCCATTTTCCATTAATCATTAGATGGTCTATCTGATTTTCAACCCGTCCATTTGGTGAGGACTGTGTCAACTTGCGTATTTCTCGATGTTGAAAGAGTGTTCCACCAATGATTAAGTTATTCATGCTGCAGAACTCAACAAGCCTCTCTCCATTATCATTCATTGTGCTGAACATTTTAGTTGAATTTTATTGAATTTTGTTGATGAATTACATGAAGTGATGCAGTTCCTGGATCAGGTGGGAGGATGTTCCAAACGGAAATTTTGTGTTCATTATGTGTAAGGGGCATTGCATATTTATCGAGTGTAGACTAGGTCTGAGTGATGATGTGATGTAAATATGTGAGCTTGAGGTTCAGTTCGAAGAGCAGATGAGTTCAGTAATGTCTTAAATTTTGTTGCATTTTTTTTTAAATAAATTGTGGAGAAGCTCCACAACAATCGTAATTAGCCAAAACAAACTGATACTCTTCACTCAAAATTTGATGGGAAATACTAAAATTAGGGGTGTTGTTACCACATTATAATTGCGTGATTTCATACCGCGCGGGGACCTGGCACTACCGGATTTTTGCGGACTTTTTCCGGCCTCGAGATGGCGGCGAAAGATGGCGAGACTGTTCGTGCAGGTTGGCACTGGTCTTGTGCTAGTAAACACTGCAAAAACTCGTGGAAAACTCCGAATGTAGAGTACTACACTTAAACCAAAGCTGGTTCTGTACCAAAGACGGCACAGGATGCTTA
>Ga0126337_10000878_pt1 | contig 16849 bp, 7 predicted proteins | sample DipCmetagenome_FD_92527 | JGI IMG/M metagenome (GOLD analysis project Ga0126337, IMG submission 92527) | Coral microbial communities from La Bocana,Puerto Morelos, Mexico - Diploria C A metagenome | ecosystem: Host-associated > Invertebrates > Cnidaria > Coral | place: La Bocana,Puerto Morelos... | reverse complement strand
ATTATGCTCTAAAAAAAAAAAAAAAAAAAACATAATGCTCTGACAACTAACGAGGTATTCTATGTCCACCACCGTAACAAAGACTTGGGAAATTGGACTTTTCATGGGTAAGACAGCAAGATCATCGATTCTTTGTAGTGGGGAGGTCACCCCATTGCGCTTCTCGTTGCTCTGAACTTCATTTCTATTGGCCATCATTTTGATCAGTTTTATAAACAAAAGCCGACAGTTGGATAATGTCTCAGTCAATCAGTATTTTGCTTCCAAATATAGACGCACTGATCCAATATTCAAAGCGGTCCATGCACTCTCTTCTCCTTTCCTCTCCTTCCTTTTTGCCACCCGAACAGCCTGCTCGCAGACCATCAACTGGTTGATGTATTTTCGCCTATCATCCACTCTGATAGTTACTGTCATGCCAACGAAAATGCACCGGCTCACTGAACTCACTATCTCTTTTCTAATTGGACGAAAGCGTACAGTGAATTTGCGAAATCAGCGCCTGTGACGTCATCTAGCTACAGATTATAATCATGTCAAGGGCACTCAAGTCATGTATGACCACGGTGCGTGATTTCTAAAGGTTATCATGTCAAGTTTGTGCGCTTTGTGTTGCTTGCCGTCAGTGAAGAAGCAAAAACATTACCTCCATTTTTTCCGTTTAATAATGTATAATAAAACAATTGCTGATTAGATTCGGTTTTTGTGATATCCAGAATCATCAAGGTCTGGGTAAGGGTTGTCACAAAAACCATCTGTTATTTTTTTATTTTTATTATTTATTATAAATATGACTCACATAACTTCTTTCAGAAATGTTATTAGCATCGACTATGGCTAGTTGTTTTTTTGGATAGCTTTGCCGTTTAGAGAGAAGGAAGAATACGGTTTAGTAAAAAATAATTGTAACTGATTTACAAATTTTCAAGGCAAATATTCTTTCCTATATCCCAGCACTTGCTTTATTAATAAAATTTCGTAAGTTTCATCCTCGAGATGCTTTGTTAAATGTACTCTTATTTAAAAAAAAAGAGTGTAGTGGGAAGAAGCTGGAAACTCAACCCCATCATTGTATAAAGTACACTGTCTGTTTTTGGAGTCAAATCCGGTCAGCTATCTTTTAGATGTGTTTATTCAGGCTTCGAAGTTTGCTCATCTTTCATCCTAGAATCACTTCTACAAAATGAAATTTTTTTGCTATTTTTGAGGTTAACCAAAATGTATATCGCTTGCAGCGTAATATTTGTATATTTAGCGGTAAATTATGAGATAGTGATTTTTTTAAAAAGCCGGAAACCTAGCACAACATCACCAGGTTTGCAGCTTGAATGCGATGCTTTCTCGTGATATTGGACAACCCGGCATACCCCAGAATCATAAGCGAAATAGATCAACATCAGTTCGTTTCAATAAACAGTGTTCTTTGCGTCTCAAACCCGATATCGCAGCAATCAGCGATTTGCGATCAGTGTGGCGAAGAGTTTTCAGTGTGAAAGTTAGCAAGCTTTCGAACTGAACTTCAAACTGTGTTATTAGACGGTCTTATTACGTGAAGTAAATGACGGGAGATCGGTATAAACTGTAGGAGAACAAACTCGAAACAAACTGACTGAGTCATTGATAGTTTTTTCCGTATATTACAATGACAATGCGGTGAGATCATGAAATACTCTGGTATTTGCTTGTTAAATGAAAAAGGAAGCATTGTGGACTTCGCGCTGTTTACTCGCAAAAATGGATAACGAAGCCATTCAATTTCAGACAAATAATGGAGTTTAGAGATTGGCTCGGACGTGGAAACATATCATAGGCAGTGATGACAGGCAAGTGTCAATATTCAAAAGTCCTCTTAACAATGGTAGCTAAAAGATAGATAGCGCACAAAATTTCAATTAACCTCCCAGATTTTCCGATTAAAAGGCTAAGATCCCATCTCTGCAGGACGTTATTGAACTTTGTGAGCACACAATCGAGAGGACAAGAAGCTTCTCCGTGAAAATTCTCCGTGTTTTTACAGCTGGCTCGGTGACAAGAAATCGTTTTTGATGGGAGACAAAATCTGCAGGTGAACCCTCTCAACCTAAACAAGTTATTAGCCAATGACAGGACGTCATCGCCTGAGCGTAATATTGCTCTACCCGAAATATCATTTCAGTTCGTGATTTGCCGTTTCGCGACCAATGAAAGGCCGTAGAAACTGGAAATTTAATTTCGTTTAGAAGAAACCCAAAATATCGCATCTACTTTGCATTGTCAAGGGAAGCCCGTTGGTAATAAGAGTGTCTGGAAAGAGCAAATTTACGTCGTGACCACATCGGATGGCGTCTAACTGAAATACAACAGTGAGCATTTTTCATTTTGCGACGGAATCATGTTTGGAGGACGATATTTAAGCAAAGTTCTTTTACACTGTAAGTAGAACTACTAGCCATATATATACAAGCTTAATTCTGGACACGAAAATTGAATCGTTAATTAAAGAAACAGTCATTCACGAATCTTCTTCAATTTTCTTCACTGATTGACCGAAATTTTCATCTATCGTTTAGGTGTTTATACGCTTATGATATTCACGGGATGTTCAGCGTTAGATCCAGGAATCTTCCAAACATGTCCTCAGGTAATACCTGTGATATTCTTTTAAATACCGATTTTTTTTCCTTCCAGAGGTAAAGCAAGCGTCTATTAATCCCTAAATCTTGAGATTTAACGAATTAAATAAAGCGAGCTTGTTTCGCGTCAAAAGCAAACATCTTGGATACAAAAGGACTGCGAATTGTGAAAAAGCCATTTTTGTGCTTTTAGATTTTCGTACTTATTTACCATAATTGATTCATTTTAGGCATCCAGGCATTCTTATTTTGTTTCAAAAAAGTAAGGTTAAAACTTGTGTCATCGGGCTGTATTGGCAGTGAGAACATTCCGAATTTATGTTGTAACAATTGCGTCGGAACTACAGATATTGTGAAATCTGTGAGAGTTGCTTTGCATATATATATATACACATGATCTAATCGTGTTCACTAAAAAAAAAAAAAACTTGCAACGTTTTTTTCATTGTGCGGAAAAAAAATTAAAGGAAGCTACAACTGAAAAAGGCCAACTGTCAAAAATGATCTCGACAAATTTGAGGGCGAGGATTTCGAATTTAAAGTCATTATACAAATTAAAACCGAACTTCAATACTCCCACTTAAGTCGGGAAATTTAAATTTTTGTCTATTGTGAAAAAAAGGTTTCCTCATGTAAAAAAGAGGAACTGGACTTCTTTGCTAAATCAGACGATTCGCTGTTCTGAAAACCGCATGCGGTTTTCTTTTTTTGCGTAAATTTGAGGAACAAAGATAACCAGTAATTAGCGACAACTGAATATGTCATTTTATGGTCGTCAGGCGATTACAAAGTTTCATATTTTAATCGGTGAATACCTGACAAGTCTCGCTTGTAACTGCTGAATCAAGCATTTACAAAGATGTAGCTATATATAGAAAGAGCAGCTATTGAATCTAACGAAAAATTTCGTCTAGATAAATGTGAAAAGCCTGCTGTTTATATTTCTATGGAACAATTGTACTTCAATCGATAATGTAAATGTGCATTGTTACTTTTGCAACAACAGTCAATCAAGAAAGTTGTGTGAGGTAACTTGGAAGATTGTATCGTTGCTTCCCTAAAATGGCCTTCCTCTGAAAGGCGAAATCAGAGTTTACGAGAAATTTGGCTAGAAATTTGATAAAGCGCAATTCAACAAAAACAATTGTCACTTTTATTAGACTACGTACATGAAAGGAAGGCCTTGGAAGTTTAGTTAAATTAATTTACGGAACAAAACAGCGAGCAGCTGATGTGAGCAAGTAGTCGCTCGCTGTATATAAATCCTGGATTATACAATCGCCATTTTGCGGTCAGGTTGTAAGTTACATGAGACATCAATGGAAAAATGATGGATTGAAAGGATTTTCTTGAATTTTCTTGTAAACCGAAAATCAAGCATCATTTAAAAAGAGACTCGTTTAATAATCCTGCGAAGTAATAAAAAGGACAAGAATGTTTTGGTGTCCAACAAAGCACGGGGGTTTATGAATTTTTTATTTCAATGAAAACTTTGAATACGCAGCTACGGATTTTGACTGCGTAATTAATCTTCGCTCGACGCTTTCAAGTTGTTTGTTGCGAGAGTAACACTGGCGCGGGAACAAAGTACCAGACAGTTTCAAGTTCTATAAATAACCGAATGTAAACAAATTCAATATTTTAACTTTTTAATTATTTTCGCCACCCCTAATCTTCTCCAAGCCCTTTGCTTCGTGGTTGAAATTAAATATGTAGAACTTGTTAGGAATAATACTTAGAAAGCTGGGAAATCCATGAAGAATTCGCCCCGCGATCTCGTTTTTATTCCTTTCATAATTTAAAAAGACAATCGCGTTGAACACTTGGCGTCAATAGATGAAATATAACTTGTGTAAATTTTTAATAATTAAGGTTTAGCACGTCCAGGCTCTATTATTCGAAGCTCTTATCATAAAGACAATGAACGGAAGCTTTATGTGAGATTATGATTATGAGATTAAAACTGAGCATTTTTACAACCACAGGCTCTGGGTCAATTGTATTGCTTTGAGACGTCACCAACTTTGTTTTGGCTAGCAAGAACTATTTGACGAAGTTCATATTGTCAGGCAAAAACGTGAACGTATTAAACTGACCAACTGCTCGATGATTCTCGTCCTTAATTAATTAACAAGTATCTATAAGTTTAAAGGTTGTCACGTTTGAAAAACGCAAAAAAACTAGCTTTTTACTCTTTTTACTGGAAATTAATGATAAAAACTTCACATTTTCTTCATGGATATCTAGAGTTTTACTACTATTAATCATTTGATGTTTTTCTAGGGTTCGTGTAACAGCTCTCTCTCGAGTAACTTATGCCCGGTGGTTAATAACGCGTGCAAATGTGCCGAAAATAACAGTTCCGCCTGCGATAGTCTGGATCAGCAGGCGTTTGTGAACTTAACCGGGGCTACAAATGAAAGTGCATCGCAGTGGACCTGCTGTTTATGTTCCCTTAACTCAAGCTTCTGCTGTAACAAGTGCATCATTCCTACTCCTGCTACAAGAGGTGAAAAATAATTCCTTTTTATGTTGGTTATGAAAACATACAGAAACTAAATTGACAATGCAGGAATCCAAAATTCGGTTATGGACTGCAAGTTTGAGCTTCATAGGAAACCGTTATCATCAGCGGACTGTAGTATATTTTCATTACCACAAAAGTCACTCATTTGAAAACAGCATTAATATGCAAAAAATATGGCCTCATGGTTAGTGCGCTTTTCTGCGGATCGAGGACATTGTGTTGTGTTTTTGGGAAAGACACTTTACTCTCAAAGTGCCTCTCTCCACCCAGGAGTATAAATGGGTACTGGCGAATGTAATGTTGGGAGGTAACCCAGCGATTGGCAAGTACCCTATCCAGGAGGAGTAAAAATACTTCTAGTCGCCTCTTGCCACAGATTATTCCGGGTTAGACTCCGGCCCAAAGGGCCACTGGGTTCGTTGCACATGTTTTGCTACTGGAAATTGGTTAAGGCCTATTCCAATCACGACATTAATTAAACTAATGTTTTCTTTACAGCTGCAGTTCCAACGACTGATCTACCAACCAGATACTTCAGAATATTGCTCGTGTTTGTACTGGAATGCAATCAGTTTTCAAACGAACAGGCAAAACTAAATAACTCGCTCAAACAAGGAATAAACAGCCTGACCGGCATGCCAATGGGCCAAGTTGCAGTAACAGACTGCAGCTGTGCTAGTGGTCAGCGGCCTTACTGCGGGGTGGACGTGGAGGGTATCAGGGCTCATCACCGCGCCAAGCGCTTGGCTGTAGGGGGGAGAATCAATGGAAAATCTAAAGCCAAAAAGAATCCAAACGACAACTCGCACAACTCTTACGAATACCAAGGAAGTTCAATTGATGTGACGTGTAACAGCTTGTCTGCAAACATGACAGTGTACGGAAAGAACGTTACACGCCTTGAAATGTCGCTGGAGTTACTTCGACAGCTACAACTTAATAACTCCCTTCATATCCCATTGTGGGATGGGCGTGTTATTTCCTCCTTATTCATGCTATCGGCCATGGACGATTCTTCATATAGTCTGCACGAAGCGCCCACGCCCAAGTCCTCGATTTCCCCGACAGAAGGTATTCCTCCACTGACGGTCGACATTACACCCATAATTTACGCCGCGGCTGCATTCGGAGGACTGATTACCCTGTGCATTTTGTGGAAGTTTATTAAACATTCTTGGCTTCTTTCGAGAAAGAAGTTCACACCAATCAACAGTGACCGCGTGGATCACAAAAAAACAGATCAGCAGCTCACTAAACAGCAAAAAATCATGCAGGCTATGGAAGAAAACGACCGGGTGCCACATGGTATGTGCATACACGAAGTATCGATATTTAGTGAGATGTTTGTAGGAAGCGTGGTCGAATGGTTAGAGCGGCGGCCTTAAAATCCGGAGTCTGCGGGTTTAATTCCCGCTCTGATCACTTAGCTAGAGTTGTTTCTCGGTAGGGCTGTGCACTAGAATCAGGTTGGACACATTACGTTCATTACACAACACATCAAATCATGCGGGTTCAAGGAAGGTTCAAAGAAAACATAAACTTATATATACTTGAACCCGCATCATTTGATGAGTTGTGTAATAAACACAATGTGTCCAACCTGAATTCTCCTTCTCGGTAGACCCTATAGTTCGACTCCTTGATCATGCTTTTAATTAGCCAACTGGACTGCCTCCCGTCAACTGGAATTATTCTACCTATTACGTCCAATATAAACAACATTTAAACATTGTTTTTTTACTTTCTAAATGACGTTTTCAGCAAACGGAAAACAACGACACTGATTTTATCTTTTTTCTCAAAAACAGTGCAACACCAAAATAGAAGAAACAGCAGGTTTTAATAGAAAATTCAAACATTCTTACTTTAGTGTACCGAAAGACAGACGGCCAAAGTTTATTTTTTGTTGTTAATTTACTTTTTGCTGTAAACGTAACTTTTAAATATTGGTTTTGGGAAACTCGCAAACAAACCCTGTGGGTCAAGTAGACTGGACAGTGACTCCACCAACACGTTCCCCTTGCATAACCCTCACAAAGTTTAGACCCACAATGTTTAGCCGCCAGTGTATCAATACTGAGATTTTTTAATATCTTGTTAGACATGACAGCTTTCTTTATCACTCTGAAGTAGCTTGAGCAACGAGCAAGCATTTTCTTTCTTGTTTTACTTTTCTGCTTCTTTCCTTTTTTGATTCTGTCTCCACGAACAAACGGATAAGAGAAAGGACTTTCTTCTATTCATCTCCACTCGCGTACAATACAGTTCAAAAACTTTGATTTTTGGATAATATAACCTTGGCCAATAAGGAAAGGGCTAAGAAACTTTAGGTCCTGGCCAAACGGACTCGCTAGAGCAAGTAGCCGCAATATGAACTTGTGTAGAGACTAGACCGTTCACAGTCCCCAGTTTTCCGTGAGATCGTAAATGTCGAACGTTGAGTTCAACGGGCCGCCATCTTGCGTGATCTCTTCATGCGATATTAATCCCACTACCCGTACCCACACCATTTGGTACTCTTCCCAGTTTCGCTAGGATCAAGAGACCAAGATGGCGGCCAATCAAACTCACCGATCGACATCCACGATCTCGCAGAAAAATAGGGGACTGTGACCAGTCTATGGCTAAACAGAATTGTACGTTTCCTAGCAAGGACACGGAAAGAGAAAAAAAAATAGTCATTTCAAGGCTTTCAAGGCTGTATTTCATTGGCTAATAGTTTGCTTAACAACGAATGGACGTAACTCAACTTGCGTTGACTTTGGCTAGGTAGCTGAGCGGTTAAAAACGCAGTCGGAACCCACGTTAACTTGCGTCTACATGCGAGTCCGTTTGGCCACCGCTTAAACACTGTAATGAAGTTAAACCGGGCATTTACTGACGTCGTTTCTGTCTTACTGCTGTCTTTCATTGTCTGTCATTTTCCTTATCAGCCAATGGGAACGCGTTCACAAGCAGTGGCCTGCCTCTGCGTAATGACGAGGCCACGAAAGAGCACCACAACTGGTCGTCCCCAGGCTATCCAGCGAGGTCGCTGGTGCCAGCGTATAAACCAACCGAGCTACATAACCAGCGGACTCCGCCAAGACTCATTTTGGATGACGACGGATCTGATCTTGAGGACAGACGGAGTATCGACAGTGGAAGCATAAATAACTTAGGAGACGACGAAAATTTGAGTGACATTTTGAACAGCGATGATGAACGAGCGCCTCGGCCGCGCTTCTCGAAAGGAATTAAAAATCCAGGTTTTATTGCGGAGATTAACATTGATGAAACGACTGGTGAGCCAAACAAAATGCGTCGAAAGTCCTTCTCCCCTAGTCTGGCTAAGGGCAGTGCGAAGCTTTCCGTCAACACAAGTGATGCCACAGAAGAGCGAAAGGCATCCATTATTTCTTCTGATTTGAGCTTAGACGCTGAAGAAAAGACAGTTTTCCTGCCCGTGAAGAAAGAAAAAAAGAACAAAAACCAAGAAAAACCAAAGAAAAGCAAAAACGTTTTGTTATCCGCAAATACTGAGAAAAATAAGAGGAGAGGATCTGTAACGCCTGTTAACGAAGATGACCGGACAAGAATGACGAACTCTGCGATGGAAGCGAAGGTCCCTCGGAAATCTCCTACGCTACAAGTTACTGAAGGAGAAAAGAGAAGAAAGTCAATTACAAATACAACTGATAATTATAGTAAAGTTGTGACGCCAAGAGATACATACGTGAAAGGGAAAAAGACGACGAAAGTGTCCACATTAGAAATCGGACCAAAGTCAGTTGAAAATGAAGAATTAGATGAAGGCAAAACTGGAGGTTCCAGAGAACGCAAAAATGGTCCATCGAAAACACCTGAGAGTCCACATAGGAGAAAGTCTATTTCTATAATTGCAAATGGCGGAGACGACCTGGTCTCCGAGAAAAAGCAAAAGAGGATAACCTTAACCTCAGCCACGCCTTCCAGCGAACACAGAAAGTCCATAGTCACTGATGTGGAACAAAGAGAAAGTTCAAGAGGGAACGTAATTGGGTTGAAAGAAAAATCAACCCCACCTGCCAATAAACAAAAGAATCCCATCGTTGCAGATGACGGCAAAAGGAAAAAGAAAAAGCAGAAAAACAACAAAGAAAAGAAGGGAAAAAAGACAGTTGATTCGGAGGATTCATTCGAAGAAGCAATAGCGTCACTTCCTGAGGACATTACAGAATTGAATGTAACACCAGCCTCACTGGGCACACAGCGAAGACCTTCAGCTGCTTTACAAGAGAAAGAAACTAAGATAAAGAAGAAAAAGAAACGAAAGGATAGAGAGGGAAAGAAACGAAAGACAGCAGATTCCGAGTTATCGGGCGAAGATGACGCTGCGGAAGACAGAAATAAACAGTTAGATGTTGACATTGTTATACCAGATGTAGAAACAAAGCGACGTAAATCAGTCGTTCCTGATGAAACACACAAAAAGAAAAAGCAAAGTGAGGCGGCGACAGCTAGAAGGAAATCTGAGATTCCTACTGCTAAGCACAGAGGGGAGGACACGAGTGTTTTCGTCCACAGCGCAAAGAGTTTAAGGATGGGCTCGCTTACGGTTACACCCGAAGAAAAGCGCAGAAAGTCACTCGTCATTGAAGATATTGAAAACAAATCACAGGCAAGTGACACTGCGTCTCGGAGAAAGTCCGTCTGTCCCGATGTACCCACCGATTGGAAGAGGCCGAGCTCCGATGAAAACGTCACGCGTATTCAACCAAACAGCATCTCACCCATCCCCACTGGGTACAAATCACCACGTTTAACTATTAAGCCCTCTTACCATAAGTATTAGACACAAGATATGCGCACCCCCTTCTCAAAAGCCGTCATAAAATACCCTCTTGTAAACGGCACTACAAGATAAGTCCCTTCTTTTCGCGCCTATCACAAATGTCTGGCTAATTCGTGGCCTCTTAATTTAATCTCAAAGAAAGTGTTTGAAAGTTCAAAGCAACATGAATGACCGTTAAAAGTAAAACAACTTAAACGTAGTTTTCAATTTGGCAAAGTTACAGGTAATGAGAATATACACTGAAACATGAACTGAGCTTTTCCTGAAGGGTTACCTTACAAGAAACACTAGGTCAGCCATATTCTCTTACATTGTAATGATGAACTTAAAAAATGATAGTACGATAAGTTTTCTTTAGTCCTCCTCTACTAACTCTGCTTAGACTGAAGAGAAATGAAAGCCAGCTTTTGCAACGAGAAAAGACTGATTGTTAAAATTGAAAATTAGAAAGATGCAAAACAAATGGATCGGCACCATAATCTATATCAGAACTGATGCCAGGAAACTTAAATATTTACAAAAATAGGTCCTCAATGCGTCCTTGTGTGGGATTTCAGTCAAATAAACTTTACAGTTAGATGTTTCTGGTTTCGAGTTTATAGCGCTAGCATCAGATATGTGAATAACACGAAATGTCTTGATAAAACAGAGATAGAAGAATAAGAAAATGACGATTTGTAAATAAAATGATTGTCTAACAATTAATTAACTACATTGTGAACCATCCCTTCTTAACAGTTCATCTACACCTTATCTTACATGAGTATTTTCCTATCTTGAAACTACTATTTTCATGTTTCCTTAATTTTACGGTAATTTTGTGCGTGGCCAAAATAGTTCAACATACCACTGAGATGAAAGGTCCTTATGTTAGTGTTTAAGTTGGCTTTTTTCATTAATTGGCCAATCAAAACCTAGGCTAGGGTCAAGGGCACGGAGACATGCCGAGGCATGATGCGACATCAGTTCTACACAGGCAGTAGACCGCTCTTTGATTGGCTGAGAAAGTCAACCGAGGGAGGAAGAAAGAAGAATTTGGTTGCGACAAAGTAATGAACGCATTCAAGGTGAGAGGAAAAAAGTTTGCTTTGCGTAAATCCCAAAAAATCATTACAGAAATATAATAAATGATTTGTTTGGAATGCTAACACAATTGCTGCTGCATGCTGTTACTGTTGTTATTGTTGTTGGTTTAATTTTCTGCTAGATTTGAATCTTCATTTCCCTGGTTTAAACACCGCACAGTCCCAAACTAAAGTCAAACCTCTCAACAACGGCCACCTTGGGGACAGAGGAAAGTGGCCGTTGTCAAGAGGTGGCCGTTAGTGGAGGTTCGACCGTATGCTGCAGTACGAAATGATTGCTACTTTAGAGTTTTGAATTCCGAGGTGCCAGAGGTCCTTCCCATTCTACTCCTACAAAATGAAATGAAAAATAGAAGAAGTCTTAAAACCAATACCGTTAACGTCCTCTTACGGCATCGCCTGGGGGAGGGGGAAGAGTTAACTGGGAAGGGAAGCGGTAGGTTTAAGGACCTGGGGAGGAGCTATTTAGTGCACATAAAATAAGCTGGTAAGTTCAGTAAAATATATTAATATCTTCACAAAAATATAACAAAAAGTACATGTGGTATGTAGATAACTCCGAAAGGTTAAAATGTTTAAAATATTCCCACCACTTACCCAGCAAATGAGCTAACAAAAGGAACCTGTCAGATCCAAAATACACGTGGGGTTCTCCATCGACGTGTGCGACAATGAGTGGAGCTCCAAAAGCCTGACGATAAGAGAAATATTTGTATTTTAGTACTCGACCTTTCTTGCAAAAACATCCCACGGAAGTGCCTCGGTCTATAAGTGCCTAATAATTGAACTTCTTCCATAAGGAAGCACCAATGGAAACTGAAAAAAAGTGTTGTTAGTTGTGCTTGCAAGTGGCTAGAAGCAAAACTACAAGTCTATCTGGCCTGGGACAAGTTTGTAAGAAGGCTTCAACTTAGCTTCAAGGTGGTCTAGTTCTGGCCTTTTCTCTGGCATGCAACGCTATGCGAGAACACAGACAGAGAGAGGACCAAAACAGGAGTAGGTTCAACATTGCTGTAACCTTTCTAGATAAATCAAACAATACTCATGGCAAGAAAATGGCTAATTTCAAGCAACTAAAGATGGTTCGTGCATTGTCCCATCTACCTACCCCCAAATCAAGGGCCTTCTGTGTTGTTTCTTTGAGTTTATCTTTGATTTCCTGGTCACCAATTTTACTCACAAGGGACTGGGTCTGATGTCCAGTTAATCCAATGTTTTGGCACACCTGATAGGCAAAGAAATAAACAACAGTAAAACAATGTCCAGTTCCCAGTCTATGAAGGCAGCATGTTTATGGTCATTGTCTTCAATTTACATGCATCTGTACTGTTTACTAATGGCTGGGACCATAAAAGGCTGCCCTCATAGGAAGTGTGGGAGGTGCGCTGGCCTCATTGTTAGTGTGCTCGTCTCCAGGTTGAGCGGTCTGGCTTCAAGGGTCAGGGTCATTGCTTTGCGTTCTTAGGCAAGACACTTGACTCTCACAGTGCCTCTCTCCACCCAGGGGTAGAAATGGGTACCGATGAATTTAACGCTGGTCTAGCATACAATCCAGAGGTAGTAAAAATACTCCTATCGCCCTTCATGCCACAGAAATCAGCCAGATGGGCCACTTGGCCTGATTGCAAACTTAACCTTCTCACAAGAAGTATCCAAATAGGGAAGGTGTTAGTCAGCAGAGGCATGTTTGGCTGTAGAGTTAGTACATGGATTCCTTTGTAAAGTGATGGCTGTGAAGAGGTGTGCATTTAAAAACATGAAATGGCAAAATGGTTCTACAGATAAGAGTCAAAGTTAGTAAGATATGGGTGTCTTTAAGGGTTTATCTTTGCAATTATGAAGAGCTAACCACTGTTAAGCCAGGGATATTATGGGTGACCTGAGCACTATTTAGACTAATTGGAGCGCTAGTTAGGCTAACTGTAGTGCCACTTTGTCATTTTTGTGATGTGAAGAATGGCATCCCCATTAAAGTAAGACATCCCTTGGCTTACCTCATGGAGACTCTGTGGTTCTGTAATGTCTTCATCCTGAAACAACAGGTATTAAATTACACCAGTTTGTGAAATAAACGTTTGCTGGGCAAAAGACTAGTAGCGAAAATGAATAGCTTTTGAAGTAGGGAACCTTTATACAGCCTGGAATCAAGGAAAAAAACTCTATCCAAAAACATGAACATTATGCTAGGGTGTCTAATGTATTGTTACTCAAAATTCAGTGCTGTTTAAGAAGCAGTTGATTTGTTATGGCATTCTGATCTGACCTGGGTGTATAAGGAAAAAATCATAAAATTAATGTTACGGCACTGGATATCAACACACCCTTGACCAAATTCTCATCCAAAATGCACGACTAAGAGGCTCGACTTTATCTGGATAGTACTTGCTAGCAGCTGTGACAAGACGCATGGCAGATAAGGAACCTAGAAGTATAACAAATAAAAAAACCCAAATTATTACAAATTAAAGAGCAAATTTCATATTTTTTACTCTTGATCAAATCAGTATGTGGCAATTGTAACTAGACTGCTGAAAGTACAACGAAAAATTTAGCGTCATTTGTAATGATGATTAACAATAAGATTAGTCAAATGTAAAACATGAAGTGAGTGGGCTGTACACAGGCTAAGTGAAAGGAGAAATTAACAATTAATAAAGACTGAATTAAGTCCTTATATTTAACCTTTAAATGATTTGAGTTCCACTTGCTGTTATTAAGATTAAGTGGACCTGCTCAAAGCTAAGTATGAACAATATAATCATAAATCTAAGCCAAAAAAAACCTGTTATCTCAGACTAGTTTCCTACTTAAATTTGTCATTAATATTACTTCATAATATGTTCAATAGTCTAATAAAATATTTGCATGATGAAAAGGAACTTAACTGACCTTTCCTAAACATTGTGTCAAAAGGATCCTGTGGAAATAAGATGCAGGGAAATTACCAGTCACTGTCAAAATTTCACTTTTAGAACTATTTAATTCCCAAACATATAGCTGTAGTTTTAATATAAGTTAATATCAGGAAATGGTTATGAAGCCCAGCAAACATCAAAGGAGCGATTACAAAGTTGCCAAGATTTATGTTGGAAGGTCCACAACCCTGCACAATCTTTTGTCTTCCGTACTGTATAGCGAACTGAAACAATTGTGTTGCCAAGTTACTCAGTACAGAGTAAACAACTAAACTACAATGTATCAACAAACAATGTTAAAATTGAACAGTTCACCTTTGAATCATGAGACTTACTTAACAAAATTTAAAATAAACTAAATGCATGCTATCTACCAAATAGAGGGTATTATTTAATTACTGACTATAAAGAAGAGCCATTTTCAATTAAGCACCATAAAACAAAACGAAACTAATTACTTACAGGTTAGACTATACAGCCAATCTCAAACCGAAGTAAAATCAAAGCGAAAACCAAATAATTGCCAAACAACTTTCAACACACAATTGAAAACCATTCTATCATGATATGAAACTGAAAAGTACCTAATGGAGATTCCCGTTCCCCCACCCCACCTGCCTGTGTTAATTCTGTGTCTATGGGTCTGTGTTTGCATAACTGAAAGTCCAGGGTTACACTATTGATACTTACAGCTGGATGAAACAGAGGGATTCCATAAAAATCCCGTATTCTCTCAATATCCTTAAACAGGTAAGTAGCTTTGGCTGGGAGTGTTGCTGGAGGCTTATTACCTGTTATTTTATAAATAAAAAAAATATTAATTCCTTTACAAACAATCATCATACCACAGATCCTGTTCCTTGGTCCTTCTTTGCTCCCCAACCCCCAAGAATTGATTGGTAGGACTGAGACTGATTACACCCACAAGACTATATGCTAAGCCACTGCAATGGAGGAATTTTTCACTGAGGTGTGACAGTGTGCCAGCTACATGCACATTGGTATTTCAAAGCAAGGAAAAGGCAACCATGTTGGTGTGCCAAACCAATCTTGTGAGAGTTGAACTCATTTCTTGTGTAAACACATTATTTTGTTCCTGATGTGATAAATTCGCATGGGATTTAGCCATATTAGTAAAAACACTTTCATACAATTTTTGATTGCATTTTCACTCAGTCAGTGTATTTCAGAAGGTATACCTGAGCCAGCCATAATACCAGACAGGTAAACAGGACAAAACTGCAAGGCTAAATTCCATTTAGATTGATATCGACAGAGAACCTGCCAAAAAATAAAAATGGTTACCCTCAGGAAGATTGTAAATGGTGTTAGGCCATTTATCAACTGTTCCCAGGGTGGTCAACCAATATCAGAAAAACACTTTCAATAAATTGATATCTACATGTATCAAGAATTCAAATTCACTGTTATCTATCAAGCAAAAAAATAACTCAACTTCCTCTGATTTTGGTCCATCAACTTTATTGATCTCATACGTAATGTATACATTAATGAAATGAAAAGACCAAAAGAGACTGTGCAAACAGAAAAAGTACCGGTACCCCATGTGAGATGCAACCAACATCTACCGTAATTAAACAAAAAATCTGATAAGTAATCTAAAATTCAATAAAATGACACTAAATCTTATTAATTATTAATTAAATAGTGCAGAGTAATTTTTGGGCAGATGCAAGATTTTAGGGAAGGGGGTTCAAGACACCTGTGGGGAGGACCGGAGGGGTCCAGGGATATCTTCTCCCGGAAAATATTTAAAATAATTTTAAAGGTCCTCTGAAATCAAATGGATTTCCAGAATTCTGGGACCAGTATAATGTTCCATTATTTTTACATTTAGGAGGTTCGACTGAACTCCCTAAAGTCCCCAAGATACGTCCAAGGATTTATCAATCGCCCGGCCAGCTAATTTAACGTATGTCGGTCTGCTTGTAAATGAAGTGGCCGGGTACGAATCAAGAAATATTTAGGCAATCTTTGAAAACATTTGACACTCGACTCTTGGAGTGCATTACTACTAATTGTGACAAAATCTCTACCATTTACCTCAAAAGCAACCCAAGAATATGGCGAAACAACATCATAGAACAACTCCACAGTTCTCTTCGCTACCGCCATCTTGAAACGAAGATTCATTTGCACAGCGGTGTTATTCATAAATGCGATGAAATTAAACTTCTCCTGAATTACAGTAATAAACTAATATTATGTTTGAAGTAATGCACTTAAAGAAAGGCTGCAAAGATTTCCGAAGATTTCAAATCTGAATTTTGCAGAGGAGAGAACCTTTAACTCTCCGCAAAGGACCGTGCAACGTATACGGCATCGACAAAATCAGGATTGGACCGGATCGGACCGGACCGGATCAAGGATCGAATCAAAGAAAAAAAAAACAAAGTTAAAAGTTTATACGATAATAAATAATAAAAGTGGAAAACTAAAATATTTTTAATTAAAATAAGAAATGTTGCATTACAAGCCAAAGTCTGCGAGACATAACAGATCCCAGACACCTCTGAAAGTTGTTTTGCCAAGTGACTTCGTGAAGTGTAAGCCGCAGTGGAAGAAGGCATTCGAGAGGTAGGCCAGTTATCTCTTTTTTTAGATATCATCTCATTTGTAACCTGTGAATTTCATAGAGGAGTTTCGTGGGTGTGCTAAAATGATATTTATAAAGGAAAAGTAACAAATGAGATGATATAGAGGACGATAACTGACTGATGAAATGATGCCTACCTCATGCCTCTGGAAACACTGTAGCTGCTATGAACGAAGACCTTGTTAGTCTACGTAACTGGTGCTTTGATAATGGTCTACTCCTAAACCCTGACAAGACTAAGCTTATCATATATGGTAGTAGACAAATGGTTGAAAAAATT
>Ga0126337_10000877_pt1 | contig 16856 bp, 10 predicted proteins | sample DipCmetagenome_FD_92527 | JGI IMG/M metagenome (GOLD analysis project Ga0126337, IMG submission 92527) | Coral microbial communities from La Bocana,Puerto Morelos, Mexico - Diploria C A metagenome | ecosystem: Host-associated > Invertebrates > Cnidaria > Coral | place: La Bocana,Puerto Morelos... | reverse complement strand
ATTACATTTATGGTTAGTATTACATTTATGGTTAATTTTTATTACATTTATGGTTGGTATTACATTTATGGTTTTTATTACATTTATGGGTGATACAGACCTTCGCCGACATCCACCCAGAGAAATGTTAAATTCAGGTAAACAATGTTCAGGAAAAGGCGGAAATCCTATACAAGCGAGCAGCGAGCACGATCAGCTATGGCAAGCATGGGACAGGATTGCAGCATGGTGAGATTTAAAAACGCGACGCTTTTCAGTCAATAGAGAAAATCATGTTAACTACAGCGTAACAAAGGCAGCTTATTTCTTCTCACCTGAACTCGAAGAACCCACAATAAGGCTAATTCCTCGCTGCCGTAATTTTTTTGTCACCAAAAAAGCGTAATTCGGTTGCAGCTCACCAAGTGATTCACTGTCTGAAAATTGAAGGTCAGAGTAAATTCATTAAAATCCTACTGCTTTGAAGCAGGCCTTTGATGTGGCACTCGTGAGGTGCGGTACTCACTTTTAAGTCTGTGGATGATTATGCCGTGTCTCTAACTGTTAAATATCTAACTATCAAGTCTGTGGATGAAACCCTAGTGTGTAACCATTCAAATGAAAGCTATTGAGCAGTACTTTCATGTGGTACTGTTTATTATGTTGTACATGGTAGTTCTAACTTTTAAGTCTGTGGATGAAACCCTAGTGTGTGGCCAATCAAATGAAAGCTATTGAGCAGTACTTTCAACAAGGTACTGTTTATTATGCTGTACAAGGTGGTTCTGACTTTTAAGTAAGAGCAGTACGCTCATGTGGTACTGCTTTTAAGTTGTACACGATGATTAGAAATTTTTTACATCAACCTACCGGCATCTCGTTTTGAGTGCTCCTTCTTGGCTCTCATTTTCACCGGTTCTTGTTCTAAGTTCTTGAATTCCAAAGCTTCATGAGGCGGAACTTCGTCAATAACTGTAACCATTCTATCATCCTCTGACTCGCTTCCTATGTAAGTCTCTGGTATGTCATCCTCCATTAAAATAGCTTCTCTATGACTTCTGAAATTCAGTTCGTTTCTTCCTACATCTTTTCTTTCCCTAAGAGCAACTTCAGGATAATTTTTACTTTCCTCAGGTCTCGCATTCTCATCGCCTACTGTATTATCAACATCGAGATCCTCCAACGATCCGCCTAAGGAACACGACAAGGAAAGAGAGGGGGAAGTTGATCGAGACGTCACAGGAGACGAGGGAGGGGAGGGAATGCAAAATTGTTCCCAGATGTCGTGTTCGCTTAGATTTTCACTAGCTATCGACCGTCGTAAAGAACTTCTTTTATTCGGAAGTAAATCCTGCTCGTTTTTATGAGGAGAATACAGGGACAGCGGGGGTGTCGGAAGAGGGGATAACTGTGGGGTATCCCCAGGGGAAGCTACGGGCGTTCCGTCTTCGAGTTTGAGTTTGGAAGCAGCAAGATTGTTTAATTCCACGAGCAAACTGTTTGGAACACTTCCGATTAGAATATCATTATACGTATGGCTTTCATTTTCAGTTGCATCAAACGATGAAATGCTCTCAACTTCAGACGAAGATCCTGAGTTCTGTCCGTTTGTGAGTCTTGTTGATGCTTTTCTTGGAAGCTCAACGAAGCATCTCCAACGATTGTTTGAAAATTGTCCAAGTATTGTTACTTCAGTTCCTTTCGGAATTAGTGTCCGAGGGTGACCGGGCACGAGGCAGTAGTCTTTGTTTGTTGTTGACTGGAACTCACACCGTCTTACCACTAAAATAAAATTGAAAAGGAAACGAAATCAGTTACTTAAAGGTGAGTGCCGTTGATAAGACGCTTAACTTTCACGGTGACTCTGTCTTCCTAGCTGTATAAATGGGTACTGGTAAATTTAATGCATATGAATATACGAAAGATCATGAACTGCGGAGAAACATATGAAGACTTGATTAATCATCGTAGTTATGCACATAACTTAAGGAGTTCTAAAAAAATCGAAGCCTATGAAATAGCCATACCCCCCTGGATTGAATGCAAGTCCATCAGGCCCAGTTGTTCGAAAGGTAGATAACGCTATCCAACGGATAAAACTCTATCCAGCGGACAACTGCTGACCACACCTGACCGCTCTATTCACTGGAAAGTGATTTATCTGGTGGTTAGCGTTACCCATCTTTCGAACAACTGGAGCAAGAAGTTAGTCCAAGATCGTAAGCTCTCCTTTACTTACAAGTCGAATCCTTTGTGCCTAGGAACGCTTCCTCTTCCTTTTCCAACTGTTGGACTAGGTCTTGCATGTCTTGTAGTCGTTTCTAAGATAAACAGTCGACCAGTTAGCTCAGTTGGTAGAGCGTCGGACTACCGTGCGGGAGTTTGGTTATATCAACGAAGTTGAAAATGTAAATTGGCCATCGTAACGAGTTATAAAGCTGACGTTTCGAACGTTGGCCCTTCGTCAGAGCGAATGACGAAGGGCTAGCGTTGCCTATGTAACGTACAGCTTGTTTACAAGGATAGGATGTTTTGTTGGAAAGCTATTGTAACCTCTACGATTTTTATACGTTAACTGTGTGGAAAACTTGGTCGGGTGGCACTGTAATCCATAAATTGAAAAAATAATTTACCAGCCTGTATTTTTCAAAATTTCGCTATTTTCAAACCTTCCACGGCGAGAAAAACACTTGAGATAAAAGACGGTCAACAAACCTTCAAGATATCCAAATGAGGATTCTCGGCAATTTTTTTGGAGTTCTCGTAAGCTTCCTCCACGTCACCTAAAAAACGAAAACAACTACTTAACACTATTTACATGTAACAATGACCACAATCAACGAACATTTCCAGCTTTAAAAAGCCTGACACTACAACGACAGTCAACTAATTTGTAGAAAAATTATTTCATTGTTCTTATTTTAAGATCATATACATGAAACCTCAAATAAAAAAGAAACAATTTACACATCACTTGCATCCGCTGTAGATATTTTTGTATACACACCTACTAACCCTCTAGTTATCGCATGCACTGCAGGTAGATAATAACTAATACTTTACCTTCCATTCCTGAGTCAATATCATCCTTATCAAGGTACTTCCTGAAATGAAAAGCGAGGTCAATTAAGCAGCCAGATTTCCTAAGCATCCGTGTATTAAGAAATACTTTTTTCTTTAAGATCAAGTGACTATTTTTTTCTTTATCCAAATAACTTACTGTTTGGGAGTAATGTGTAGTCTTCGTTGCTCTAAAGAAAGTTGCTTGGCTTCTTTTAATCTTTTTTCTGTAAATAGATTGTGACATGGAAAACATTCATACTTGGCTAACCTCACACGGATGTTGCTTTAACTGCTGCGTTGCGTTACTTTGACTGTCACACAGTGCCAAGGAAACTAGACAAAAGTAACGTCCCTGATAACAGGACCTACATTCTCACGGGTAAAGCAATGGTGGTAAAAAGCTGTAAACAGGCTGTAATGACCACGACATGTACACAAGGTCTGGTGGAACCATCACTCAGTTCGTCAAAATATACAACAAGGCCTTCTCTTTCCTCTACCTCCCTTTGTCGTTAGAGAGAGAGCCTGTGAACATGGTTGCTGTATTCACTTACTGATAAAACAGCATGTACACTTGAAGGTTTCTCATTTACTAGTGGTCACCAAATTCATTCTAACCTTTCTTGGCGGAACACCTAACCTTAACTTGACGCACTGAGAAAGTAGATTCTGCTAACAGGAAGTGTTAGCGTAAAAGACAACTAAGATGGTGCCATTAAAAAAGTAAACGTGTGTGCATAACACATGCTCAAATTTACAAGTGCTCAATCAGTAATAATTATTAGATTTATTTTATCACCATAATGCCAGCTAGCATGTTAGTGTTAAATAAATTATTCTGGTTAGAGAGATTCATGTTAACATTTTTAGACCACTGGACCACTTTTAGAAGGTTAAAGGTGCAAACTTCGCTAGTTTAACTTAATTCAAAAGACTGAATCTGCAAACTCTTTACACTCATACCAAAACTCAACACTGTGAAGACATAGTTGATCATTGCAGTTATGAACACAACTTAAACAGCTATGAAATTAAAAAAATCAACACTGCCTAGTAGCTAAAACTTTGTTAAGAACGCGTTAACTAACAAAATAATTAAAAAAAATATTTTATAAGATGTTTAGTATTCTGACAAAAGTAACTTACTTAATGAAAAGCCCCTCAAATACATTAGCGCAGAAGTTAGAGTCGAAACAACTATAAATAAAAATGAATAATCAGAGAATTAAATTTACTCAAAATAAATCATAATTTATTCAGTTTAAATGGCATTCTCTTCTTGAATTGAAAACAAACAACTGGACTGCAGTAAAAAGTGTTTACTTAATAACTATAATTATTCCGCAATGCAGAGTTAATGACAATAATCAGTTAAGATTACTGTTATTTTGTTTTAATAAAGTCCAACAATGGACCTCTACCTGTAATTTAAAGAGTTAGAGATGTCTTATAGCATTTAAAACAGGTTATAAAGCATTTACAAGCAACTGACTTACTGTATACAATATTGCCTTGAAATATCAATATGACAAGAATAATTCAAAGTTTGACAATTTCGTTTTGTTACAGAAAGCACATTAATACCGCATAGCATTCATGTATTAGTACATATTTAACTTGACGGAATACAATATGATGGTTAGCTGGAGAAAATAAGTGTACATATGGCTTGATGTCAAGAATATGATTTGGGTTGGACGTGATTAACTGAATGCCTTGGTTTGTGAATATCACATTGCATGCATCCTGTCATTCCCATGTACGATTGTGGACCTACATGTACTGTAGATCCATTGATTAAGGATGTACCGGTAGTTGTAAAATTTAGATTGCACAATATACAGAATTGAGTATCAGCCAACACTGAACAGGGTAGCGTTATACATGTACATTTAGAGTTGCAACCTTCCATGCCACTTAAAACTGGTGAATTAAGCAATGCACTTTTTCACATAATCAAAATACAAATTAAATTAAATTTTAATGTACCTGCTGCAGATTCATTCTGTGTTGGCAATCATCCATCCAAGTAGCATTAAAAGAGAGAATATCGAAGAAAATTTACATGAAACTCAACATTGACAATAACGTGCATATAATTTACAGGAATGAAATAGAAAGAAAAGCATATAATTGCATTGCATATGTTGCAGTTAAAAATTTAATTCAGGTAAAAATTAAATTCCTTTGTTTCTAAACCCTACTTATTCATTGATTATGAATAATTAGGGTTAGACAACAAAGGAAATTGAGAATCCAACTAGGTTAAAATTATTTTTACCTGAATTTAATTTTTAACTACAACACAAATCCATGTTTGCAAAACTATGCTAACAGATAAACTCCCTCTGTGCACACATTGCAGACCTATTATATTGGATACTAAATGCACAAATGTACCTGTGGTTTGTCAGCCACGTCAACACCCTCTTCAATTTTACTAATCCTGTTGATCAATACATAAATAAAAAAATTAACCTCACAATAAATTTTTTTTGAGCAGTTCAAGGATAGCATACAGCTGAAACATGCCATACTGCTACCTCAATAAAACAGCCCTCTTATTTAATTATGGCCACTCTTACTATTAGACTGGCATAAACAAAAGCTCAGGCAACTCTATTAAGGCCAAATTTTTGTGGCTCGTCAGTAACCAGCAAAACACTCTACTCTCATGGCAACTCTTGCCAAGATCTTTGAAGGGTTTAAAACATCATTATGTGCTACAACCTCATGAAAATTGATTAATATAAATATTTATAACCGACAAGAGCTAACCTAATCTTCTGTTTGATAAAAAAAGAAACATCAACATGTGGTACAATCTCACAAAAATTGATTACAAATATTTTAAAACCTACATGTACAAGTAACATCCCATTGTAAAATAAAATATTGTAAAATAATAATAATAATAAAAAAAAATACATGTACAAGAGTTTGCAACAGTTATCATTATGAATCTTTTGTTTGATAAAATATGAAACATCAACATGTGGTACAATCTCACAAAAATTGATTATGAATATTTTATGACCTATAATAGCCCACAACAGTTATCACATGCAGCTAATGTTTTGTTTCATAAAATATGAAGTCATGTAAACGGATGTTAGCTGGTAAATTACCTTTTTCAGTTGCAACATTCAATGGTAGAGAGGAAAAAGGGTTTATTAGCATACTTAAGTCAGATTCAACCCAGTCACAACAGCATAATAACTAAATTTAACACATACCATCGATACATGCTGCCTACAGAAGGGGCCTGAAACAGGTATGACGGTGAATTTGTTCCTCGGCTAGAAAAGGAAACTCTGAATACATGCTTTCTGTTCACACTGAATCTTGCTTTCCGGGACTTGTATGGCTAGAAGGACAGATAATATAACGGCAATAAGATAAAACTGAACACAGGCAGCAAACGTGAGGTAGGCAGTGTCTCTGTTTTGGATTTTGAACCACGATACTGTCAACTAAATCAAATTATTTTTTTATTAAACTTACAAACTGCACATGTATGTTGTAGTTAAAACTTAAATTCCGGTAAAAATTACATTCCCTTGTCTCTTAACCCTTATTAGGGTTAGAAGACAAAGGAAATTGAGAATCCAACTAGGTTAAAAATATTTTTACCTGAATTTAATTTTTAACTACAACATATACATTATTTACATGTTCTTGTAACCTCACCTCAGATCCAGGTTCCACAATTGACACCTCTGTGCCTTTCTTTAAAATTATGAAAGCCTCTTTCTTTTCATTCTAAATTTCAACATATAAACAATGTCACCATCAAGCCTTTCGCCCCTTCCTAGGCATAATTGTCTTTCAATGGCTGCTCTGCTAATTTGTCCATGTGTTATGAAAAGCATACCTCATTTGTAGGTCCAATGAGACTTGAAGGGGGTAGATGTTCTCCTGAATTTCCAGGTAGAGACAAGTCCTGATGAAAGAGAAAGTAGTGGCAGTCAGAGAAGAATTAAGCAGTGCTCCATGGTACAACCATTTTGTGCCTTTTACTTTGTGCAATAGTTAGTCACCAATTTGGTGTCTGACTAGTGCTGTACAAAAGACACATTAATTATCAACAAGGTTTCAACTACAATTTTGTGTGTTTGTGTCCTGTTTCTTTTTTTTTTCATATTTACAGTAGTTCCTGAATAGTAGTTCCTGAAAAGTAGTTCAGTATTTCAGTAGTTCAGACTATTCAACAACAACAACAACAACAACAACAACAACAACAACAACAACAACAAAAAACAGTTACAAACTAAAGTGACATGAAGTCTCTCTCTGCAAAAATTAGATTATAGCTACCAACTCTGTTGAAGTGGTGACCATTATTTTTTACAAAAAAGAGGTCTCAAACAGGTGATTTCTGAAAAAAACTGAGCTTGGAGCCCTGTTAAGGTTTATTCAGAGAGGCTTAGACATTTACGACAGAAAAAACAGACAAAAACCAAATAAGAAGCATTCCACCTCATTTTCTTACCCTGTAGAGTCTGAGTGTAGACCCACACAAGTCAACCCAATATGTTTGCCATATGTTATCCTAGAAAATTAAAGTCACAAAATGAGTCTGGCATGCTACAGTGAGAACGTTGTTTTTAGTGAACATACATGTAGAGTGGGAATTCTTCATATTAACAAGAGTACTGAGCATACACTATTAAAAAAGCTTATTAATCTACATGTATACGAAGAGTCACAGATTAAAAACTACCAAAAATATTAAGTGCTCACAGTTCATTCAAGTAACTTTTCAAGAACACAATCTAATACTGCCAATGAAAATAAATTTAGTTCTAATTAAATGTATCTGCAGACTGTGCTTAAATGAGCGTTTTGACAGAAAGAACAATATTACCAATTGAAAATAAAAAAAATATTTATTAGAGTGTATGCTTCATAGAAGGTATCCCTGAATAGGGTTCACTACAAGGGCAAATTATATTTTAAGATACAGACAGAAATAAATAACATTTTTAGAGGGAGGGAAGATATTTTAGAGTTAATTAAAATCGGTAAATTGCACTTATTATATGACTTACATAATGTACTAGAAACATACATGTAAGCCTTGATTTTCTCGTCCTACCTTTATTTTTCTTGGATCATTCAAGCACATGCAGTTCAGGTACCCCCACTGAAACCAAAAATGCCAACAATTCATTTGAAAATGATTTAAAAAAAAAATTCTTATACAGTTGTATGTGTACACAGTCTGCCATCACACATGGGTGGATATAGGATAAATCATGACGGATTTCCGAAAAATGTGAGACTCAGTGTCAAAGGTGAACACTTCTAGCAGGGTCTAGTACCATGTTTCTTCAGGACATGTTTTGGATTTTAACTCCCTCAAGTCCCATTTCCTGTGCATCTGAGTCATTATAAAAAATCTGACTGATTTCCAGATACACTGTAGCAGTAGAAACTGGACAGGTCTTGACCTTTGCCCTAGACTGCAAAACAGTTGTATTATTTGCAGACCGGAGCAATGCGGGGCAGCATACAAACAAAAGGTCTGGAGCAGAAATGGTGAGGGAGGCTGAGGAGATTGCAACCTAGTCTTAGTCATGCTTAGCTTGGTAAATAACCAAATTGTTTTCCTCCAAGATGTGAGCCAGCAAGGCATGCAATTCAAGCCAGCCAAATGTTGGCACATTTTTAAAATAACAGGAACTACTGCAAGTTGCACCATACTTACATGGATACAGGACAAGTCTATGGATTCAACAGAACCTGACAAGCCTGAAGTCTGAAAACAAAACACAAAAGTACATTGTGAAGTCAGTGGAGATACAGTGGTGTACATACATTATTCACTAATTTTACACCTAGGGCAGCTTTCTATAAAGTCCTGGCAACTGTACAAACACCTGAACGCATACTTTAAGATCTAAATCTATGGAATAGCAGTGAAGATTTTAGCTCAAAAACCAGTCTTTTCTAAATAGTCGGACTTCTTAGAACTTATTTTACTTTCAGTTTCATGTCTGAACTATGTTTTGGTGGCACCTTGGCACCATTATCAAAAGAAGAATGCAAAAAAAAAAAAGACATAATATTTACGCTAAAGTAAAAGTGTTAATTGATTGTATTAGATTGACACAGAACAGTTATGTATATATGTGTTTTTTAGTCTCAATCACTGTTAGTAGTCTATTGTTTTTCACACCTTTACTTTTAGCAAAAATTATCTTTTCCTTTGAGTTCTTCACTTGATAATAGAACCAAGATGAATGTAACTCTGTTTTTTTGCATATTATTTTTGTAGTCAACTCTATTTCCAAATTACATACATGTATTAAATGTAACTTATTTTTTCATATCTAATAGGTATTTTGTTCTGATAACCTGGAAGTCTTCAACTAATTTTAACACTTGGTAACCAAGTTATACCTCTAAGACTGGTAAAGAACATATCAGGGTTTCATAGCCTTTTCTAGGAACGATTCAAGAACTTTACAGGACTATTCACTGAGCATTGTTGTAAATACAGACTTTTGTCAATGAATCATTACTTAGAAATTTGTGCTATTATAATGACTATTGGAAACACACCCTGTTTAAGAAATTCTTGTTTAAAACCTTTCATGGAATTGAAAAAAGTCATGAACTTTGAAGAACTTTCAACCATGTCAAGTGTGGAGTACCAGCATATGATTTCAAAACTCTCTCAAGATTTTCACTAAATTGTGTAATTTTGTCTGTTTGAAACATAATGGCATTTTTTAATTAAACACCCTCATCAGGAATTTCATTATTTCCAAAGGGGGTATAAAAGATGTCGCACTGCAACATTGACATCAATATATAGATTGTAAGACAAAACGTTCTGAATGCTAGAAATAATATGCAAATTATTATTTGCTTTAGAATTCCTCAAATGCCGATAGTAAAAGACACAATGCACGTTTATAATAGCTACGTTGATAGCAATATTTAACACGAGTAGACAGTCTGATGTTTTCACAGAAAAATTGTACTACCGCAAATCTTAATGTTAAGATTACAGGCACAGTTAAGAACTTTAAAAATATTTAATATTTCAAAGGCGATTAACATTGATTATGTCAAACATGGTTTTCTCACAACAGGTAGATATGGAGCTGCGATTTAAATGCTTTATCGTTTATACGAGAGTTCAAATAGATCATTCTATAAACTTACACCCCAAACAAATACTGATATCTATACACACTTAAATGAAATGGTCGACAATATTTGATTTACAATGTTTTTCCATCTTTATATGTTTACTGTATTAGTTCGTGATGATTATGAAGCAAATCGTGTTTTGTCGCAAATGAAAAGTATAAGCTTAAATAAAAGGTGTGAAAAATCAGGTCCATGATAAACATTATTAAAACATGACACAACAAAACAATAGGTTCAGAAAGGACGCTTCGTTTTAAACAATAGACTAGAAGACTGAAGTCTAAAGTTCTACGATAATTAGGCTTAGTTCTTATCGACTGAATCGACTCCCAACGGAGAGTACGGTTTGCAACACGAAAGCTATATTAATTTTGTCTTCTCAAACATCATTAAATTCAAGTTTTTTACACGAAATAAACTAGGTTTTAGCCAACAAGGAGCTCCTGGACAAAACTTTCAATAGAGGTGTAATTTTAGTGCGTAAACATGACAGGCACAGATGGAAACACGAATTAGGCCAAAAACTATAACTAGCTTAGGCTATGAATAAAGCTTATCAGGCTACAGTTTTATCACACCAAAATTATATGGAAACGTATTTCAAACATGGGTTGGCAATAAACTCACTTCGGCTTTCATCTGGTTTTAAGAGTATAACAAACTTCGCACTTATCGATCGTACATCCCACGCGGCGCTACCTACTGTAAGCGCGTTTTCAATTTTTCATGTAAATTCGCACTACAAACAAATGTCCGCCACCAAGAACGACAACAGGGAGCGTTCAAGACTTAATCCCGCGCCATAAACATAAATCGGTAACAATAAGTAGCTGTGAAAGGAAACGTTTGACAATTTACCTCATTTTCTGATGAAGTTAGACATTCTTCCGCTGTTTCAGCCATGTTTACGAACATCAAATGATAATTTATGCAAAGGTCATTCCATATATGGATTCCGCCTTTAAAGCATCTGCTTCCGTTTCAGCTGGGATGAACTTCCAAGTTCCGGTTGTCATCATAATTTACAGAGGAAGAGACAATATTTAATCCGACCCTTTTAAAAAGACAAATAATGGCTAGTATTTATGGTAAAAAGCCTAGCTAGAATTAACAAAGTGACAAAATACTTTCACATGATTGGAGAAACCACCTTTCAATCCTTGTCGCGTGGCGACCGCCAAGAAATTGGAAACTAGTCAGGTGAGCCAGCTGACCACCCGAAACAAATATGGCGGCAGAATCGAAATTCCCTGGAAATAAGGTAAGTCCGGTCAGTTTTGGAGTTTATAACGACATAAATTCTTTTCATAATTGTACCTTAAAGCAAGAAATAAAGTTATGAAATTTTAAATGATCATTTTACCGAAGAGAGATTGAAGTTTGTTCGGATTTTAAAATGATTTCGTTTCACAGCAGAAAACGACGCTCTGTTTAAGCTTATCATTGAGTGTTTATGGATAAAATAGAAAAAAAATGGAAAATGTGTCTTGGCCAAGTTCTTCGACTTCCTTGCTAACGAGAGGTGTTTTTCCGCTTGCTGTTTCGCTGGCTGTAAAATTTTATACGATAAGTCCTGGACCCCTTGTTGAAATATCCTAAAGACTGTCCTTTACAAAATTAGAAGTCTGAATTAAAAACAAATTCAGAACACCAAACAGCGTTTGATATAAATGAAGAAGCATTTCTTGAGTGCTTTGTGAACAGACATAATCAAATATAAGGATTACTGATCCACTGGACAAAGTAACGTGAAAAGGAACACGAAATTGATAGTGGCAAAAAAAAAATGATATTTCCGTTGGAGAACTTGTCAGGGAGCTTAATCAGGCATGCTTCGCCAGTGAAAAAGGAGGGAAACGAAACGAAACTATGAAAAGGAAGGGGCATGTTTAAATCACCAAATGATGAAATGTTACTACGGTTTACAGCCTAAATTCGCGGACTAAATAGCGCTCAGCTTAGCGTAAATAGCGCTCAGGTTGGCTTAAAAAGGGCTCAACTCGTGCCATGTCGGCATTTCGCCATGTCGAGTCTTGAACACGCCCGAAAGGAAGAGCTGATCGTGGCTTTATTGCGCTCTGACGTGGGTTATATAGATCAGAATGACACAATTTTTTTCCTTTACAGTTGTTCGCTGACTCAGGTCTGTGATACGTCTGAAATTTCTTATCGCTTCGAGGTATTTGTCGTTTTGGCTTATCTGAGTGTTTTAAACAGATAAGGAAGGAATCGATAAGCAGATCATTAATTAAAATGACAAACATAGCAAGCCACCGTGATTTTCAGCGTGTTGACCGATGAATTGAAAACGATGATGAGTTTTCAACTTTCTATTTTTGGAAGTTGGTAAAAGAACAAGACGAATGTAAATGCGGAAAGATCATGCAGTGGTATTCACGGATTTAAAAGCAAGATGAATAAGAGTATTCTGCGTCAAAATTGGGGTAAAAGTTGTTTAAATTTGTACTTGCAAGTTCATTAAATGTATTTTTATGTACATGTCTGCAGAACCCGAGAAGCCAGCATTTAAATGGACTTACCTCGCTCATGCACCGAAGTTCACAGCGGAACTGAGGAGTTAGCTCAGTTTTAAGGTTAGTGCTTTCAGTTGCGGTTGAATCTCAATAACGAAAGAGCGAATTCTTGGAGACCTTAAAGGAGTTTTCGTTTCAGCGACAGACTCATCAAGTCATCAATTTATACATCTTGGGCGAGCCTCTTTCCCGTGGGGGGATAGAGGCAGGCGGACGAGCTCCACAATCCATTCGATAAGGGTGGGTAAAAAATTGTCTGACGACCCAGAAAACCAGTGCTGTAACGGAGCGTCACCCCATATTATACTTCGTGTATGATAATAAATCGGTTCTACTGTGTCAAAATGACTTTACATACCACTGATAGAGTGTCGTAACTGTGTGATACAGGGATCCCCTCTCAGAGAAGACTACGAGAATGAGTCCCTCTGTCGCTTAGTTCGTCGTCGTTCGTGCGTGCCTTGAAATAAACCTCGTAAGAAAATGTCTACTTTCAGGGCTGAAGGACCGAAGTCCTAAATCCACCCAACTGGATATATTCTTACTGAGGGGCCTTCGATAAAAGATGTACGATCTCTTGGCTACAACGCAGTTTGAAAAAGAGTATAAGCAGTTAGATTTCTTGGGAAGAGTACATAACGATAAGCGTACATAATATAGAGGTCCGAAAAAGCGAGACTCCACCATATTTACTATGATCTTTTTCTTTGTACTTCCGTTCGCACATTCTCCTCTTCACTCACTCATCAGCTGAGGGCAATTCAACTTTAGCCGGATATCGTTGTTTTACGTGGGAGCAAAGTCAAGCCCTCTCATTGGCTAAAGGCACCACTTTTGCCAGCACAAGGAAGTCCTTTTGTCGCAAATTATGTCTGAAATGTCATATAGCAGAGACAACTCAATTTCATTCGTGCTTCCGAACAAACAACTGTCCATTGAATAACCAGGCCATCAACTCGTTCTGAGGTCGTGGGAACGAGGTTACGCAGGTCTCTGGTTTTACCCCACACCGCGATACACAAGCTAAGAACGTGCAAATAAATTTGTAAGAATCCATCTGGGACCATTATGGCATAAAATAATGAACAAATTTCTGAAATTTCTAGCAATTGTTTTTCTTGTTCTCCCGTTAGAAATGTTACCCGCAAATTTCATGACAGCAGGCACATCGCCCGAATTTGCTCTCTCTGACAATTATAACACACTTAGGGGTGAGGCAGTTCCTGCTCCACCCCAAGGTAAGGGTGAGGGGTTTGTCGGGGGAGGGGTCTGTCACTGTGCAATCTTGACCATCGGATGTGTACCTGAGCCATGTTTGGCTATAGGGGATTAGGGGTGCCACCTGGAGCTTGGAATCCTGACTTTCGAACCTAGAAAACCCAAAACACAAAGCCATACTCATAAGGCAACACGTTGTGTCGAATTGAAGGATATTGTTATAGGAGAATGTATCACGTACGTGTCATGGTTTAAACTCACTAGCTCCCTAGGGTTAACAAAACTCTCTAACCCCTTAGGGAAACAGCAACTTTCAACTTTCGTGATCAGGTACGGGAGGAGCGCATTACAATGGGGTCCTGGGTACGGTCGTTATCAAACTTGTGTCCCAGCTTGTGTCAAGAAAATAATGTTTTCGAAGTTTGTTTTATTTTTTAGTTGGGAGATATAACAATACAATTATGACCGCCCCGGTGGCCTCATGGTTAGTGAGCTCGACTCCGGATCGAGCGGTCCGGGTTCGAGCCTTGGCCGGAGACATTGTGTTTGAAGAAGGGTATGTATTTCTTCCTGGCTTGGCATCGGATTAGAGGTTTGAAATAGGCCGATCGGCCGATTCTCGCTCAGATTCAAAATAGTGTATGGCCGGAAAATCACAGATTTTGTAGTGGAATAGCGCCGGTACAGGTCTCAAGGCTCTGGCCGCACATCATCAACGGCTTCCAGAAACGCTTGGGATATATCTCGCCTCCCCGGTACTGACGACAACTATCGTGCGAACTGCTTAAGACTCTTTAGACTCTGTTAGAACAGGACTTACATTGAACATGTGAGCTCGAAATTTCTATAGTGTGTTAGTGTAAATCTACCAGCGCTCTGTCACGAATGGCGTTCTCCTACGATTACGCTATTCACGATTCTATGGTAAATAGTGAGAAGGCTATAGCAGTTCTCACTGGATAACAAATTTGCGGTCGCTTCTTTGGGTTTTTGAAATCTATGTGAAGAGGATTTAGTTTATTTTTATAACGACGAATAGATTTATACTAAAACAATTAGATTATGAGCTCTCGATTTCTACGGCGTGGCATTGGGGTGGCACTTATGTAAAGCATTTTACAATTATTCCCAGGCCGACAGGAAAATTGGGCGACAGACGGCAAAACCCTCAACGAAACCCCTTGCTAGCTACAGGTCCAGTAGATACGTTGTCATATAGGGATATACAGATCTACCAGATGTCGATAGCTGATTACGTAAAGCTGTAAAGAAGTGCATCTCAGTCTGACGGGTGACACAGCAGCCTTGACCTCCCTTTGAAACCCTTGAAACTCTTTTGATCCGACACTCAACTTATTACCTAAAAGTTCATTATCTGTCGGTTGACTTAACTAATTATCTCACAGGAAATTTCAAAAATGCGCTGTTTTGTTGGAAGAAAATTAAGATAATGGCCTTATTGAAAATACAGCTAGAAAGCACTCAGTAACAAAAGTAAAAAACTCCCCCGGAGGACTCCCATTTAAAAAGGACGTAGAGTACCCCCCGGAAATAAAGTACAGTAGTACTGGAACCCTATGGGAGCTCGCGAGAGGAGGGAATTTCTGACGGAATTCTTGTGGTATAGAGATCGGAAGTGTTACAGCTCTCGTATCCTTGTGTTTTAACTCTTTTTGTCATCAAAGTGTTGCAGCTGGATTTTTTTGTTCTATTTTTCTATCAAAATGCATCGGACCTAGAAAGAACTGGTACCCGATAGGGATAGCCAATCCTCATTTGGTTATCATCTGGAGCTTGCTGTAAAATTCTCAGTATCTTAAAGGGAGTCAATGAAGAAGGCATGTTCGCCACAGTTGTATAGGCTCCCTGTGAAATATAAGCACATAGCATTCATCACATGAAATCCGATTGCATTTCTCTGTCAGTCAGACAAGATAAGCTGACAAGAAAAGATCGAGCATATTCCATTAATTGACAAATCTTTTGCCAGAGCAGAAGAATTCCAAACAACGTCAAAGTTTTTCTCGTATTTTTACTGTATTTCCGCACACTGTGGTATAGTTCAAGCGACATTCTTGCTCCACACAGATTCGCCTGTTAGTTGACATCATGTGTGCATGGGTTAAAGATTGGCCAATCAGTGCACAGCTTGAATTTCCGGTAATATGTGTGAAGACACCGGAGAATGTGACCTGTGCAATGTATCTTTTTTTTTAATCGAAGTCGCCCGGGTGTTAGGTTTTTTAGTCCGTCGACCCGACCGCGCCGAGTAATCGTTCTCGGATAAACTTGTCTAGTCTTAAGTAACATGGCCACGAGGTACTACTGCTGCAAGCGGATGTGGCTTTAACGGTCAAAATCGATTGAATTTAACAGTTTTCTTTCCTTTGTTGTATTGCAGGGCTATTTGGTTTGTGGTGCTTGTGTTATCGATCAATATCGCCTATTCTACGACTGTCATTCCACGAGATGTTGATCTCCAAAACGCCAACTCATTGGGCGGATTATCCGAATTGCAAAGCAAACGTACCACAGCTAGCGGTGAGTACTGTGAAATCCAGCTTATCTCAATAATTTTAGCTTAGATACTTAGAAGTAACCAAGGCATACAGTAGTATGAGATTCTGCAGTTCTCGTCTGCATAAACATGGAAGAAACAAGTTGCATTCATCCCGCGGCTCTCTTGTCGCGTTATCCAGAGGTCTTCAGAGAAAATCTTTGTTCAAATCGACTCAGAATATGTCTGGTTTTTATAGACTCGCCTTATTGACCCCGCTCTCAGCGTGGTCTTAAATCAACCGCTGGCGATAAGCGTTTCCTTTGAAAGGGCAAAATATTTCGCACATCAGGCTTATTAACGCGTCTTTATCGGTTTATAAAACCTAGCATTTACTCACT
>Ga0126337_10000876_pt1 | contig 16864 bp, 5 predicted proteins | sample DipCmetagenome_FD_92527 | JGI IMG/M metagenome (GOLD analysis project Ga0126337, IMG submission 92527) | Coral microbial communities from La Bocana,Puerto Morelos, Mexico - Diploria C A metagenome | ecosystem: Host-associated > Invertebrates > Cnidaria > Coral | place: La Bocana,Puerto Morelos... | reverse complement strand
ACGTCAGCTTTATAACTCGTTACGGTGGCCAATTTACATTTTCAACTTAGTTGATATAACCAAATTACCATGTTACCCCCACCGACGCAGCACCACAGTTTCTTTAGAAACTTTCACCCTTTAGACAGATGATAAGTTGGCAAATTGATTGATGATTGACTGACAAACTGACTGACTGACTGATGGACTGACTGACAAAATGACTGACTGATAACTGATGGGCAGACAGATATATAGATAGAAAGACTGACTGACTGACTGACTGGCAGACCGATTGATTTATTGACTGACTGACTGACTTGCTGAGTGACTCACTGACTGACTGATGACTGACTGACTTAGTGACTGACTGACTTAGTGACTGACTGACTGACGGACAGAAGGATTGACAGACAGACAGACTGACTGATTGACCAACAAACTTACAGACTAACGACGACTGATGGACAGACAGAAGGCTGACTGACTAACTGACATACACTGATTTCAGTGTCTACATGAATGACTGATTGATCAATCAATCATTAATCAATTAAACAATCAATTGATGTACCTGCAGTTTTCTCTTCACTGCTACACATAACTTCAGCTCAAGAGGTGGTGATGGATCTGTTAGAACATATTATTGGTCAGTCAAAGAATCTCTCTACATAGACGACAACTGTTACACATAGTAACAGAGGGTAGATTAAAATCAATTTTACATTTTATCACTAAAAGTTGGTGTCAATCTAATGCTAATAAGGGATATGTGCGCAGTTCCAATAACAAAATAAAAGAATGTAATGAAAGCAACAAACAAAAATGAAAGAAGAAGTAGTTATTCAATAAATCTTCAAACTTACCAAATACTGATGACTGTTTTCTCTCCTATTATAAAAAAAAATATTGATACATTACAACATGTGCTCAAATTAAATTATTTAGAATTAAAATTATATTCACCTTACTTTCATTTAGATGTGATTGTTAGGACTCATATCTTTCAATGAAAAATAAAGATCTCATTCATTCAGTCAGTCAGTCTGGCCGTCCACCTGTCAGTCAGTAAGTCATTCATTCATGCAACTCCACTGTGCACAGGGATACAAATCTCCGAATGCTCACCCAGATTGTTAGGGCTGTCAGTAAGTCTTGATTCACACCCATAATATACCTATTACTTTATCGGGGAATTGTATCAACTACAGGCAACTTCACCCATAAAATCAAGGATCTTTCAAGGACACTCGGCCCTAACAGGTGTTAGTGGTGAAGTTGTGGCCCTGATGACAGCTGTGCTAGTGATCTATGATGGTGTGGGTACATCCTTCATAATAAACCTTCTCAAATAAAATATTTTGAAACTTCTCTTAAGCAAGCAAAAGATATGGTGGCATAATCATCAGTGAACTCCTGCAATCAAGCAATCTTTTTTTGGCAGCAGTGAAAACACTTTTCCTCAGTGTCACAAAAAAGAACTCTTGATAGCAGGCTAGGGTTCAAGCCTCGGCTGGTTTATTTCTTTCCATTAATGTGAAGACATTGGAGCTTCATAGTATATCTCTCAACTCAGGTGTACAGACATGTGTACTGGTGAATTGTTGATGCAGCCTGAGAGAGTGCTGGAAAGGGTAGGGGAAGTAATGAGGTCAGGTAGTAATACTCCTACATACTTCATCCTGTGCGGAAACCTGGACAAGATCTTTTGGGTGTTTCAGTGGTCTTGAGCACAAACCTTGATATCTACTGCAAAAACTGTGGCTCCCTTGGTTTTATACAGAATAAACTTGAGGGCAAATGTCTCCAAATTATGTACACTAATCACGTTATCTGTACAAAAAAAATTGAGAAAAAGAATTAAGTTGGACACTCAGAGATTGTTTTGAGAATTTCCTGATTTTAAGATGATAAATAATACCTATATATACCTCACCAAAATTATAATGGTTTCTAGACATTATGTGATCAAGTACTCAGTTAATAAGTCGATAATATTGTATGATTTTCTTATTTACCTGACAAACTTATCAGCAAATTCAGTTGTTCCACAACTGCTAACTGTATAAACATGAAAAGAAAGTATGAACAATATTACTGAACACTCCAAATAGCAATCATTTATCTTCGGAAAGAGTATATAAATTACAAACTAACTACAGCATCCATTGTTACATGATAAGTAACCTAAAGATACGGATGTCCAGATACAGTTGTACACAAAACTGTTACAGTACATGTACATGGGCAGATCTCAATTTGCATGCATCTTAATTGACATACATGTACACATTTGAAAAAGGTAGAAAAAGTTCCAAATTGAAATATAAAATTTAACATGTCTCATACCACAGCTTTTCCACAAACATGGTGCCTACATTGAAATCTACCAATTCAATCTATTAAAGTTACATTACACAGGGTTGTTGCTAACTGCCTGCAGCCAGCGAAATTTGCCAGCTGAGAAAGAGGTAATTGCCAGCTGGATTTTGGTGGGCAATCGCTTGCTAAAGGACAATGAATAGTTTTTAGGTTATAAATGTACAATCATTCAATATCTGAACTATGGCTAAATGAAAAGTTTCAAATAAAAAACTGACTACCAGTGTTCTCACCAGGCCGCGGCCTTGCAGGATTCCCGCAAGAAAAACTGTGATGGCGCATTAAAAGCCAAGAAGATGCGCCCGTTTGGGCGCAGAGGCAAGCTACTTGTCAAATGGACTTAAGAGTAGGGACTTTGGAGTAGTTTTAGTGGTCAACCTAACAGATCAGCATTTTGCTTGTTGAAATGAATAAAAAACATGTTATCAAATTAAGATCGAGTTTTTAATTTTATTGCTGTTAATTTTGTTGTTCCTACATACGTGGTGAAGATTGGTGTATGCATCGTTATCAAATTGTGAACACTTCGTCCGCCAAATTGGATCAGGTAGGTACTTCATGTAAGAGACCATTTAGAGTAACTTTGTTCCAAAAATGTTCTTACAGGACCCCTATTTCTCAGCAGAAGGGGCCCTGGGACTCCCCAAGGAAAAATCCTGGTGAGAACACTGGACTACCATGGCTGAGATGGAAAACCTCAGTGAGGGCGTGCGAAAGAGAAGATGGAAATTCATTGGTCACATCATGAGGAGAGAACCAAATACATGTAATGACTGCAGAACTACATTAACCTGGATCCCAGAAGGGTGGCAAAAACAGGGTAGACCAAAGACAACATGGAGGAAGACAGCAGAGAGAGAAAGGGAAAAAGCTGGATGGAAGAACTGGAGTGAGGTACAAATCGGCAGCTGTGAAATTAATATCATCCTGGTTTGATATACTTACTTGTAAAATGGGCTTCTTAGAGAACAGCTTGTTTGAGCTACGTAGCTCAACTTCAAATCTATTATCTCCTGTTAAAAACAAAATTAAACAGAAACAGAAACCAATGAAGCATAGTACAGATCAAGTTTAGTGATCTTTTACAATAATAAATAGGTTTTTGTATACACCATTCATCAGTCACTGGTTAACTGGTCATTGTCAAGAGGCTATTTTGGAATTCAGGTTGTATTTGCAGGGAGTTTAAAGTGAGAGTGAATATATTGTCTGTCTGCAGGGACCAAAATTAATGGCCATTGTAGAGAGGTGACAGTAGTGTAGGTTCAACTTGAGTTCATGTACTGTTAAATGAAAGTAACAACACACCAGAATTTTATATTACCTGTGCCATCCTTAACACCATACAGCAGCAGGTGCCCCTGCCTTGTTCCTACGAGGAGATTGTCACCTGGAAAATAAAATTCTGCTGGTGTAACACACTGTAACATTCTGTAACAGTGCATTTAAAATGGAGATAGACCATAATAATTTCTTGATGAATATACACATTTACAGAAATATTCTAGTTCCAACGTAAAGGACTTGCTACCCAGGGGGGGATACTTTACTAGGTTTGTTATGGGGAGCCTCCGCCCTGAGGTCCAACCATTACCATTGTAGATCATCTTGACAGAAAAGGTATCCCTTTTGTATACCTTTCATTGCAAAAGCCCCCCCTTTCTCATACATACTTAACAGCACTACTGTATCCCTTTTCCAAGCTCTTGAAGCGAACATCACCCATTACAAGGAGAGATGTTAGCCAAAAATCAAGCATGACTCATTCATTTCCCACCTCTGTTATACCTAACTGAATGAAAGATTTCCCTACCCTTAACTTGTGAAAACCGTACCCTTTTATAAACCTGAAGCCTGAGAAAGGTTCCCCTTAAAGACGGAACTTCTCTGTACAGGACATTCTAGGGAGTACCCCCCTACGGGCTAACAACACTAAAAAACATGATCCCAGGGGATTGAGGATTAACGTACTTATATGGTTACGTAGCATACGTACGCATTATTCATCCTGAGAAGAACGTTAAAAATATAAAAGGGACTTCGGTTACATTAAGCTTAAATCTATTTCGTTAATGCTATCCGAGAAGAACGTTCTTACCAAATGTAGCAATGCATTCTATTTGCAAAGGCAACTTCTCCAAGATAACTGCATGTTCAAATGCATCGTGCATGTTTGCATAATACTTTGATCACAGCAGCTAAATTGTAGCTAAACATGGTTAGGTGCCTGTTAGGAAGCCATAGCTTGCCTTCCAACTTTGTGAGCCTGCAGTCATTCGAAGAAGTGAACAATCGTCTATCGACACTACGTTTCAAATTTTCAAGGAAAATTAATCAAAAATGAAACTTCGGCGAGTAGAAGATACAATAATGGAGTTGAAATCCCTAGCCGTTGTTCAAATATGATAAATTGTTGTCTTCTTTTGAATTCTAGCGCTTGTTATTGTCTGACGGGAGCAGGCGAGGACTTCTTCTAAGCTCAAATCACATGACTGATGACGTTATGACATCATTTCCGGTTTCCCTTTCGCTCTTCTTGCCAATTTTCATAATACTCTGAGACAGAAAGAGTAACGTCGGTAGTAGAATCGTTCCGAATCTTTTACATCCTAGTTTAAATCGATCTGATTTTCACCCAGTTGGTGTCACGAAGCTCGCATGTCCATCCAGAACTTAGAAACATATGGTATTTTCACTTTCTATGGCATCTTGTTCAACAGAAAGCTAAGAGTATTATCCTCTGCGGTCTGCAATGTTTTCGCTCTTTTGCTTTGTAGATCCTTTTTCGGATGCTGCTAAGGGTGTCGACGAATCATCAAAGCAAGACCAGCCAATACACATTCGCATTCAACAACGAAGTGGCCGTAAAACTCTAACAACCGTGCAAGGAATTAGCGACTCCTACGATAAGAAGAAACTAGTGAAAGCGTTCAAAAAGGTTCGTTGGGAATAATTTTAAGACTTTATAGCTTGTTCCTGAGTTTTGAGCTGATCATATTCTGTACCTGTTGAACTTGTGTGGGGTTTTAGTTTCCTGCATTAGGAAATGATCGATCGATGGATCGAACGATCGATAGAAACAACACTGACAGAAAGAGATCTGTCTGTCGCCTGTTTCTTTCTTTAGGTTTAGTTAACTTTATTTTATCTCGTCTAAGAGTCAGATTTTTAGAGACGCCTGTGTTAAAACAACATGGAAGAGTTGTACGTTTCGTGTCTTGCTGCAAATCTTAATTTTTGTAGTTTGCTTCAAATCTATTTTATTGTTCTGTTCAATGTCTCATTTTGTGCTCCAATTTGTAAACGAATGATGCAACAATGCCCATATGCCATTGGTTGAAATGGCTTATGCAAATAATCACCCGTACACTGCAAGTACTTGAGCCATATCCCGTGGGGGGTACTCCCTTATATGGGCCATATAGGTATGTGCGGCCCCAAAGGGTATGGTTTTTCAGCCCTTTTGGTCATAAATTGGGTATCAATTTTAGCCATTTTGCCGCCATTTTTGTCATAAATAGGGTATCGATTTTTACACTCTAGTCTTCAACTCGTTTTTTTTTATAGAAGAAGCTACTTTTTCATCACGCCTTCCTTCTCCCATCCGCGCTTTGCCTTCCTCTACCCCGTTAAACGCCTGCCACGCATGCTAGATAAAGCCAGCAACAAAGGCTCTTCCCCTGATGATGCAAGAGTCAGATCATAAATAGGGTATTAAATTTTTGGTCAGGTCATAAATAGGGTAGGGAAAATCACAGATTTTGGTCATAAATAGGGTAAGGGTTTTGGGAAGTGGGCTGCACACCCCTACCAAATTTTTCTGGGAGTACCCCCCCCCCCTCGAGCCATATGCTGTTCATGTTGGAAGTATATGCATTTCTTTTAAATCAGTTCCATACTAGGTAGACTTAAGGGGCTAAAAAAGTCGGCACCAACTTACGATGAGGCCCCTCATCATAAATTAGTATAAATCTACAAGTGTTTATTCCCTGGTTGGCTATGTTGTAGTTTAAAATTAAATTCAGGTAAAATTTAATTCTTTTGTCTCCTAACCCTACTTATTCATTGATTGTGAATAATTAGGGTTAGAAGACGAAGGAAATTGAGAATCAAACTAGGTTAAAATTATTTTTACCTGAATTTAATTTTTAACTACAACAGCTATGCTATTCCTTATCTATTGTTGTGGATAGGCTACAGTGCTACTCCCCATCTCTGTTGTGGATAGGTTGCGAGTTTCCTAGCAGTATTGCAGGTTGTTAACAAACTGATAGCTGCTTCTTTGCATTTTTCAAGGTGTCTATGGAGGATTTAGGTTAAGTTTTAAACAAGTATTAGATTTATACTAAAAAAGATTATTTGCTCTTGGATTTTGTCTGATAGTTGACTCGCGCTGCATCCTTAGCAACTATCACACAATGGAAATCACAAGCTCATAATCTAATTCTTGCATAGACAGATTAGGCGTGTAAATTATGTAGTCAGCTTTCTCAGTTGAGCTTGGTATTAAACATATTATTAATGTCTCTAATAGTACTAACAAAATCCCCTCTCCAATAAGCAGTCTCTTTTGAGCTGCCAAAAGTAAATTAGCACCCTGATTGCTAAATATTAAACATTACTGTTATTAAGTAATAGTTTGCATGTGGCATCTCCTCGATTCTAACTATGTTCTTCATCCGTTCTTGGGTCCTTCCTTCCTCAGGAATTCAAGTGCAATGGCACAGTCATCGAAAATCCAGAGTACGGAGAGGTGATACAGCTAACTGGCGATCAGCGTCGCAATGTTGGTGAATTTCTGAAAGCTATCCAACTGGCTAAAGAAGAGCAACTAAATATCCATGGTTTTTAATATGTCTCTAAGACCTCTTGGACAGTGTGTTACCTGTATATAAAAACGTTGTCACTGTAGGACAGTGGTTGATTTATCTAAAAAAAAAGGAACTTCTTTTCAGCAATGAAACATTCTGTTGTCAATTTTAAAAACTGCAGCTTTCAGTGATGTATCTGAGTCACTGTTTGTTCGTTTGTAAGTCAAGTCCATCAGAGCAAATGGTGGTGCTTCTTGAAAATCGAAGTTGAAAATTTTTTGTGTTCCTCAATCTTCATTTCTTTTATTTATGTTCTCTAGTGTTTTTGTACCTTAGTAGCTGTCATAAAAATTTACTTTCTCTGACAAAGAATGATTATCTTGTGGCAATATACTAAATAAGCAAGTCTGTGTTCAGTAATTATATTTTGACACTATTATCATTTAATAAAAACCTTGGCTAAACAAAGAGTAAAGGAAAAACAAAACTGTTTATTTCTGATCTTTATTATATGGCTAGAAATATGAGCGATAAGATAAAACAAATCCAGTGCTGTGACTGTTTACCCGAGTGGGCAAGATGGGGACATCTTGCCCCCTTGGGATTACCCACTGTGGACCAAAAGAATATAGTGGTCTTTTCCAAATAATAAATCAACTGGTCGATAACACAGAAAAAATGAACTTTCCCAATATCCAGTCTTCTTGACCCAGTGCTTGGTCAATAACCCATAATTAGTATATTCCACACAAGTGCACATGCTGATTGGCTAGCTCGGAGGTGAAAGGCCAAGTACTATTCACCTATGAGCAGCTGAAGAAAAACAAAATGGCTTCTTGTTTCAAGTAAAGTTACTCTTAAACAAGTACAGTTACTATTTGGTCCACTAGTTATTCAGCTTGTGTGACATACACTAAAACGATTATTCACCTCAGTGTCGGTGAAAGTGGGGGATATTTACCTCCACTTTGGTCAATAATTGTTAATAGTGAAACCTAAATGAAGACAAATGTTGCAATTTTCTAATAAAACAATCTGCTAACTTTCAATGTTGCACCAAAGTTTTAATCAACTTTTCAGTGAAATTCTGTTACCTGTGTTGTGAGACAAATTGTATGATTGTCACACATTGCTCAGTGTAGCATCACCACAACAGTTGCATGAGGTCAAACCTGATGAGACCTGATGAATCAGTAACTTAATTTTCCTTCATGGAATTCTTGTTACAATGCACTGTAGGAAAATCGATGGTGGCTGTACCGGTACATTTCACCACAATACTTTGCAAACACAACACAGCCTTTAAGGCACAAAGAAAGTCACATTTTTACAATACTTATCCCTGTACTAAGATCATTGTGTAGCCTGGGTTGGAGGATTGAATAACTCTTCTGTACGTTAAAAAATGTTGTTAAAGGTTTTGTGCGCTGGGGGTTATGGGTAAGTGTACCATTCACCATCTTTTTTTTTCCTATGGAGGATAAAAACAGTCAATGTTTAGAGAATTTCACAATAAGTACCTTTTTGTGCAACTTCTGTCACCTTTAGCTAGGATTGTAAGACTCTTATTTAGCTGTGTAATTTAATCTCGCTCCATATGCCCTCGGAAAACCTGGGTAAGTACCACCCGGGGTCTTCGTGAACGAGATAACTGCGTTAAAACCATAATACCAAGCGTAAGTGTACCCCCGCCATAACCAGTTGTATGCTTCAGCTCGCCGACATTCTCTCCACGAACCCTTTTCTTAGGCAGTAAATTTAGAAAGAAACATCAAGCCACGTCGTGTTTTTGCCAACCATAGAAATAAACAAATGAATCTGAGAGGGTGAAAGTTTCTAGAGAAAATGTGGTGCTGCGTCGGTGGGGTAATTTGGTTAATATCAACAGAAATAAACAGCCCCACGTGACCTGGACGTGACGTCACGGGAAACATCGCTATTAGCTACACTGAGAACGATGCCTAGAAGGATTGTTTCTCGATGTACAGGTCAGCAACAGATAAAACAGGTCGGGGTATAACAGAAGACGGGTCAGCGAGACAGGTCAGCAACGTATCTTCGAATCTTAAATATCTGAACTGAAGCTGTGGCTTATTCGCGTGGCGTAATTACGTAATTTAGTGTCAATCAAAATTATTCAGGAAAGCGAAACATGTCGCTAGATTTGTACTGACCTTTCCTGATAAGATGGCTTATTTTACAAAAACCAAAAATGTTCGTTCTCTGCTTGCTGCTCCGGGTCGAACCGTTCTTTCAGGAGCGCTACACGGATCAAGGAATCCTCCATCATTGAGCAGATTGTCGTCCAGCGCATACAGTGACGCTGCAAAAAAGCCTATGAAGACGATATCAGATCTCCCAGGTCCCATCAGCCTTCCGATCGTAGGGACAGCGTGGACACTCTTTGCTGGGAAGAAAGGCCAGCCGTTTAGAAAAATAATGTTGACCTCGCAATTGGACAACGTCAAAAAATATGGCAAAATATTTCGAACTCAGTTCCCCGGTGTAACGGTAGTTGCTGTGGCTGATCCCGCAGATGTCGCGAAAGTACTTCGAGCTGAGCCAAAATATCCTAAGCGAGTTAGCATTCCCGTTCTGGAATATTATCGCGACAAACACCAAAAGATTCCTGGCGTTTTCTTTGCAGATGGCCCTGAGTGGTACAAGCATCGAAGTGTGCTAAGTAAGCGAATGCTTCGACCTAAAGAGGTAGCTGACTACGCTTCGGGTTTCAACGAAATCATAACGGATTTTATTCACAGATTGCGAACCGTCCGAGATCGTAGCGGCTCAGAGAAAGAAAACGAAGTTTGTGATCTCGACAACGAACTCTTCAAATGGTCGTTTGAATCTGTCGCAGAGATGTTGTTCGACAAAAGGTTTGGTTGTCTTGAGCCGGAGATGAACGAAGAAGCACAAACCTTTATAAAGGCGGTGGGAGATTTTCTCCACAACTTGATGGGTGTGGGTTTGTTGCCAACCTGGTTCTATAAAATCTACGAGACTCAGCAGTTAAAAAAGTTTCTTTCAAGCTTGGACACGATGTATGAATACGCCGAAATGTTTATTCAGAGAAGACTTCGTGACCTTGAAGAGGAACAAAAGAACCAGTCACGCGGTTCATCCGGGAGTTCAGAGAGTGAAAAAGCGGGTTTCTTTGAGTTTCTTCTGTCAAGTGGAAAGCTGACTAAAGATGATTTACTCGCAACTGTGATTGATGTTTTGTTTGCTGGAGTGGACACAACTTCCAACACGATGCAGTGGGTGTTGTACATGATGGCGAAAAATCCTGACAAACAAGATATCCTACGACAAGAAGTATTATCAGTGCTTGGAGATACAACATTGGCGACACCGACGACTCTTGCGCAAATGCCTTACCTGAAGGCCTGGGTACGAGAAACGCTGCGACTCTATCCATTGGTAGCTATACCTCGAGAGCCGACGGAAGATATAATTTTAAGTGGTTACCTCATTCCTGGAGGAACAGCACAAGTGAACTTTCTTACTTTTGGCATGGGCCGAGACGAAGAAGTGTTTGAAAACGCTGAGGCGTTTAAACCAGAAAGATGGCTTCGCAAGAAAGACGGAATTCCAACCGACACCGCCGAAGCTTTCTCTTCCATTCCGTTTGGATTTGGGACCAGAATGTGTGTTGGCCGTCGTATCGCTGAGTTGGAGCTTCATCTTTTATTGGCCAGAATCGTGCAACAATTTGAGATTTCTTATCCTCCTGATGCGGAGAATGTGGAGTACTTTTCACGAGGTGTCACTGTTCCTGACAGAGCTGTCAGAGTGAAGTTTATAGACAGACAATAATTCCTCCATCATAGCTACGAGGCAGTCCACGCAAACCATATAAACGACAAAAAGGAAGGAAAACGTCAACAAATTAGGGCCCGCCTACACCAAGCCGGAAGAATTTAAAGAGGCAACTTTATTTCAGGCCTATCGTCCATACTAATCCGTAATGAAAACGAAGCTTTTGAGAAACACTCTTCAAATCGGAGGAATTTGAAAACAGTGGCTTTGCGTTTTAGGGTACACGGAAAAGAATTTGAAAACGGAGTTTTTTAAGGTGGCTTCGTAGGGGAATCATTTATGGCGGTTGGTGCGCAAGTTTTTAATGCTGTTTTTGCAAATCCTATCAAACTTATTACATATAACGAGCAATGGTTAGCGCGCGCATTACGGCTGGACCCCGCCATAGAAGTAAATCGTCATTTCTTCGAAAACGAGTGTGCTGTTGTTTTGAATTGAATAATAAATTTCTCTATATAAAATAAATATGGCCCAATTCTCAGTGCAAAACAAGAAGCAATCGTGGGAAACGTGAATTAAGCAAGTAATCGTGACTATAATACTGCTGCTATTATAAGGATTTATTGGGTACAAACAAGGTGCTGTTGCTCCTAAACGAACATGGGGACCCTTCATTTTTATTTCAAAATTTAAGTTCCTATAACATAAACAATCAATAGGCAAAGTATGACAAAAATCTCAGTGCAGGTTCTATTTCAGTGGAATAATCTTACACGAGGCGTTCACTGACGATAATCGTACAATTCCCCCACCCGAGTTTTAACGAACTCAAATCCAAAATGGCCAGTACAGGGATTGTTTTCTTTTCATATTTCTCAGGTGTAGCGTCGAGGGAAAACATTTGACTCGTTGAGTGAAACTTTCGTTTCAGTGTAGGGTAGATCGGGCCTAAACATATTTTATATGAGGAAAAATGGCTATGGAAGCACGCGAGTTTGATCAACCAGAAAAGTAGTCTAGAACCCAGATCTTCCACGGAGAAACAGAGTAAGATCTGGGTACTAGAACTATATTAAACAAGACGCATAGCTGCGTGAACTCGGGAAGTTATCTTTAGGGGACTGCCATATTGCGATTGTCATTGTCGTCACGCAATTTGGTCGTTGCCGGTCATGAATAATTCTACTTGTGTTTATTTTTGTCTGCTGGCAGTGTAGCTTTCACTGTATTGAAGTAAGTTCATAGTCAGTCTCGAACTCATTTGAGATGTCACACAGCTGTGGAGAAGAGCGTCGCGTGACATTCCAATTTTTCATTTGAGTTTGAGTAAAACTCGGGCAGAGGAATCACATGACTATCATGACGCCATTGTTTTTAAAAAGCCTCGTTTTAAACACGTTTCCCTCTACCCTAGAACGTAAAGTCTGCGTTTTCAAATTACTGCGGTTTGAAGAGCGTTTTCGAGAAGCTGCGTTTTCGTGACGGATTAGTGAAGTCGGTAGGCCTAACAGTACAAATATTAAATTTCTTTGAAGTAGTGTGGACGGGCCTTAGTTTTTTGACGTTCGCGTTGCTATTGATGTCGTGGTTTGCGTGAACTACCTTGTATACAAACTTCACTCTCACGATAGGGTCTAAAAGTACTCACCAGTGACCACGAGTGACTACGAGTGACTACGAGTGAGATTAAATCAAAATATCTCCGTTTTGTTAATATGACGTCATTAAGGAGTCATATTTTATCAAATACCGTATCTATTAGTAGGGAAACTACTGACTGAAGATTTTCCGCAGTATACGTCCGATAATTAAAAAAAGGCAAAAATATATTAAACAGAAAGAAACGATAACTGCAGCAAAACGTATGTTTTATTAATGTCACTATGTTATTTAACTTTTTGAAAGCACGCCAAGTGTTAGATTTGAATATTTCCTTAGAGACACCAAGCGACCAACGTTCTCCCACTATCATCTACTCTTCCTCTACTAGACAAAGTAATGATTTTTTTCCTGGTGAAAACAATAACTGAAATTTACTAATCATCAAACAGAATGGAAAGACCCGACAAAATAAGAGAATTTTAGTAGAACTGAGGAACGACAATATTGTTTCTTAATTAACGCAACCTCACTTCCTGCCCTCATAAACACGTTTCGTTATGCGCCAAACAAACGTACAGGAGAGCGATAAAAAAATGCGTTTCAATGCAGTGCGTTTCCAGCTTCTTTACGGAACATAAGACATATAGGTGTCTCTTGGCTACAATAAGAAAAACAGGGAAAAAAGTAACGCAAAAATTATATTGAAATGTGTAAACAGTTTTGAATTAGGTATTATAATGGACTACTACCAAAGCACAACACTGTGGTCCTTTAAAGACAATGTTGAGGTCATATTCATCAAACACTGTTTTCTGCTGTGTTCACATGTTAAGGAGCTCGCTCCATTCCATGTGGACCATGTCGTTGAAGGGTGGATTATTCCGCTTGACGTGACTAAATACTGGATGTTAGTATGATTAAATTTTGATTAAATTTCACTCGTGGTCACTCGTGATAACCCGTGGTCACCCGTGGTCACTCGTGCCTACCTTTAGACCCTATCCACTCTCACAGCTCTGTCAGGAACAGTCACACCGCGCTAAGTACTCCACATTCTCGAAATATTTTCCATACTTTTTGATGTTTTCTTATTGCAAGGTCATCATTCGTTTCCTTAACGGCTCGCCTTCAAAGAGATTCCAAGCTGTTCCTATGATCGGAAGGCTGATGGGACCTGGCACGCACCTTGATTGGCTCTTCTGTAGCGTCACTGTTTACCCCGGCCGACAAAGGGCTCAATGATGGAAGACTCCTTGATCCGCGTGGCGCTCCTGAGAAGACGGTTCGACCCGCAGCAAGCATAGAACGAGCAATTGGTTTTTGTAAAATAAGCCATCTTATCAGGAAAAGTACTAATCCAGCGACTCATACGTAGACACGACTGCTCCACTCTCCAGAGTGCTCGTGTCTCCCCGATGTGAGCGGGCTCATTTCCCAAAACAACAAAACACTACCAAAATAGTCCAAATGGAAAACAGAGACCAAGCAAGGTGAACTTATTTTCTTTGTTTCATTTTAAGTTATTTCGTTGCGCGATTATATCCTTTGCGCTCCAATTCTCAACGGCCCAAGGTGTAACACAACTGTCTGATTGGTAATATTCGATTTTCCATATCACGCAACGCAAACTGTTTCTTTTGCGTCATAGCGTGACGAATAGGTGTGTATTGCAAAGGCTGCTAGGTCACGCACAAAGAATAATTTTAGCCAAACTTAGAACTATGACATACAATAGGTTTTTGCGAGTAAAGAATATAACCACAGTGTTAAATAGATGCCATGATGTAAGAGCTTTAATTCTATTCAGAATGGAATAGACATTCAGAGAGTACAATGGTAAAAGATATAAATTCCTTAGTCACGCAACTAAATTTCTGCTGGAGTCATTTCCTTAATTATGAAACCCATAAGAACTACCATCCCGTTTAAATGAGCAGATATTTTGGTGACTCGTTGGTTGTGGACTAATCTTGATCGTTCCGGTGATCTTGTGTTTGCCCTTGCATACGCTTGCATCATAACCCTACACGCAATATTTATTTACTAACGTTCAGGTCATCTTTTTTTGATATTCAAATAGAGTAAATTATCAAAAATTTAAAGAAAGGTCAACTTATAGAAAACATGTAACCAGTTAGCCATTGTGACAGAAATAACAGTAATAGCACATCGCTTAGGTTGTCATGGAGTCTACCGGAAATGGAAAATTACCAGAAGCTTACTCGGAAACATGGAATTCAGCGGACTGTCACTGTAAACATGATCGCGGCTAGTGATTATTCAAATTAGCGAGTTGTAGAGTCAACTAGTTGCAATAAAAACAGTCATTTCTCTAGGTTCCGCAGAGTTCCGTAGATTAGTCTTCCCAATTCCTAGTGCAATTTTGTTCATTGTAATCCCTCTATTAACTCTGGTGTAATTTCACCCTTTAATTTGCTGTCTGTCTATAAACTTCGCTCTCACAGCTCTGTCAGGAACTATAACCCCTCGACAATAGGGCTCAACATTCTCCGCATCAGGAGGATAAGAAATCTCAAATTGTTGCACGATTCTGGCCAATAAAAGATGAAGCTCCAACTCAGCGATACGACGGCCAACACACATTCTGGTTCCAAATCCAAACGGAATGGAAGAGAAAGCTTCGGCGGTGTCGGTTGGAATTCTGTCTTTCTTCCGCAGCCATCTTTCTGGTTTAAACCTTTCGGCATCTTCGAAAAGTTTCTCATCCCGGCCCATGACATGGGTAAGAAACTCGACTTGTGTCGTGCCTCCCGGAATAACGTATCCACTTAAAATTACATCCTTAGACGGCCTTCGAGGAATAGCGGAAAGGACTGGGTAGAGCCGCAACGTTTCCCGTACCCAGGCTTTCAGGTAAGGCATTTGTGCGAGAGTCGTCGGTGTCGCCAATGTTGTATCTCCAAGCACTGATAACACTTCTTGTCGCAGGATGTCTTGTTTGTCAGGATTTTTCGCCATCATGTACAACACCCACTGCATCGTGTTGGAAGTTGTGTCCACTCCAGCAAACAAAACATCAATCACACTTGCAAGTAAATCGTCTTTAGTCAGCTTTCCACTTGACAGGAGAAACTCAAAGAAACCCGCTTTGTCGTCACATTCAGAAGACTCAGTGACTCGTGACTTAGCCGTAAATTGATGTTCCTCAAGCTCGTTGATTTTTCTCTGAATAAACAATTCAGCGTATTCGTACATCGTGTCCATACTGGAAACAAATACTTTAAAATGCTGGGTTTCGTAAATCTTGTAGAACCAGGTCGGAAGTAAACTTGCCCCAACTGTACTATGCAGAAAGTCTCCCACAGCTTTTATAAAGGTCTGTGCTTCTTTGTTTACTTCGGGCTTTAGACAACCAAATCTTTTGTCGAACAACATCTCTGCGACTGACTCAAACGACCATTTGAAGAGCTCATTGTCGAGATCACAAACTTCGTTTCCTTTCTCTGAGCCGCTAGGTTCTCGAATGGTTCGCAATCTGTGAATAAAATCCGTTATAATTTCGTTGAAAGCCGAAGCGTAGTCAGCTACCTCTTTAGGTCGAAGCATTCGCTTACTTAGTGCGCTTCGGTGTTTGTACCACTCAGGGCCATCTGCAAAGAAAACGCCAGGAATCTTTTTTCGTTGTTCGCGGTAAAAGTCAAGAACGGGGAACTGTAGTCGTTCAGGGTATTTAGGCTCAGATCGCAGAACTTTTGCTACATCTGTGGGATCTGAGAGAGAAATGACGGAAATCCCGGGGTATTGCGATCGGAATATTCTGCCGTATTTGTTGGCATGTTCTTCTTGGACTTTCAAAATTCGCTTGCCAAGCGACTGGCCTTTCGCTCCTGTAAATAATGTCCAAGTTGTACCTATGATCGGAAGGCTGATGGGACCTGGCAGATCTGATATTGTCTTGACAGGCTCTTTTGCAGCGTCACTGTTTACACTGGACGACAAAGAGCTCAATGATGGAGGAATTCTTAGCGTTTGTCTTCTCTTCGACAGAACACTACGACCAGCGGAATCAGCTAGAAGAGAGACCTTTGTTGTTTTTCTTGTGACATACGCCATGACCAAAATAAAGAACCTTTTATTATATGCCTAGCTCCGTGAGCGGGCAAGATGAAGCGAATCTCGCGCTGTGATTGGCTACCCGAGCTACGGGCTACGGGCTGCGGGCTCGTATCCCGAGCTATTGGCTACTCGGGATACGGGTTATGTCCCGCAAGGAACATTTATCATGTTATGGTGTTTTATCCCGTATAATAAATCCTTTATTGACCAAGCTTGTTCGCTCAAAATGGCTGGATATTGGCCTCGTTCTT
>Ga0126337_10000875_pt1 | contig 16871 bp, 9 predicted proteins | sample DipCmetagenome_FD_92527 | JGI IMG/M metagenome (GOLD analysis project Ga0126337, IMG submission 92527) | Coral microbial communities from La Bocana,Puerto Morelos, Mexico - Diploria C A metagenome | ecosystem: Host-associated > Invertebrates > Cnidaria > Coral | place: La Bocana,Puerto Morelos... | reverse complement strand
GGGTATAGATATTGAACATTTTGGTCTGAAATTGGGTATGGTTATCTGAGGAACTTATTTTTCTTCCCAGCAACCGGGGCGAGTAACTGGTGAGAGAGAAGAGAAATAGATAAAATAGATCATCCAGCTAAATTTCACCTATTCATCTTTGTTACGTTAAATTCCATTCAGCACTGATGCATATGCTATGCTTAATCACGTACAAGGTCAGGTCTGAAAACGGGTATGTATTTTTGAGGCCAGGTCTGAAAACGGGTATGGGAAATGGCATTTTTTGGTCTGAAATTGGGTCTGGATTTGGAGATGCGGGCGGCGCACCCCCACCAAAATTTCCAAGGAGTACCCCCCCGGGACTTATAACATCACCGCCTGACAAACACCATTCACTCAGACTCTGAAGATGACTTCCGCTCAGGATTTCAAAACGTCAGTCACCAACAATAGTTCTTTTCAGAACTAACCTCACCCGGACGACCACACTATGCGAACTACTCGATATATATGTTATTTGCCGGCTGGGAGGTCCGTATAGTGAAAAACTGTGACCGAGGTCTTGAAAATGCTGCCCGGGGCCGCAGGCTGAGGGCAGCATTTTCAAGTCCGAGGTCACAGTTTTTCACTATACGGACCGACCCTAAGCCGGTAAATAACTTATTTATTTTTTTCCAAGCTCTCAAACGAAAAAAAAAGTCACAGAAAAAAAACTCACGCAAGCGTTACTGTGACCGTGGTCAGAGATAGGAAAATCCGGACCGCGCTAAGGACCAATCAGATTGCAGGATTTGTTACCGTGCCCGCCTTGGAAAAAAAATAAGTTCACTTATTCATCTTTAAAGCCAGTAATTTACTGCTGAAAGAAGAGGCACATTCGACAAGCTGTCTTGAGTTTACTGCACAACATGTCCTGTGGTAACTGAACTTAGCTCATCGTGACAGCTTTGTTTTTCCTGTATTCTCCCTATTAAGTGTTGTTGTCGCGCCTTCTGTACATTCATTGTTACAAGGACCTTGCGTAAAACTATAGCGGGGTATGTGAAACCAAACGAGACTGAATGGACGATAATTGTAAGTAGCACTTTTTATTTTAAACACGATGGAAGCCATATCAGAGTGGCAGTGAATATGTAGGAAAGATTTTTTTGCTTTGTAAACTGATTTAACAATTGATTTAAAAATGATTAGAAGTGAGTAGAGAGCGAGAACAGCCACCCATGTTAGATTTACTGTTGACTGTTCATTTTCGTCTTTACATTCTACTAGTTCGGAAGAATGAACGAAGAATTCGTTAGGGCTCGACAATGAAATAAGGTGCAGTTATTTAGTCTCTATTGTAAAAACTGCCAACACAACAATTTTCGGGTACTTTTGAGATTTTGAAAATCGTTATAACATTGGCCTTGTGAAGCTTGAACAGTATCTCTTACTTTTAATGTTTTTTTTGGGTCATTTAGCTGGTGCAAACTATACCCGGGAATGAAGGGTGTGGCTCTTTGATTAGTCACGGCACTGCCCTAATATGGACCTGATATGAGCTTATATGGGAAGTAAAATTCACTTGCCCGTGACTCGACTATAAAGGATGAGAAAAAGTGTTGCTGTGCCTTTGATTTCATGACTGTTATCACTCATTATAATTATTTTGTAGAACGGAAATATCCTGGGAATTCGTCGAAAATACTCAAATAGAATTACATGGGGAAAGTGGTGATGATAGAATAAGAGAATTGGAGTGAGTAGGCGAGTGATCAGCTAAGCCAACTTAGCAGAGTTTAAGCCGCAAGTGGTAGTGATGAACTGGACTACTGTATCTGGTTGTTATGACAACGCAGAGAGCCTCATTTTAAAGTGGGGTGTTTAAGAAACCAAGATGTGACGCCTAGGACAACGTTGATTAAAAATAATGATTTAAAATTTTATCTACGAATCTCGCGGCGACACTCTTAAGTCATTTTCCTTTGTCACAGGCTTAGTGTCAAATCTATCATTAATCTGAATATGGCGAAACATTTGAAGCAAAAATAAAAAAATAGCTGTCGTGGTTCACTTTCTCCGGACAACGTAGAATTTGTTCATTTCACGTTGTTGTATAGGTAAAGAAATGTAGCATATATATAACGCACGTGCACAACCATTGTTCTGCTCATTAAGGCCGTTGCTATCGTGGTATCAAGCATTCACTGCCGCAAAGAGGTCTCTTATGGTCTCTTATTACAGAATGCTGACAAAAATTTAAACCCCAACAGGCTCCTGACCACATATATAACTTCATATCACATTAAAATACAATTTTGTTGTATTTTTGATGTTATAAATTGTACAAAATTAAAGACATTGTTGTTTTCGCTGTCAACCTTGTACTTTTGCGATAGAGCTTTCCTCGCCCTTAATTTTCCAGAAGTCGTTTGCAGTTGTTAATGAGCTTGGTGTGTTTTGTTAAAATTAAATTTTTAGCTTCCTTTCGCTAAGTTACTTATGTTTACTTGTCTGATTCGGTTTCCTCCAGCATTATCCTTGACGGCATTGCCAAACGCGTTGAAGTATTTATGAACATAGTTACACTTTTTTGACTTTATTCAGATAAATACGTACTTCACTGCTTTTGATACTGACATTTTGAACTTGACATTTCTGTCAAGTGGACGCCGAAACATTGTTTTCTAATAGTTTACCTAGGCTAGCTTTTATTTTGCTTTGTTATATGTTTCATTCCTTTCATGAAGAGACTTGGCCACCTCCTTGTAACCGTCACTTATTCCTAAGAGCAGTACCTTGTTATGTACAATGATCTTTTTTAAGTGTGGTCAAACATGATAACGAAATCAGAGGTTTCGGAGAGGTTTTTTTTAGTTTCATTGTGAATACGCATCAAATGTTTTCCGTGTACACTACGCCGGAGAAATTAACACAACTCAAAAATCACCTGTCAGTTCAACCTTTGTAGAGGTCCCTGACCGAGTACGATCCAGTCCTATTCGGTTTAAGGCGTGGCACCTAAGCTGTTGAAAGAACTTATTAACAATCGTCATTTTGTTTATTACGAGCTGCGGTGTCGAAAGTGTAATATTAATAGTAGTGAACTGTTAGTCATTTGTTCGTGTGTTTTCTTCTTACCCTGGCAAACATGATATTGAAAGAGTACAGAATCTGTATGCCGATGACGGTGGAGGAGGTATGCTTAATAACTCAGATATAGGTTATCATATATCAAATGTGCCTTTGACATCAGGTAAACTTTGCCGGCGTGCATGTGAAATATTTGACAACACAAACACGACACTAACTAACCATCGGAGCTATGGATCGATTGCACGGTTTGAAGAAAGTCGAGATTGGACCTTCTTTTTTGCACGTTTTACTTTCTTGAAATGTGCTTAGAAGTTATATACCGAATCGAAATCGAACGTTATTTATTCGCGTGCTCACAGCAGTGACATGCTCGTGATCACTCATTTGGCTGTAAAGGAGTATAGATAAGTTAATTTGGGGGATGCCGCGATCGAGCAAAGCGACTGATATTATATTGCTGCATAATCGAAACGAGATCGAGAATTTTATGTAATTCAGTTATTTGTTATTTGAGTGTTTGATTGGTTCATGATGTCGGGGTGATGTAAGCTCTACTTACTAAGTTTGCTGGGCCGGATCAGAGAAGTGAGTTCGAACAGAGTGGTTTGAAAGATTATGTATGTATGAAGATGATTTCTGAGAAGCGGGAATGTAGAAGTCGTGAAATCCTATCAGTATTAAAGCAGCGGTTACGATTAATAAATTAAGTGATTTTTGGGGGCTGTAAATACGTGATTAAAATGTAAGTGAAATGGATCCGCTGTGCCATTATTCGCCCCGATCAGCGATCACCGTTGAGAACAGCCACCGAGGATGTAATATTAAAATAAATCAAGCTTAAATAAGAATCATCCTGTTTGGCCGTACTTTTACGCAAGATTCGTGGCTATAGATGGCTGTTTGAATCGATCTCTCATATCGTTACCGCGATCAGAATTGTAATCAAAATCTGCGTTGTTCTAATTCAACTCAAGCAGTATACACTTTGATACTTTTATTATTGGCGTGTTTTTTTTTTCTTGAAAGTACGTTCTGAAAGGTCCTTATCTCGAGTTTCAGTTGATTAATTTTGGTAATTAGCAGCTTCCTTTCTGGGTAATATTACCATTTCCCACGCAAATAGCATTTTCTGCCAATCGTAAAGATGTTGTATTATTGTTTGAGAGCGTTCTATCTCACACGAAATATTCTACATGTAGATTTTGTTTTTAATTAAATTATAGCTTTTGTCCAGACTGTTTAAAACACATTATTGTAGTATTTTAACGTGTTTTTTCTTTCTTTTGACCAGCTTTGGATTCTGCTTGAGTAATGTGATCAAATTATTCCACACTAAACTGATACTTTAACCATTTTTCAGTGATCTTTAAATAACGTGTGGATCAAAACAATGATCTTTCAGAAATTTTAGTTCCCAGCCAACAGCAAAAAATAAATCAAATCTCCCACTTGCATGTAGATTAATACAAGACCTCTATATTATATCCACTCCATGTTTTGGAGAGGACCATAGGTTCATTTTCCTCTTCAGGGAGGAGTGAAGTCAAACCTGGTCATGGAATACTTCTAGAGCTTTACAATCATGATAGAAAATGTAAAGTTCTGATTGGCTATTTAAGGTACTATAATGTGATAATATGCATATTATTTAGTATCATATAGGTCAGCTATACATGATTAGCAAACACAGCCATGATCAAAGTGAGCAAGGGGAGGGAGTCCATGTGGTCAAAAATGAACCATGCGAGGATGAAGTACATGGCACAGGACAGTTCACAGAAAAGAGGGTTTACTTATCCAGGTGAGGTTAAACAAGAGGTGAACCAAGAATATGGTAACTTAAGTCTTGTAGAAGGAGCATAATGTGTAGTGGACTACAAGCTTAGAGTAGCCTAGGTTTGTTGCTTTGTTGTGACCACTGTGCTGTTAATTATTTGGGCTGCAAGACACACAGTACTTCTATCCACCCAGACACGTGTAGCTGCAAAAAAAATGCTGGGGATAAAGTCATTTTTGGGGAGGTTGCTCTGTTGGCATCTTTTGATCTATGAAATATTTCCGTGGGAGGTTTGGAGGAAAAAAAAAATTTAGTGATAAGAAGAGAGCTTGAAAAAAGTGCTGTCCAGGATAAGAAGATTCTCTTTCTGGGCAAGCACCTTTTCAGTCTCACTTGCCCAATGGGTAATCAGGGAAGTCATCTGCCATCGAAATCAATGAAAGAGCAAATATTTGAGAGATACTTGTCCCAAGGTCAAGCTGGAATTCAAGTTTATTTTGAGCCCTGAAAACAACTCGAGTCTGAAAAAATTTATCCTTGGGTGTGCATACATTTACACAAATAACAAACATCAATGTTTCAGTCAGTTGTGTTGTTGATTGATAACAATATTAGCACAGAGATTAACACAGTTGAAGTGCAGGATTGTGAAAAATGGGACTTTACTGTTAACCTCTCCTCACAGCCGTCTACCTGGATGGATGCGTTCTTATATTCCAAAAATATTCTATATAGAAGAAAAGGCTTGGAATTATTATCCTTACACAATAACAGGTTAGTGCAAGCATTACACTTTCAGCAAATGTTTTGACTACTTACTTGTCTGTTACCACTTGTCAACTTAGTGATCATCTGATGGTAATATCATGTGTGAGAAACCTCAGCATTAAAAGTTAACTATTTATAATTTCACATTATTTTGAAATTACAAAATTATAATATATTGCCATGGCAAGGTGTGGTTCAAATAGAAGAAGCAATAGAAGAAGCAAGTGAAGAATATTTGTCACCAATGGTATTAACTGATAAATCAAATTGTATGCTTGAAAAGTTAAATAAAAATAATTCCACTTGCTTTTGTCAAAATTCTTATAATTTCCCTCATTTAAAGACTCAGAAAATTATTACTGACAATTTTTTCATAATTTCCCTATACAAACATCCTTTTGCCCGGACTACAGAAAATTGTGAATAATATTATTAATGAATAGTATCTGTTTAAATCATGTACTAATTTTATGCTTTCTTTCCTTTTTGCGCATACTCCTTTACTTCATGCAATCTACAGAATATTGTGTGAGTAGTCATTCATTAAAAATGGAAAATCATTAGTTTTAGCGATTAATATTGTTACAAATAAGGAGACATTTGAGGTACATGTGCTGTTCTATTATAATTAACACTTGAAAATTACAGACCCAAGGACAAATGTAGTGGCACAACTAGTTTGGTATAAAATATAGTATATAATGTCAGTGGTATTGTAAATAAAATGTAAAGTTTTGTGTAATGTAGTGCAACGTAAATTTGGGTCATGTGTTGTGTGTGATCATTATTCAAAATAGTAACGATAATATTAATAATACATAGAATAATGTAATATTAATAACCTATCTACAAATTTTTCTCTTTGCAGTGCTCCTTTCTTCCAAGATTTTCAATTAGAATAAGAACAAAATATTTCAATGACAATGGGAGTATAGAAAATGTATGTATATAACTTTTGTTCATTTTCTCGTATATTTTCAATTACTCAACAATGGTGTTACAAAACTTACAAAACAAAATATTTAGAAATACTGTACGACATGTGCACACTAAAGTGTATATTGTTAGCCTTAAAACTGCCCTTAAAAGCACTTAAGAATAACTGCTCACCATTTTTTAGCAGCTGCACACAGCTTTTTCAACACACTCAGGTCTCATCAGAGCAGTGTAGCTGTGCTTTCAATAATTGAAAGCTTGGCACCCTCTGAAGCTCTGGTGGGTATGCTGTTTTGAATTGCCCCTGCAATTTTCAAACATTGACCTTTTGATATTTAGCATTGGTAGCTAGGGTTCTCCACAAGATTATTAATAGCAGATTTTTAAACTGGGGCTGTTATTTATCAGTATCACCCAACTAGTGGACTAATGCAAATCCTGCATTTTGATTGGCTACGCTTCTAGAGGACAATTAGCAATAGTCATAGAGTAGCGAAATTCTTTTGTTTTATTCCCAAATAAATCTTTCTTCAACTTGCATTTGCTAATTTTATTATTGCTTTTTCTGTCCAACTACTTTAATGATACTAAATTGTAAAACAATTAGACCCTTCGCCCTCAAGGGCCATGGGTCTAATTGTTAAATAGTCAGACTAATATTATTACTGTAGCTGAGAAAAGTAATGGTGCATTCAAATATTACGCATTAGTTGGCAGTTCATTTTAAGTAGTAACTTCTAATTAAACTAATGCGTTCTTTCTCTCTTTAAGTGCTTCGAATTAGATGAGGAGACACTTGAAGCTAGGGAAGTTGTAGATGTTGATATTGCATATGATGAATTACCAGAAAAACATTATGTTCCTGAAGAGGTGAGATATGGTTGTAGATTTAATCTTTTAATGTCACAGAAAAGCTGTTTAAAGACATAGTATAAATGGTTAGCAGTACACATCCAAAAAATCTGTCAGCTTCATGTGGTACTTTAACATGACAGCTTATCATTTTACTCCTTGCTGATTGAGAGAACCTCCACGTGCAGTTCAGGTTTCCCTGTCACATACATGTACAGGCCTTTATCACAATGGCATGGAATCAGAGGTTCTGTATATAAATTGTCTGATTAGTAATAGTATCCAGAAACAAAAAGTTGTAATTGAATCCTTTAATTGGACACTCATGTGGCCATGACCCATTATTTGACAAATACATGTAGATGTGCAGAGAACCTATCACAATCGGGAATCAAATTTAGATCACATTTCTGTCAAGTTAATATATAATCAAATGGGAGTTGTTCATGTACATTTGATTTATGATACTTTGAATCTGTTTTAGGACTGTAGGTATTTTAAATCAAAGAAAACAGGCAGAGGTCCACTAGAAAAGGGCTGGAAGGTGAGTTAGTCCTGATAACAGCTACTGTAAGTTGTACTGTGTAATGGCATGGATATTTCCTCAGCAAAACAGGAGACTGTTTGAAGCAGCCCATGTTTAACTGTCATTTATAGCATTCTTGTACTACTGTGGGAAATTGTAGTTGAAATGGCAGCAAAATGTTGGACGACTTTACTGTCTTTAGTCCAAGGCCAATGGGTTGAGCAGATACCAAGGTGGCATGAAGATGAGCACAAAATGTACAAACAGTCAATGAGAATCCAGTGCTATAATTTGTTTGTTAAAATGTTTTGTTTATAATTTTAATTTTATTATTTTGTTTTGGACTGATTACGATTTCTGGTTCAACTTAGAATTTTATTTTCCTGCAACTGGACAGAAAAACTAAATCCTGTTGTATAATAATTTCAGGATGACACACAACCCATCATGTGCTCATACAAGCTAGTCTCTGTTTCATTTGATGTCTGGGCATTAGCCTCAAGAGTAGAATCATATGTTCACAAGGTGAGCTTCAGTGCAACCTTGTATAACAATAAAGTAAGACAGTGATGGAAATGTGAATGCAACTAGTCTGACATAAAGCCCCCCCCCTTTTTGGAAAAGTGTCTTTCTGAGAGTCAAGCCCCAAAATGTCATAAAGTTGGGGGGACTGAGTGTTAGAACTTCCCACTTCCTGTACCCGGCTCTTCCACTTCCTGTACCTTTATCTCCCAGCACCCGCCCTTGTCTGATTTGCTCCAATTCCCTGTAAAAATTATAGAAGACTCTAAACATATCCCAGTCATTGCTGTGCAATCCTTAATCATTTTGTTTTCCTTTTACCCTTGTTTTCAGCCTTGCTCCTCTTACTCATTTCTTTTTACAGCTAAAGTGACAATATTTTGCAACCCATGACATAGTCCCCATAAAAATTTCCCGATTTAACCAGAAGTAAGCCACTGGTTTGTAGCCCAAGGGAAAATTTTCTTTTAATTGTTTCAAAATGAATTAAATGCTAGTAAAATAACATTTTGGGTTCTTGTTTGTTAAAGTATTTTAATGTGTAATAAATGATTCCCTTTGTCTTTGATCTCCCACTTCCCTTCCGCTTCTTGGCTTACTATTTTTTGACATGTGACGGGTGTTACATGACAAAACTAACATTCAAATCTTGATCTTATTTAACCTTGTTGGGCCTTTTTATGTTGCTCTATTCAAGGTGAAAAGATCCCCGCTTGAGTGTACCTGAAATGAAAACAAAAAAATAAATTTAAGTAAAAGAAAACAGTAAATGCCTACTGCCATTCCTTCAACCATTTGGTTTGAAATAAACTAAATAAATGTTTATTTGTGGCCCTAATATTAGGTCATACAGGATATTCTATTGCTGGGTCATAGACAAGCATTTGCATGGATTGACGACTGGATAGGTAAGTTTGGTATGATTTACTAAAGTGCAAATTGTCAAATTGTTTCCCCAAATACTGTAAGTCATTAATGTACATTTATGAACCAAATGGGTTTTTTGGCCCTTGCTACAATCCTAGATTAAAGCTAGATGTTAAACTTCTTTCCTGAATCTGGGTCTAAAAATTTGCAGGGCAGGGCTGCAAGGTTCCTTAAGAATAATTAGTTCATACAGTGTAAAATTGCCTGCAGTATCATCACATTCCTTGTTAATGCTGATGACAAAGAAAAGTTTTCATTGAATTGCAGGCATGACTATAGATGATGTGAGGGATTACGAGAAGGTAATGCAAGAAAAAACAAATGATAAAGTTGCAGCAGATGTTTGACTTTTATTTTAATTACATTCTACCAAAAAGTAATTACAAATAATTATTTGGAGAATGTTTTTGTGTTGCTACCAATGAGGTGTGAGATCAGACTGAAAAAAGTATTTTTTGGGACTTACTGCACTTTGGTTTGCCTATAGTTTTAGGTCGTGATTCTGATAAAGTGTTCAAGTGCACAATACCAAGTTGTTGTTTATTTCAGTCTAAATTTGAGTTATTCTTGATAGCAATGATAGCTTGTAAAACAACTTAAAATTCCTGCAGTCTGATCTCCAAGTTAACTGAGAGCAGCACAATTCATTCTATAAGTTATTGTGTAATAAAACATTGTATCATACATGTATATTAAATATTCACACAAAAAGAAATTTTTGATAAAGTACAATGATATTTTGAACACTAGTTAGATGTGTGAAATATTAAGTTTTAATCTTTTTATGAGGAAAACAATATGTTATACAGTTACATCAGTACATTATGTCTAGCTTGGTAAATGTTATAAAGTTTCTCCAATTTTTTATTATGAGTTCAGTGACATTTAAACATTGATTGTAGGGCTCGAAAAAAAAAAAATGCTGTCCCATTGTCTAGGACAACTAGATTTTCGTTTTGGCAACTTACTTTTTCAATTTCACTTGCCCGATGGGCAAGGACCCCAGGCAAGTTGTCTGCCAGCTAAATGAAAAAAGAACGTCAAGACTCCCAAAAAAGATGGAATTCAGGATTTTTTTCAAGCCCTGTGCTTGGCTGATGAGTTTCACCTACATAATTAACCAAGATGATTTCTAAGCATACCCAGTAATGATAATTTTTATTACAGACAACCACAACAGCTTAGAGCACCAAAAACTAAAATCAGCCAATCAATGCCTAAATGCCAGTCACATATTTTAAGTATTGCACCAGTTCCTGTAGCTCTCTTTTTATCATTTATTTGTGTAATAAAGCTCTTATGAACCAGGTTTACTTAGAGTGTACTGGGAGAACACCTTTGTATCAGCTCATGGACATCAATGTATTTGAGCCATACTGTGAAGATTTACATAAAGTTTTGAATGACCAGTAGGTGTACATGGACATCACAAAACCATCTTAACAAGCATCATTCTTCAGTCAATTTTTTACTTCTTATGTTTATTACAAAAATTATTTATAATGGCTCCAATAACACTTATAGAACCAAAGACAAAGTTGCAGCAAGAATTTCATAAAATAATTCTTTAAATCCTGATACTAGAAATAACAGTTTACTGTTTTTTGTTGGCGTAAATGCATTATCATATGCTAGTGACAGTCTCATCATGTCAAATTCAATGAGTAAAGACCAATCAATTTGCCAGAAGTTGATGTCAGTGTGAGCCACTTTACACCTGTATATCTTATTTAAAGTTACAGACAATGCCACGTGAATAGTTACCTGACTATTTATATTTAAAGTGGAGTCTTGAACACGCTAGTTTAGTATGGGTTTAAATTGCGCAGCTTGCAAAGTATTTTTTTATTTTTGGTGTGTAAATAGAATTAAATGTGAATAAATAATTTTAGAATCATAGCTTACTGAGTGTTGTTTTGATTTTTATTTCAAAATGATTGTGCTTGATTGACATCTTGATTTAGTAAGAAGAATGAAATTATTGATGTCTAATTTTGAATTAAACTTCCAATCAATCAATTGGTTTATCATTGAGAATGTTAACAAGTCAGTCAATTAGTTCATCCCTTCATTTGTCCGTCCATCCATCTGTCCATACCGCATAACGGTATTGCTTCTAAAACTGCCTTGAATCTTGGACAGGAATACAAAGCATTGGTTGCACTATGTCAGCATTCTGCATGTGTCTCTCCACACTGATCCATAAAACCTTTCATTTATCAACATCATCATCGGAATGCATGTAAACAGGTTTGGCCTGTTTTCTGATGCGCTCTTGAGTTTTCCTTTGTTTTGTACTTGTTTTTGGCACAGCTGAAGGTGGCATATGTATCTACACACAAGGAAGCAGAAACTGAATTTTAGTGTATTTCCCAAAAATGAAAGCTATTTTTGAACATTTTATGCACTCAATAAGGAACTAGCAAACTTGCTTATTTATTGTTGAATTACTCTTAAGAAGTCATGAATTTTAAGAACACTCAGATGCGCAAGAAGCATTTCTCAAAATGACACTTGTATAACATAACAGTGCACTTTAGCATGTTTCCTGCTCCCTTGATAATGTAATTAAGTCTTACCATTCTAGGATAAGGTGTTCCATAATGAAGGGCTGAAATACAAAAGAAAAGGATATAAAATTTCAGCCTGCGTAGTTGGTGGGATTTTGTGTGCATTTGCTTTGTTGCAGTTGCTAATGAGAATGGCAAAACTGCATTCATTTAAACTTTGCAAAATGATCCTAAATTTTGATTTGATCCTAAAGCCAGCCAGGTTGGGGATGTGGGGTAGGGGAGAAAAAATGGCATGATCTTAACATTATTTTTGATATATTATTCAGTTACAGAAGGAATATAACTCCAGTTTCCATGCTTTTACACCCAGGTAAAAAATAGAGGCATTTTGTTTCATTCTCTGGCCTGCAGCACAGGTTCTCTCTCTCTGTGGTGATGGATGTATACGACATGTGCAACTAGTGTTTTACTCCTTTAAGCCCCGGCCAAACAACTGATCCCAAAATGTCAACGCAACATTTTGCAACATTGTAGAGCAAGACATATTGCAGCATTTTGCCACCCTGTTGCGAAGTGTGGCGTCATGTTGGGTGTTGTTGGCTCAAATTTGACAATCTTCGAACTTGAGCCAACAACACCCAACACGTCCCAATGGGGCGGCCAAATGCGTGCAACATGTTGCACCCAACAATGTTGCGATATGTTGCATTGACATGTTGTGATTGTTTGGCTGGGGCTTTAAATCTAGCAAGATAAAGTGTATGATCACATACCAATCTCAACTCGGGCATTGGCTTCATGAATACACCGCTTTATCTCATCTGTATTGGTAATCTGCAAATTTAGAAACGAGCTTAAAAGCTAAGGGCCTTGTCATTGTGCAACCTCACGCAGCACCCGCCCCTTTTGACAAAAGTTCGATAACGGATTCGGAGAACAGTCAGCTTTTTCACGAAATGACACATTAAGGGGGTATATATCAAAGTGGACAAGTTCAACTTATAATAAGCTTCATTATCATCAATATACAAGGCCAAATAACAAACTGCCCTCATAAAAACGCGCCCCGCGGGCGAAAATGAATTTTGGCGGGCCGCAAATCATATCGCATCAGCCCTGTTGCTGATTGGAAGCTCAGATCCGGAAGCTTTTCTGAAACTTGACATGATATATTGATGGTAATGAGCCTTGTAGCATCATTTGCACCCTCGCTACGCTCGGGCGCAAATGATGCTACTCGGGCCGCAAATAAGCAATATGCCCTTCAAAAGTCATGTTATTGCCCTATTCGTATAATCTGACCATTTGTGCTGTGTGCGGGTGTATGCACCATCTCAGTTCTTGAAAATAATCTACAATGCAGTAAGTTGAGTGGATAAGGATAAAGGATAAAATATGTTTTAGGCTCACTTTCTTATTTTTGTGGAACAATTTCCTTGCTTCGTCTCGAATGTATTGTCTTTCAGCTTCAGTATCTGCTGCTGTTGTAGCTTGCCATTGCCGGGCTAATCGAAATATTCGACGATATAATGACAAAACTTCGCTCCTAAACATTGGATGCACAATGACTTGTATATCAATCAAAGACGAGCTAATTTAGGGGTCGTGAAGTAGCCTGCGCCATGTTGGAATTTTTTTTACCATACGGCAAACACTTCATATATGACAATTATTATGTATTTCTCGTCATATATGATAGTTGATATGTACCGCAATGTAACTAATGTAACTTGCATAGCCGTGCCTTGGCCTTGGGTGGCTAAAGGGTGGCGAGAGTTGCATTGGTAGGGTGGTGAGGAGGGTGAAGGTACCGCTAGTGACGAGGGTGGGGTGGCTGGCATAGTAATGGTTGAGAGAGGGAAGGAGAGGATGGCGAGGTGGCAACAGTTCTACCCCAGGCTTTACCCTAAACACCCTAGCCACACTCGCCGCCGGGTAACCTGAAAACACTGACTCCCGGTCCGCGGACCCTCTCTACAGACAGGGTCCGCGCACTACACCTACCCTTTCTTCAGACCACCCCAAAAATAGAATGAAAATAATAAACAAAAAGAATCACTTATGGCTCGTCTAATAGATTACTCGTTCGCTGAAATTTCGAGCGTTATACTCTGTGCAAATGTAACAGAGTTGGGGTTTTAAAACCGCCCAGAATTATATCTAAAAGCTGTTTTCGGCGTTTTTTGCTTTTGGGGAAGTTCTTTCTTTCCATCTGTGGCTCAATTATTTGGCTATGGAAGATGTACTTTAAGGTCGTATAAGCTTGTTTCTATACAGTGTTTCCGTTATTGTGGAGTTCACGAACGTACGTGAGAATGGGCTGAACAAAATGGAGGAGGGCAAGGAGCACAAATTTCGAGGCTTCCCGGTCTTTCATATATAGCCACAGCAAAGGAAATGGCTAATGAGTAATGATAAAACTTGCACCCGAGCATGAACCATATATTTGACAACGTAACGTTCGAAATCTGTTAGAGTAATCTATTAGATAATTTCGTTATATCAACTAAGTTGAAAATGTAAATTGGCCACCGTAATGAGTTATAAAGCTAATGAGTTAATGAGTTATTTAGCTTTATAACTCATTACGGTGGCCAATTTACATTTTCAACTTAGTTGATATAACGAAATTACCTTGTTACCCCCACCGACGCAGCACCACAGTTTCTTTAGAAACTTTCACCCTTTAATCTATTAGATAGTCCGTAAGTGAAATATTTATTACTTTTATTCTATTTTGGGGTGATCCGTAGAGGGGGTCTGTAGGGGTCTGTAAGGGGATTTGGCCGAAGCTACTAAGATTAGCAGAACCAGCAATGACCCCAGCGCTTACGGAACTATTCTAATTTAGCACTACTTTCGGTGAAGTTTTCAACCGCTGGAAGAAAGCAAGATTGTCCCCAGTTTACATAAAGAGATGACGAAACCGACAGGAGTAATTACCGGCCTATTTCTTCATTGGTGCAAGCCCAACTCCACGAAATGCGAAGCTATGCTTTTCCACAGTGGTTCCTTCATTGGGTACCAACAAAGGAAAGAGACAATAAACTGGGTGTGCCATACCAGGTTATTAGGAGGTCACATGGACAATAAACTCACACATATTACAGATCTAAAAAAAAAAGCTTTGCCTCGAAATTGAGTCTGTTGAAGGAGTATATTTCTCATTAAAAATGCAGCCCTCGATCACGGTAATGACAAAGTTAGAAGAGACGTTTTTACTAAACAATTAGACTTTAATGTGACCTCGATTCAAAATCAAAGAAAGAACGTGGCGGATTTTAAGTTTTATTAATGTGAATGAATGCGTATAAGGTTATCATTATTACAAAACATATTTCTGTTATTCTTAAACTTTTAGCTAAATACACGACCCCACAAACAAATCTGTTGCCTTAAACAAAATCGTGTTTAAATAAAGGACTGTTGTTATTGTTTGATGGTGGTGGAAAGGATGCAAGAACTCCGATGCTTATAATGTACATGTTACGGTTCCAAACAAAGTAATTTGAAACTTTTAGTATTTTGGAAAACTAGTCGCTGGGTAGAGGTGATCGCTTATGAGAGGTAGTCGCAACCGGAGGTTGGTCTGTATTTAGTATCTATCTAAGGCAGTTTGAACATTCTTAGGCTGAAGATTCTGAAGTAAATGATCAAGATGGATGCTAATATTTTAGACTTCAAATACGAATTACATTTTAGTCAGTTTCGTATGTTACATCACCATGGAAACACTGGCGTTATAATTAAACATATATGATAGCTTCAGAAATGAAATAACTTAACATTAGAAGTCAAACACGTGGGTATATGGTCCATTTGTTTCAACACTCAGCACTTGTCGGTTGCCATACGTGCCTGAAGACAAACATATTAATGATCAATAAACAAACAAACAAGGGTGGCTGGTCTAAACTGTTACATACCATTGCCTTATTTAAATAGGCTAAAAAGTATTTCATGAACCTAGCTTGATGACGGCTAATGCAAATGATTCTTTCCAAGACAATTCCAGTTTAAACAATGTTAAATGTTGAGTGTTTATAGTAGTGGATTCGCTTAGATACAACTAGCTAGTTCTCATGCATGCCACTTAAAGTGAAAGAACTGGAGAAAGGCGATGATTTACTGAAAGTTGTATTTAGTAATATTTCGAAACAGTAGCCCAACCTCGTTCCTAGGGCTTTTCCTTTGAAGGTGGGACCTACAAGGGAAAAGCCCTGGGAACGAGGCTGACAGTAGCCTTCATTGCAAGGTACAATCCTTGACAAAACTAGCGGGGACAAGCAAATTTCTTTCGTATGTAGCACGTTTTTCAGTTAACTCTAAGAGTCAATCTCCAGCGGGAACGGTCTTCAGCCACCATTCAGATTGCATGCATTTCTACTCAACACATGCATTCCATGTATTTAAACACTTTCAACACAACATGCATTCGTTCGGTCACAGAGTGCGCTTCTCCAGTTTTGTCAGAAGAGTTCAGTGGAGGGCTCACAGAGGCGCGCATTAGAATTATCTTCCCTCATGTCACCTTTCGCGAGGTACTAGCACTCGCTGGTTTACAGACACTTTTTAATTGGAGACCCTCCCAGATTCTGGACATCAGTAATAATCCTGATCACAAATTGTGCAGAGTTTAACCAGATGTTGTTTTAATCTGAGAGATGTCTAACATATCACATTCGTATTTGCAAAGCACACAGACTAAAGAATAACGTTTTCTGAAGCAATTGTATGGACCTTATTCATAAATGGCTGCCAATTTAAAATTATTTTGTATGCATTAAAATTAGCTCAACTAACCTCGTTTGAGAATAAAAATTATTTTGAATTATCAACTCAGAAACGAGGTTAGTAGGGCTAATATCATGGGTGACAAATTACTCCTTAATTTTGGCGCCAAATTTCAGCCGTAATTTATAATTTCACATGTGAAATTATAAAATTGCTATGGCAACGCTTCCGTAACCCAGGATTGTGAGCG
>Ga0126337_10000874_pt1 | contig 16874 bp, 7 predicted proteins | sample DipCmetagenome_FD_92527 | JGI IMG/M metagenome (GOLD analysis project Ga0126337, IMG submission 92527) | Coral microbial communities from La Bocana,Puerto Morelos, Mexico - Diploria C A metagenome | ecosystem: Host-associated > Invertebrates > Cnidaria > Coral | place: La Bocana,Puerto Morelos... | reverse complement strand
CAAGGCCCTTTTTAATACCCGAATGAAGATTTTCCTACCCTTTCATATACCTAAACTTGTGAAATCCCTACCCTTTTATATACCTGAAGCCTGAAAAAGGTACCCCTTTCGGGCGGAGCCTCCAATTATCAATTATAGGGACTCTCACTTCGTAGCCGCTCTTGATATTGACGTAATTCATTAGCCTGAGTATCAGAGTTTACTGATCCTGCTTTTTTATCATTTTTGTTTTCAGGAATTTAAGAGTTTACTTTGGCATAGAAGAGAGAAGAACAAGGAGGACAAACTGGTTTCATCTCTAGGAAGGAAATTCTTCAAAGATAAGAACTTTTACGTTTTCAGATATCTCAGTGAAAATGGTGGCTGAACAATGTAAAGATTTTCTAGGAAATACTAAATTGCACACCGATTGTCTGGAATGGATAAAAAAAGTGACTTTAGAGACTGGGAAGTGGAAGAAAATCCTTGAAGAATTTGTCAGGAGAACATTAGTCTTGCTACATATCGCATGTTGATTGTCTGGAACTGATAAAAATGACCATAATTAGAGATTGGGAAACAAAACAAAGTACTGTCATTCTGATTGTCTGGACTGGTTAAACATGACGTTAAAGGGAAAGGAAACAAATTGATTTAACTTTACGCAGTTTTAATGTCAGCCACCATTTGCCGATTGTTTTGCAGACCTCGATCGCACATTATTTGAACTCGTGAGCAATCACTTCATTCTTCTTTTTTTAACTGGTCAGAGCCAATTCTAAATTACGATTTGATTTCATAAATCATTCACCTCAAATATTGCTCAAATTTTTATAGTTTATTTAATTAGTTAGCTTTCGGAAGAACGTGTTTTCAGAACGTTTAGCGTTATCGGTTTTCAAGATGTTTTTGTCCTGTCTGCAAAACAGTCGGTGTTTTAGGAGTCGTTTTATTTACCTTGCATATAATTTAGTTGACAAGAGAATATGGGCTTTGATATACAAAGTAAAGATTTCTCCAAATCACAGTACGTCATGATTTTTTTTATGCGGTGGAACCCTGATTAACTTAACAATTACTCATGAAGCAAAATAGTCGATGTCTTAGATTAACTCCAGTTACTATGGAACTGGCTGCTGATACTTAGTCGGTAACGACCGACCTCACTAACTTTCATCGATCAAACGTTTAATGTGTCAAAGTTTAACTAGCCAAGGGGGAATACCCCTCTGTTAATTATTCTTAACAGCGAACGAGCTTTGACTCGAGACAGTTTCTAACTATATACCAAGTCGTCGATACTGACAACAAATGAATGTTCCATTGCTGTTTTCAAACATAACGCGAGTGTTAAAAGCTAACAGCTGACAGACACCAAAGAACATTTTTGCTTGACTCGATTCAAACGTCAGTGACCAACAAGTGTTTTTTATTTGCAAAACAACCTTTAACGGACGATTTCACTATACGAACTATTTATACTCCGGGGTTCCAACCGTTTATCAATAACAACAATTTGATTTTAAAAAGGAAGATATTTTTCTAAATGCCTATGTTCTCTTGTTATACATTGATTGCTTGTTTTAAAACCCTAGTGCCTGGCTTGGAGGATATTACGAAAAAGAGGCTAGATTAAATCAATATTTCCAATTTTTGAGTTATATGGACCACAAGAACACAAATCGAATTATCTGTCCAGCTTGACATTATTGAGTATTGTTTGTGTTGAAAGCTTTCAAGATTTTTTTAAAGAAACATCTTTTAATTCTTAATTGTCTGGTTTGATGTCCAAATTAAGTCAGAATTTTCAGCTTTGATAGTACTGGGGAAAACACATAAAACACTTCTCAAATTGTCGAAGGCAAAAAACCTGGATTAACTCGGCTTTACAATTTTCTTGTTTCTATTCGTAATATAAATGAAGATACCTTTGTTGTGCTAGCTGACACAGCCAAAAAAGAACTTGGAATTATTTCCGTTCTGAAGCGATCGCTTTGTTTTCAATCAACAAAACTGCATTGATTAATTCGGCTCCACAATTATATTGTTTATCTTCATAATTTCAAATTATGATTGCTTTCTTGTGCTATGCACAGCCAATACAAATGTTAAAATAATTTTCTGATCTGATTTTGGAAAGCTTGATTTATTTTCCTATTGCGTTTGTTGCGTTTCAGTATGTCATCAAAACGACTTTATCCACGATAGCCGTTGTTTGTTTCAACATTATAATGTTATTTTCTTTATCGTAGCTATACTTTGCTTCCCTTCATTTTGTTGTGTTCACTGTGGTTCATATAATCTTTATTCGTTATTAAATGCCAAATGTTCGAGTTCATAAGGGTGGGACTTGCATAACTCGTTCGGTGACTTTGACCAGGCACTTGGGTTTTATGGTAAGTCTGTTTTTAAGCAACACTTTTTACTTGTAAGTGGATGAGGACCTTTTACTGCCGGCACTCGTTGTATCACAGGACACAGCGTTGGTTCGAATTAAAAAAAAAATAGAATAGTAAATTACGATGAGTTGATTTCTGAATTATTGAAGGAAAAGTTGAAATATAAGGAAACCGAAATCAGTAGAGCAACATGACAAGCAAATGACTTGCAGCAGCTGAAATTGTGTGTTATTCCGAAACGTCATAACGGCTAAATTTCTTAATGTGTTTGTTTTAGCTTGTCCTGTGATACAAACGAAAATTTGGTTGTAAAAGGTTTTTATCTGAAACATCATCTGGTGCCGAAGAGTGAAAAACTAAAATGTTTCGGAGAGGATTTGTTCGGCTCAAATTTGATTTAGACAAGGACCGATATTATGTCTTTTTCGTATTCTTTTTTTACGGTTAAGGAACAAATTGGCATTTCATTTTCAATTTTTTGCACTAGGTGATGTTCAAATGATTCTTGGCGGGGAATTTCAAGAGAAGCCATTTTGAATTTTTTGACGAGAAAGTTGTCAGGGGAAACGCTGTGCAAATTTCACTAAATTTTCCCGCCAAAAGTCTTAGTATATATAGGGCACATTTTTTCTTGACACCTTTTTAATGATTTAATTGATTTCTATTAACTAATTAACTTGTAATTAGAGAATACTTAAGGCGAATAAAATAGATTTGTACACTTAACAATAATTGATTTTATTTGTATTTATTGAAATATTTCATTAAAGATAATAAAGAACTTGAGTAGTGAGTTTATTATATTACTTTACGTTATTGACACTAGTAATGATTACAAGAACATCAGGACTATATAGCAAACAGATGAAAAATAATTTTTTTATTGACAATTTCTTAATTAACTATACTAACTAAAAATTTAAAAACAAACGGCGCATGCGTATTTTGAGCGCCCGTATCTTTTCTTAGTCTTGATTGGAAAATGAAAAATTTTCAAAAGGAGTACACATGAAGTAGCAGGAAATAGTGCCTTTTTTTTAAAAAAAAATGGCGCATGCGTACTTTGGCGCCCGTAATTTTTTCTAAGTCTTTTGGCGGGAAAATTGAACACGATCAAACCAATGTTAACAAGGAAAACAACTTTAACCAAAAATTCACACAATATCAATTTTGGATTTTTTTTCTTAATCTTTGCATTTTATAGCGAATTTTTCTATTTCACAGACAATTCAAAATTGTATTTGCAAAAGCGATTCGAAAATTGATGTCTGGCAAAAGTTTATAGAAACTTGGCAAGCCCTTGTTACATAATTATAGCTTTTACTTTGTATTTGTCCAACTTCTTGCTTCCACCCTATGCGCCACTTTCTTCACTTGCGACGTTTTATTACAATGATAATTTTAAAATTGCTCATACAGTTTTGCCTTTCCAGACAGTTCAAAACGGTACTTGCCTCTTTTAAACAGAAAAGAAATATCTGGCTTCGTCTCAAATGTTCTTCGATCGTTAAATTCTTTGCTATACCTCTAACTAAGTCTTGGACGAATGTCTTTCTTGGTAAATCCTGACTTGAGAGAGATACGTGTCAAGCATCATAGCCTTCAGCAACCTGCATGAAAATAAAGCAAACGACAATTATTAATTGCAGTTTCACAAAAAGAATATCATCATCGTAACAGCCACAGTAACGCAGCGTTACAGCGTGACAAACAAAGTTCCGACTAAAGGCTAGTTAGCTTTAAACATTTAAAAACATTAAAACCTTGTTTGAAATTGCCCTGATGTAATGAAATAAGGAAATAAGGAAAAGACTTCGAAAATAAGTTGTTTTGTTTTAGTTTCCAAACTGAGGCCTGTACTATAGTAAGCACAATGTATAAGAAAAAGTCATCAAACCATTCATCATGATTGTACGTTGGCTTTTTGAAAAAAACTGGACATTTAGTTGTTCTTAGTCAATAAAAATGCTAAGGAGTTATTTTTAGGTGTATTCCTGCAAAAATCCATCAAAGAAATAGTTGTTTCGTGCAGATTGCAAGTGCATCAGTTGCATCCGTCTAAAAATTTTACGAGACCCTCCAATCTGTTTGCAATTCGAATTTTATGTTTTGAAATCTACCACTTTAATCAAATCAAATCAAATCAGTTTGCCACAAAAACTTAAATTTTATTTGACGATTAAGTAAAGAAAATCTCATAGACCTACCATTGCCGTTGTCCTCTGTATCATGAGAGAGGATCAGTGAACAATTACTGCAACTGGAACTGCAGAAAAAAGAAAATCAGTTAAGAAACTACAGTCCTGAACAGTTCTAATCTAGTACCTTTTAACCTATTTATGGGGAGGGTGCCTCTCCAGGCAAGACAATGGCTTAGTAATATCAACGTCCACACATCACACGAAGATCAATTGTCAGGTAATATGTACTGTTAGCTATTTTCCTTTTAAATGTGTGTGGTTTTGAAATAACTGTAACAAGATAATCAACATTTATATTTAATAACTCCTTTTGCGTTTCCTTATTCCCAATTTTTTTGTTACGGACATATACGCATATCTGACCAAAAGATACGATTTTTAACTGAAGGCATCCACTTTCCATCTTGAAGTCTGTACCATAAAATGTGACTTGATTCCTTGCTTTGCTTCACTTCACTTCACTTCACTTCACTTCACTTCACTTCTCAGTACATAGTTTAAGATAGCATCATATTCATATGTACGGGTGCCACCTTAATTTTTTTTTAAACATGTTTTTGTCCAAATGTACTTATAATTTTCTGACATCACATTAAAAGCATTTATACCGTGAAGTAAGCGTAAGCGTAAGCGAAGCTCTTCTTGGACGCTCAACATGCATCTCCAAAAGCGAAATAATAAAATAAACTTACACTACATTGTTCTTTATGTTCGAGCCGTTCAACCCATCAGGGTTTTTTTTTTCAAGTACTTTGCTATTGCAAAATGTAATGTGAATGAACTGATGAAATAACCAACATAATCAGGCATAAATGGGAAACGACTGGCTCATCATATCGCTTTGCTAGCTCAGTGACCTATCTTTATTTGATTTTTCGAAACACTTCTTGGTTTTTCGTTTTTTTTTTTACAAAAAATATTAGACACCTTTTATTTGTGAGGCATCACGACGACATAATGTCACACTTCAACATGTTCGTGATCTATGATCCGCCATATTGTATTAAAAATCGTTGGAAGTCTTAAAAATGCCAAAACTGCTTCAAAAATAATTAAGAACATCAGATTTTGGAATGAAATATTCATAACATCACCCCTCCCCTCCATTTCTCAAATAAAACGCGATATGATGAACAATACACAATATCGTTGTTATAATAACAACGATAGTATGGTTTTCTTATAGTTTATGACCTAACTTTTTAAGGACGTTCGCGCTAATTGTTTCTGGGCATCCTTACTGCGCACGAAATTCACACGCCACGTCATGCATCGAGCGCGCGCGCTAAGTAGTAAAGTGAACAATAATAGGACAAATGGCCATTTCTATCACTTTGCGTGGATTTAGCGATCTTGGACGCTCGGTGACCCCTATTTTTCTTACGCTGGGTCATTTTCTTTACCGATTTTCTACGTTTTGCGAAAAAATGAAAAACATCTATCAAGTACAAGTTTGAATATTTTGCAAAACGCTCCATCGAATTCCGTTTATTTGACCTCTTCGTATAGCTGGGCGTTAGTTTCAAATGCCTCTTTAAGTGTCAAGGTATGTCAAAATGATGGCAATATTTGAAATTATTAACGCCTCAGATTCACTTATACAAAATATTATTAGGATTGTTAGCCTCTGTTGACTTGTTCTATTTTCACCTAAATACCCTGGAGACCATGCTGAAGAACGCGCACCAATTTATCAAAATCAGGCTAGTTTTCCACACGCCTTATCTCTGAAACGAAGCCGGTGACCCCCAATTTTTATTTCATTTCTGAAAAAAGTAAATCATTATCTGTCCGCAGTAGAAGTTTTAAAAAAATCTATCGAATAGAAAATTTTCGCGCGAACGTCCTTCGGGTGGCCGAACGCAGTTTTCGCGCGTGCTTTTGCTGATGCGATTCAGCGAGCGCACAAGGATTGCAAAAACAAACTTGTCGTCAATAGAGCGATCATTTTGTTTATTCAAAACCCGCATTATCTGTGCTATTTTTCTCTATTATTGAACGCAGTGTATTGATGGCTTCAGTCTGTTATTGCAAAGATATGTTCCGAAAGGTGACGACGCAAAGAACGAAGCAATTCTTAGCTTTTCTTTGTTACCGAACGTGAACCCAGTTAAATGCAGCGCATGCGCAGTTGCTCGAAAAATTGAGACCGATTGCTTTTGCAGAAACCTGCCGATTTGTAGCGATCCAGTCGTAGAATTTCAAGAAATTTGGCAAAACCACGTGAATGATCTATCGCAAAAAATCTGAATTTTGACAGAGGGAATTTTTAACAATATAGAACATGCAGTGAAAACGATTTACGAAGAATTACGAAAATCGCCTATGTCAAAATTTTATTAAAACAGTGTTGACAGAAGGCATTTAATGTCAATTCGTAGTCAGCAAATGAAGAAAAAAATCTAACCACTGGATTTTTTTAAATAAACAAAAACCATTTTTTAAGCCTCGTTTTTAACCAGTCCCGTTGCCATGGCAACAGCACACATCTTAGCCAAAATGCGAGAATAAAGTATTCTCTGGTTAACCTTGACTCTTGCAAAAAACGGGCGCCAAAAAATAAATGGTTTAAAAGTAATGGTGAATTAGGCATAGGCTCTCGAAAACTGTGTTCGGCTACCTTAAACAAACAAACAAACAAACAAACTGCTTTCAACACTTACCATCAAAAGAGCATCAGTCACGTAACTCCATTTTCAGTGTAGTCTGTGTAGTCTGTGTAGAGGTTTGTTTAGTGCTGAAGCTGAGTTTTGTGGCTTGATTTCCCTAAAGATGAGTAATCGGAAACAAATCAGTGACTAACATAAATAAAAAGGTGTTGTTTTTCGACCCAAACTACAATAAAAACAAACGCTATTTTCACGCCATAAACTGCAGGAAAAGCTTTCAGTGTTTGGAAAACACTGATGTAGGACAGAGAACATTAACAGGATTTAGTATCACCCAACTAGTGGACTAATGCAAATCCTGCATTTTGATTGGCTACGCTGCTAGAGGAGTATTAGCAATAGTCATCGAGTAGCGAAATTCTTTCGTTTTATTCCCAAATAAATCTTTCTTCAACTTGCATTTGCTAACTTTATTATTGCTTTTTCTAATTGTTAAATGTGCCCATGGCAATCAAGTTGAGGAATCTAACTCCATGATACCTATCAAAAGTGTTATCTATAAATTACGAGGTTTCTCGAGACAAGATAAAGGATCTTACAGGCAACACTTGCGTGCAATAAATGAAATGTCAAATAAGGAACTTCATGTTTCGTCTTAAAAAGCTGTCGCCCACATTTAAAAATGATTTAATGTTAAAATTACTGCATATGAAAAATGTTTTTGATCTTACAAATTCCTTAGTGAGCGAGCGAGCAAAGCATTCTTAGGGTTGAAGGAAATTGCAGTTGCATTTGACATTCAATTTTAAAAGCAAATTGCTGCGGCACGCTCGAGATAGAACAAGAAATAAATCTACTATCTAACGATTCAACAGTGTTTTTAGAATTAAACAAACCTGATAAACATTCCACGAAGACGAAACAGTCACATCCACAAAGAACAAGCTCGAAGCAGCATCCATGATGATTCAACACGCGTATCTTGAATTTGTACCAAACCATCAGTTGACTACACCACTATTGCCTCCAATGAACGGACCAGACACGGAACATATCTACCTTTTTGTATTAAGATCACATTCCTCTGTTTTGCTGGCTTCGTTTCGCGAAGGATAAGCTTTTCTCCGGCGACATAGCAGCAGCGCGAACCAAACTGAACAAAGACAAACTGAACTTGTGATGAATAATTACCAGCTCCTTGGAATAATTTGCAATGTAAATTTGTAACAAAGAACAGTTGCGCGTCAACCGTATTTAGCTCCTATTGCTATTGCTGTTTTGCTGTTCCTGATTTAAAAATTGCAAGTATTATTATTAATACCCTTACAACACAAATTCAATACTGATCAAAAAAAAAAAAAATAATAAAATTGAGCCCGCTAAAACGTCACCTAAAACTGATCTTCAGTTTTCAACTGAGACGCTCAACGTTTACTGATATAAAATATCTCAAGGCGTGTAACGTTTACTAGTAAAAAGGTTAATTCATTGCAATTCAGTGAAGAAAGTTTTAAAGCGTAGCCTGTTCAATGTTGTCTCTCCCAACCACGGCATGTGCCATGTATCCTCATGATGTTGTGCAATTTATAGTCCATGAACTGAGGTTCAGTGTAGAGTACACTAACTTTTGAGTTTGTGTAACTGAATTCTGTGAAATCAAAAACTGTGAATGCTCGTATGACTCACAAAAAAACAAGCAGTGCCAACCCAAACAGGAGCAAAACGAAAACTCAATATATTGGGTAATTAACTTGAACTTGACGAAGCTGGCCGTTTGTCCTCTGAGAGACCACTTTCTCTGACGAAGGACTAACTTGGCTCGAAACGTCAGTGGGACTACGCGGTGAAGGCATGGGGGAGCAAGGGGGAAAGCACAGGAAATACGTATTGAAACAGTCAAGCAAACGCATGAGAAAAACCTAAAGCGATTGCATGAGAAACGATGATCCCATGATCCCATGGAGGAAACACATAGTGGTGTGTATAGCGGAAAACTATTGTATATCGTACAAGCAAAGGGATAGTGAAACCCTAAGCTAATTGATAGGACACTTCATGGGGAATCCACACGGGTTAGATATAGAGGAGTACAATGGAAAACATGGCAAAGCGCAAAGGAAAGCAAAGAAGGCATCAGGAACACAATTGGGGAGGGGTGGGTGGGTGGGACAAGAATAAGGACATACTAGAGTGTACGCACCGTATAACGTCCGAGGAAGCTCGCGGCACCGGGAAGACTAAAAGGAGCTGACCGGAGGCGTACGACCGACCACATTCTATACGGAACACAGTGAAACAACCCGGCCTTATAGTCCCTATAGAAAGTGCATAGGGTACACAGCAAATGCACGAGCAAAGTCATGGGGAACATCCAGGAAATGCACGAGAGAAGTCATGGGGAACACTCAGGGGATGCACTGGGAACGCACGCAAACTCACTCAGAGAAGCCATGCTGTAAAGGGGTAAAGAAACCGTGATCGCGTAGCAAGCAGCGAAAGCAAGGAAAAAGAAGAATGTACCCCAGCGGAGAACGTATAGCAGAACGCACAAGCAACGAGTGCAATACTAGGGAAATGCACGGGAAACGGATGTGAGTGTATTAGATCATACACAATAAAGCGCACTAAATACGCGCGAGTAATCGCCTGAAATGCATGCAACCGTAAATACACGGCGAAAGGCTGAGGGTTAAGAAAACACGAGGAAAACCACTGGGAACACACAGTATAAGGCAAGAGGAAAAGAACTGGAGAACACACAACTAATGCAATGTGAACATTAAAAAAATGCCTATAGCATGGAGAATATAACGCAAGAAAAAGCATCGGGAAGCATAGTGTGTACTGTTTGGCCTCACCTGTGTCTATATAGTTAGGCTACATAATGTTAAACAATGAATAAAGGTTCAAAGCAAAGCAAACCTCAATTTTATTTATAACTTTTTCTCCGAAAATACGAACAACATACACCAAAATGAAAAGCTACAAAATTTCAAAACTTCTGATAGCTCATTTGTACACGACCTTTTTGCTGTCGACCGTAGAGCGTGCGGTTGGGTATAGCTTGGTGAAGAACACCAAGCAAGCCTGTAGAAGGGAAAAATGCATAGTAAATAAAAGCTATGAACTAATAACTCTAAACCAATAATTTCCCTTTTCCTGGGGGTTCTCAATTTATGTCCAGTGCTTTTTTGTACCGTTTATGTTAGCCGAGGATTACAGAACAACACTTTAATTGCTTAATATTAACCGGCTTATAATTTCAAATCACGATCCGAGCGGATTTGAGGGATCAAGTGAACTCTTAATATATGTAAAAAACAAACAAAGAAAGTAAACCAAAAGGGTCGTCGAAAATGATACAAGCTAGCACCGTATGCGCCTAACGTAACTTGTTCTACCTCAAGGCTTTTTGTGCGTTAGTTAAACGTTGTGTGTGATTTATGCTTCGATATTCTCACCTTCGAACAAGGCTGGACAACAACGTTCATAGAAAGATGTGAAAGACTGAAAGAAATAAAAGGGAATCATTTTAGGGGCGTGAAAACAAAACATGATCAAAAGTTTCTGAAAACTGCACTCTTGAAAATGTTAGAGACAGTTTCAGAATTGCGGTCAACCTGTGTACACCTGCTCCTCCCTTGTGGGCTAAATAGGGGAGGGGGGTGCGTATAACAAATTCCTTTCGGTTCGTGGCGTAAAACAAGCGAAGCAAAACGATTTTGTGTATCTATGTACAGTACAACTCGATTTTTTTGTTTCCCTTTTTAGCAGTTTGGAGATAGCGCGGTTCAACTGTAGATTAATTCTAGAATGCTGAGTGGTAGAAGTTTTCCTGAAGGTTAACGCTCTCTACGTACACAGCATAGAGTAATGAAAACCAAACAAGAAATGCTTACCATCCTGTCTGTGACCACGTAACATCTTGGAATCTACCATGATCTGAGTTGCTATATAAGACTGAAAGAAAACAAAACACAAATTACTTTACTATACATCGTATTTTCCCCGCGATTATTGTTAATTTTCTTCTCCGCATAAGACGATGGACAGCCAAAGATGCATTTTTGCGAAACGAAAAATTCGTGGAAGCAAGTTAAGCAAACAAGGAATCCAATCAAGCTACTTGAAGAGGATGCGATAGAGAGCAAAACAGGACAAGGGAAAGCTTGTCTTATAGGATAAAGTCTGCATTGTCAGCAGTGTCTTCTATTGAGTATGTAGCCTGTATGTTTGTCTACCTGAATTTGTTCCATGACATCGTCACGCATTTCCTCCGCCATGCGGTACCTGTTGAAGACAATGGAATTTCTACACATCAATAAACCTGCTTGAGGGTATGATAGGGAAAAACGCGTAGACGAACACTAAATGAAGGTGGTATCAGAATAAAGTACTAATAGTTTTGGGCTGCGTGAATCAGCAACCGCAACTCTGTCTACATTCAAGCTAAATACAAACTCAAAAAAAATCAAATGGAAGACAAAATAGAAACTATTTACTTACACGTCGTGATCAGCGCTGTTATACATCAGAGCATTCTGAAACATTAACATCATGTCTCTTTGGAACTCGCTAGTGGTGCGAATGGTCTGAAACAACAGAATAAACGCAATTATTATCTCTGAGAAAAAAAACATGTTCAAAATGAAAATTCACAGGACGTTCCTCACCCCATTTTCAATGTTCTTTTTTATTGTCAATAGATCCATGGGCCTGCAGGACAACAAGGCAATCACGTCATTTTAACGATGGTAGTTATCATTACAGAGTATTTCTAAGTTCCAATGAGATTGATTTTAATGCAAAGCATGTCGTTCACAAACACTCTTGACATTCCGATTCTCACTGTCCAATCAGCAACACTAGGACAACGAGACTGATTGAGAAAATTGACAAATCAGACTTAATCATTCTTAATTATTATTCTTAATTATTACTCTTCTTAATTTTTCTTAATTATTATTCTGAATTATTCAGCCAGTGTTCACGGAGTGTACACTCATTGGTTGTCTGCTTTCGCTGGTATCTTCAGGACAAACTGTCTCCAGAGTTTCACCGACAATCAAATCGAAGACGGCAAGTAGACTCAAGACTGTTGGAATTAGCCATGTGCTTTAAACGACCAAGGGACACTGACAGTTGGCAAACCTGCTAACTTTTAGGCGCTCTTTTTAGATGTCAGGTTCATTTTTTCAAATAAACCGATTTAAATATTCACTCACGTAATCAGTATATTCACGTATTCACTCCCTAGCTCGTTACGAGCATGCCTAATTGAACACAAAAAAAGAGCCCGGAGAGAAACTGTACTCAGTGCTATTGACCTGACCTGAAAACAATGCTGTGATATCCTGGCGCTTCATCATCAGTGACCGGATGCAGGAATACGTTAGCGTACCTGACACAAACATAAGTATTAGAAATAACTGAAAAACGTTTTCGGTATTGACAGAGAAAATAATCCTATACTTGTGTTACTAGTGCGAACATGGAAAAAATAAGCTACCAAGCTGGGTAAAGTGCTCACAAGCAGCTTCTAAAAGCTTCACGTAAGTAGATCCGGTCAAATAAACCTGGTATGAAAATTTGTACACTAAGAAACGTGTGCGCAAAGCCCGCTGGTCACTGAGAAGTGTACAGGATTCCGGACAGAGAGGTCTCGGGTTCGAGTCCTGGCCGGGATCATTGTATCGTCTTCTTGGGTAAGGTAGCTTATAAGGTAGCCTAGGAACTACCGAATTGTTTGGGAAACCTGTTATGAACCAGCATTTCACCTAAGGTGGGGGAGGTAGATGTACTCCTCGCCACTTCAAGCAGCAGAAGCGAGGGTAGTGGGTGGCGATAAGGTTACACTGTAGAAAATGGGTCAGCTTTGTGGCAAGGAATACCGCTTTAACTAAAATGTATCACGTTTTTGGACAAGTGAGACGTAAAAAGAATCAGCATTTGAACGATCTCTTACTTGTGATTGGCTGCAGCTCTCCAAACCAGCATGATTGATTTCTTCCAAGTTTTCTGAGCTTGAATGGCTTCCTGTTCGTCGCTACTTCTGACAAGAACGAAAACGTTTACTAAATGCTTCATCTTAAAAACATGTCACTCAACACAAAGTTAATTCACTTGGATACCGGTCTCACTTACCCCTGGGACATTTGAGAGGCGGGGCTACCAGGTATCGACTCTGTACCCCCTACCCCCGCCCTGTCCAAAAGGAACTCCTTCATGGAAGTCGACGGCTCTTCCCTCTCAGACTGACTCCGTTCTCCTGAGTCAGACACTGCTTCGTCTCCACTGTCTCGCTCCATTTCCTCGTCACTCTCGTCCTTCTTGTCCTCGGTCACAGAATCATTATCGTCTTCATCCTCGGTTTTTTCGCTCGCTTTCTCCGACTCTACGTCCAACGACTCGAATTTAGTTTCCTTGAAGGCAAAAACATTCACGTTAAATACACTAGCCGCTTTACAACAAGTCTTCTGAACTTTAATATGGTCTTGCCTTCTTTTTTCTCGAATCTAAGTTCTAACACAACCATACACATGCTGTAGCTTCATGATTTTCTAAGAGTTTTCCATTTCGCCAATCATGATACAGTGGGACCCCGTATGGCCACCTTGTTATAACAGCCACTTTATTCTACCCTGAACAGAACTTTAGTCAGCTATTTTCATATTTACAGAAGCCCTTTAATAGGGCCACCCCGTTAACACAGCCAATTTTTCGTGGGCCGTTGGTAACCTGCGTGACGGGGTTTAACTGTATAATATAACAAGTGGTGGTGATGGTGGAGGTCGCCAGAAATCTTACACCCTGTGTACATCATTGCTAATTACTTTCATTTCATACCTCTTCATGATCCTCTTCGATGTCGCCTTCATTGTCCTATGATAGAAAATGAAACGATCAGATTCAGAAACCCGGGGAAAAGCTTACTTTCGTTTACATTGACAGAGTGACTCGATGCAAGTTTCTGTAAAAACAGATGAATTACACTGTGGTACTTGCCGTGGAGGTAGCAGATTTGCTTCGATTTCGTTGATTTCTTCGCGCTGACCTTGGTGGTCGACCTTTAAAGACACAAAGTACAGCTCTCTCAATGTTTCTTCCAAACAAGGCGTTCAGTAAGGTAAAGCCTTGTTCACACTAGCGACATAACGACATAAACACAACGACATTACGCTTAATGCCATTATATTTTGTAGTGTGATCATCCTGAGATTATGACATGATAGCAACATAACAGCATGAACATGACCACCTCAGGATGTCTTATGTGTCTTTATGTTGATGTTCACATTACCGACATAAGCGATAATATCAGTGTGAACTGGGCCCAAGGACTGAGTTATTTTTAGCTTGTTTCTTACCAGGCCTCAGCGGCTTGGCTGCACGTTTTGTCACTCGCGGAGAGGAGGCTGGGGTCTCCACAGTTTCTACCTTGACTTCTGGGATGGCTGCTGACCGTTCGGAGTTTGTTCGTGGAGCGCTGGTGTCGTTTTCAAGACTGTCGTTTGTTATTTCTATTCCGCTACTTTTCTCGGAATTCTTGACTGTTGGCTCAAACTTTTGGGTTATCATTTCCTGCAGTACGAAAACAAACCAGCACAATGTTTGTCGTTCTATGTGGAAACCTATATGATCACCGATAAGGAAAACACACAGTGTCAAGCAGCATACCTTCCTCTCCGCGGGAGGGGTGGTTGGCGGAGGTGTAATTGCCAGTGGGGAGGGCAGTGTCGCTGTTAAAGCAGCAGCCTAGGAACAGACAAAATAATGCCAAGCTCGAACTTAGAAACATACTTCGAATAAAAAGGTTAATAAGAACTTCGTTATTCAATGCCATTTTCACTCTGGTAAAGATCGTGTGCGGTGGTTGGAATCTTGCGCCATAGAAAGTTCAACCCTGCTGGATTGGGCGAGGGTGAGACCCCTTAGTCCATTAGATTGGAAGTACATCACCTTGGCGCAAAAAACTCCCATTGGGGTGACGCATCGGGGTCTTAGCGCAACATGTTACAAAGAGGAGTAAATATCTAAAAATATTCCAGTGCATTTTTAGGACCTGTTATGGCCATAGTAACGAAATTGACAACCCAAAAACGTCACACTGTCTTCTCGTTGAAAGATCAACAGAGCTGTTTCCTCCTTACTTCTGCGATACAAAGAGCTGTAAGATATATCAATTTCAACATTAATTTTTCAAGTTATCATACCTTGGGGTTGACTGAAATGGCTGGAACAGATGTTGACACGTTCAGAATAGCTTGAGTACCTGTTAATGTAACAACAGTGCTGTTTAACACTCCACATGCACGCCCTGCCTGCCGTCTCTGTTCTCTTGAAACGTCACTAGTTTAAGCTGAATTTGGAAGTTTGTACTTGTAGTTTTAAACCAAAGTCTGCCATTTTATTTCAAGGCAAAACACAAACGAACTAACCAAGTGTATCAGTTGGTCACATCATGAAGATATACAATTGCTCGTATATGGAATTTTTTAAACCGCAGTTCAGTCATGTGAATTTTACAATTTTATAAAGAAGATTGAGAGCATAGCCTAATTTTTAATTTCCTTAAATCCTTCATCTACATGTAATCTGCAGGATCAGCCTACTTTTCAACCACTTGTCACATCGCCAAAAAGTATGATAACCACAAACAGTCTGTAATACAGTTGGTTGTGAGTGTCAGTGTGTAACAGAATAATGATTTACATGTAACTGTACCTCCTGTAGAGCCCCTGGGTCCACCAATCACAGAGACAGAACTTTCCACTGGTGTCACAGGGGCAGAGTCAACCAACACTGATGACTCAACTCCTCCTGAAGTCTGCAATATAAATCAAGACAAAATAAACTTAACCTTTTGATAATTGAAATAGAAAGACAATTTCCTTTTGTTTTCTTGCACTTGTTCCACAAAGAAGAGGAGAAGATTTTCTCTGTGTTTTTATCAAGTTTTAGTACAAATCTACAAGCAAACTATTACAAATGTTGTTCACTGATTGGCTACCCTGCTCACTATCTATTCAGTTAATAGACAGTGAGAAGTCTAGCTGTGTGCGCTTCTTAACAAACTTGTGACTGTTTCTTTGCATTTTTCAGTGTCTATATAGAGGATTTAAAGGAGGCAGCGTGGCCTAGTGGTTAGGGCGCTGGATTTGTAAGCCGGAAGTCCCGTGTTCAAATCCTGCTCCCTGCCACTGGATGGATTTGTCTTTGGTGGTCCCGAATTCAACTCCTCCACGCTTGTAAATAGCCAGCTGGTCCACCTCCTACCAGTTGGGATTCTTAACAAGTTTCTGTTTCTGTTTCTACTGGCCCTGAAAAGCCCCGTTGAGGGAGTGGTCAAGTAATGTTTATTTATATTTATTTATTATATATTTATATTTATTTATTTAAGGAGGCAAGCGTGGCCTAGTGGTTAGATGAAAGCCATGGAAGCCTAGTGCCTAGTGGTTAGGGCGCTGGACTTGTAATCCGGAGGTCCCGGGTTCAAGTCCTGCTCCCTGCCACTGGTTCAAATCCATCCCTGCCACTGGATGGATTTGTCTTTGGTGGGTGGGCCCGAATTCAACTCCTCCACGCTTTGTAAATAGCCAGCTGGTCAGCCTCCTACCAGTTGGGATTCTTAACAAAATTTCTGTTCTATTTGTAATATTTGTTTCCTTTGTTTCAGTGGCATGCCT
>Ga0126337_10000873_pt1 | contig 16877 bp, 5 predicted proteins | sample DipCmetagenome_FD_92527 | JGI IMG/M metagenome (GOLD analysis project Ga0126337, IMG submission 92527) | Coral microbial communities from La Bocana,Puerto Morelos, Mexico - Diploria C A metagenome | ecosystem: Host-associated > Invertebrates > Cnidaria > Coral | place: La Bocana,Puerto Morelos... | reverse complement strand
TATATTTTATCTATTTCTCTTTCTCTCTCACCAGTTACTCGCCCCGGTTGCTGGGAAGAAAAATAATTTTATAAGCTTTCGTGAACGTTCCCCCGATAACAATACCCAATTTCAGACCAAAATGTTCAAAATCTATACCCGTTTTCAGACCAAAACGGCTTAAAACCATACCCTTTGGGGCGGCACATACCTATATACCTTATAGAGGGGAGTACCCCCCCGGGGTTTTCCTCCCATGAGTACATTTTTACAAGTAACACTACCTAAGAATGCTTGGTATCTATGTTATATTTCCTGTCATTGTAACATTCCGGGTTTGAAACAAACAACCATTTTGCCCTAACGCATGTCCGTCTGTCAAAGTGAAACACCTTGTTAAATTGGAGATAGCGTTGGTGTTTTTAATCTGCAGATCAGCAACACATTTCTTTCAAAAACTTTGTTTTGCTCACTAATAATACACGCAATGCCGACACCAGTGTGTGATAATGTCTGATGTTATATTAGTGTGACTCAGTGAGTGCATAAACCTCGTGTCTAAGTACAATTAGTAGAACAGAACTCACAGTTTATCGCGGACATTTGCGAAATGTCTGATGCGTGACTGCTATTTCCATCCACTCTCCTGAGTCGACACTCCTTGTACTGTTTTTGTTTCATTTTCCAAGTCTTGGGATAGCAACACCTCAACTGGGATACAAGTATAAGCTGGCAGGATACACAGATGTCCAGGTGATTGGTGAGTCAACTACCTTTCTCCGAACACTCGTTTATAAGTTTTGAACTTCACAGTGTACTCTTAGTTCCAGACCCTTCATGTAAGGTACTTCCATGTGTAGCAGTGTCTGTGATAATCTGTTGTAAGTTCAGAATTCCATTTAAACCCAACAATTTAACATAATCTGATAACGGAGACCTTGCTTCGATAGACAGTGTATCAGGAACCTCTGACTGATAATTTGACGAAGCCAAAAGCCAAATATGAAATGCAGTTTTGGGAGTAAAAAGTAAAAAAGAAAAAAAACAGCTGGGGTTCTATAGCAATTCGATCTGAAATAGCTCTGTTTATCATTAAACTCGAGAAAATAGCGATATTAAAACAAACACGGAGTCCTTCAATGGCCATGTGGAGGCGGCTGTTTCATTAGAAGTGTTTGTTTATTTTGCACCTGTATCTTTCCTAGCTCAGCTTCGCGAGCAATTGCTGAAAGAGAGCGGTAATAACATGAAAATTGCGAGGTGGTAAGTGTTTAGTTGTTGTAGATTTACAATTATGCCAACTGAGTTTAAGCTGCTGGATGCGTGCAAGAATTAGTGAATGCAACAAGGTGTAAAAATCAAAAATGAAACTTTGCTAGAGTGGGACCTCGTAACGCCCTTCAGAGTATAGTTGTTTTGACGCCTGAAGTAGCATGTGATCCAAACAAAAACGCTACCATTGCAGTCAGATAATTTCCTTTGGCTTTTTTTAAACTTGTTCGGTCAAAACGTCTTTGTGTAAGTAGCTATAAACGTTGTTTGAACTTGTTAGTAGAGTCAGTGTCAAACACAACTTCAAATGAATACTACTATTAGAACATCCATGGTTTCTTTTCTTCACTCTTGATTTTCATTATCGTTAACTTGATAAGTGCTTTTCCTTTTTGCAGGCCGTATTGCAGCAATATAGTATTTGCTGAGACGAGCCCACTAGAGCAACTGATCAATGAAACAAGGACTGGCGACACTCAACTTTGTAAGCACGCGCGATCAAATGCGTAATGAGTGATTAATCTCAATATTAAATAAACGAATACCAAACTTCTTTTTGCAAACAGTTCCTCGTGAAAGTTATGCTCAGTAGCTTTCATTTGATTGGTCACGCACTAGGGCTTCATCCACAGACTTCTAGATATCATTATAAAGAATACCAAAGGAATCTACTGCTAACAGATATCAACTTTGATTTAACTGACTTCAGACTAGAGGTATGTCTGATCCACAGACTTACAAGTTTGAAATACTTTTCATGTTGAACTCCTAGGGTGAAGAGGGTTCGGTTAATATGTTGACAGTCAAATCTGAAGCATTGCGTGTTCTCTCCATTCAAACATATGATACAATCAGAACAGGTTCTGTTAACTGCGTATTGTGTCTGACTGTAGGTAAAAATGTAGATTTACTAACTGGTCTTCTAGTAGACGTCAATGCGACATCCGAGATGCCCACTGTTTGGAAGAATAAATCACTGTAAGTTGCCAATATGTAAAATTCAACTACATAGTGATTTCATCGTTACACGAAGTTCTACTTGCTTGTGATGTAATTTTGTTTGACTTGTGTTGATTATAGGACAGGTGTAAAGGAAGTGTTTGTGCGCACCTTTTGGGGATTAACCCGCACTCACAGGTTGGTGAAAATCTGACTTTACTCTAATTTATGAAAATCAAAACAAAACATTTATGAATAGGAGGTTGTGTGCCCGTGCTCGAACACTTAGCATAAGCAGTTCGTAAAAGAACAGAGTAGAAAATGTTTGAAAACAACCACGAGTTTTCTTTTACGGTGTCAACCTTTTCATGTTTATTTTATTTTAGTGAATCACAGGACAAGCTGGGTGTCACTTCCCAAGGCAACTTCTTTAGACGAGTGTTAGGGTCGCAGACTCCTGATACAACCATTATTTATACCACTCCTTATCTCGCAGGTAACTTCCTGTACCTCCACTCTCACAGAGGCTCAATTGCCAGCCGCTGTTCGAGATAGGAGCCCGTGCTGCTCCCGTAAACTGTGTAGGCTGCTTACTCTAGTGATTTTCATCGTTTCATGTTAGGGAACTTAAATCTTTAGTTTTTAATTAGTATCCTTTTAAAACAGTTCTAAAACAGCCACTAAATGCTTACAGGTATTTTTATCTTACAGCAAAATCTGAGGGTAACACTACGTCTGTGTTTGCGTATAAGAGAATTTTTCGTGGCCAGAAACCTTCGGCAGGTTAGCAGCATATGAAAATGTAACATGTAATCTTTATTCTCAAAGTCTTATTAAAATTATTTAAATTTTATTTAGATGGGTTTTGTAGATACCGTTGTAGATACCTTAGGTTGGTGTTACGTTATTAAGGAGAGAGTGCTTCATAACGCAAGTAGCTTACCTCCGTTTCCAAATTTGCAAGCATTTCGAGCACTGGGTAAATGTTGCAAACCATATGCCATGTCTGAAATTGAGATATAAGTTAAAAGACCCTTTCTCTTTGCTGAATGTGCTAACACCGCGAAGTTCTCTCTTAAAGTTACCACTGTCAACTAAAATGCTGTAATGCATAGAATGCTTGATTTTGCTTTCAACTCTGCAGTTCTGGGATATGAAATGGACATGGATTCCTTTGTTGAAGAGCATTTTGTTAAGAACACTAAGGTACAGTGACATGATTTTCTTCGCGATATTCCTTAATTTTTTCCATTATTTCCGAAGCGTTACAACAGATATAACAAGTTTAACAAAGCGGTTTTTGAGTGGAAAACTTTGTTTAGAGCGTCTTAGTCGTTGCTACTTTAATTAAGTGGGGGAACATCACGGAGATATTCTCCAGTTTTAACCTCGGCATATTCAGTCACGTGACGCGTTTACAAGATGCGCAAACCTTGACGCAGGTGTGCTGTTTTTTTCATCAGTGCGGTCCATCAGAATCCGGACAACAATGTGATTTGAACTGTGACAGGACTGGAAAGAACATGGTAAGACAAAACGTTTGTCTATTCCACTGTTTGTACATTTGTACCGTGAAAAGTCTATAATATATAATATAATTGTTCATGCCTGCACTTACACCATCACTGGTTGGGCTTTCCTTCATATTGTTTTTGAAAACTGTCTTTGCTGTTACAACCAATGAAACTCGTACTGACCAATGATGCATTTTTGCTCACTTGTCTCAGCTTCAAACCTTCTATTTACAACTTCTACAGTTAAGGGATACGCGCTACACTCGCTTCTTCGTAATTTCGGCCATTTTGAAAATTAGTCAGAGGTGATTATAGCGAAGTGGAATATGGCGCTATTCTTGACCAATGAGAGCGCGAGAATTTCTATAATCACCTGAGTAATTACATTTATCTCTATTATGACGTGCTTCAGTGGGAACTCTAAGCACAGTTCCAGTCACACCCACGCAACCTGAAGTGAGGCGACTTCACACTAAGCAGCAGATAAATTGCGCCGATTGAAATACATTTATGTTACTAAATTAGCTTAAGGTCCGTATTTGGGAAAGATTGGTCCAGTTCTTTTAATAAGCTGGGCCGCGGCATTTCCAATAAAGGAATCTTACCCACGAGCGCTATGTTTGTGTTCTCCACTGAAAAGGGAACACTTATTACTGACTAGACCCGCCCTAATACAGAAGGTCTGACAATGTGGTTTTTATCATGTAATGACCGATGACTGTGTAACTATTTTTTTTTTCCTCACAGCATGAGGGTTTCTACTGTTACCTTCTTGATGAAAATGGCTTTGTTGTGGCAGGAAATGATGCCAATGTAAGTCGACGAAACCTTGCGTTGTACAAATTACTTTTAAACTAGAGTTCTATACATTTTGAAGTTGATAACTAAAGATTAATTCAACGGATAAGAGAACACTATCTTCTTCCCATTTGGAACTTGAGATCAAACGTTTTTTTCGTCGAACGGAGGAAGGGGAAAAAGTCCCTTCCCCGATTCGCCCCCAAAAAAGAACGCTTGATGGCAAGTAATATTCGTTTGTAACATTAAAAGCTGGAAACGTGCGAACCTTTGTTGGCGAGATCAGTTTTAAATAGAGATGGAAACTGGGGTAGAAACAACACAATATAAGGAGAAGGGAGTTCAAAGCATTTTTTCTCAAGAGTTCTGTCGCAGATTAGAGACAGTCTCCATGTCATCCTCACATTTGTGTGTTTGTGTGATTTTTCAGTCAGCCGGTAAGTTCTTTGGTCGAGTTGATGCTCCTGTAATGCAACAGTTGATCCGATCTGATGAAAACAGTACCACTGGAGTTTATAACAAGTGAGTTTACAGCAAGTTTCGCAGGTTGGAAAATTGCTCTTTGACAAAGTAATCCAAAACTACTCTGGTTTTGTAGTATGGTATGGTGTCAGCAACCCAATTCCTCTTTCAATGTGTGAAAATGGTAAAATTCAAACTTGTGTTAGATGAAAGTGTTTTGTCACTGTCACTGTCATGATTTTCTTGTTTAAAATTGCTGAATTATTAATGAATTTGAGAACTGTCCATAGCCTGGACTTGTCCTTCAGGAGAGGTTCCACTTTAAAAGGAAAAACAACTTCTGTTTCTGAGTTAAATGGTTACAAGTATAATTTTTCCTGCCGCTGTACCTGTCTCAACGACATCTTATAGAGCAGAATCACACGGCCATGACAGTTTATAACAGTGTAAAGACAGGAACTCTGTTTAATAGGGTTGAGATCACAGATTTCCAATCAGTTTGTCAAGAGAAAGGCGGAGCTAACAGTGGAGGAACTTCATTTTTACTCAAGGTTGGATTAGTATTTTTACAGTAAGGACACTCGTGAACACCTGGCATGTTTTAATGACTATAGACAGAAGCATATCAAATATTGTGACATGCAGTGTCCAACACACCTATTTGGAAGTAAATTTTGATTGGTTCACTAAAAAAACCCAGTATTGGTTCGGAGTTATACGCTTCTAGGTGATGTGCTTCTTCTATAGAATAAAGGCTCTTCACATAATGTTTAATGGTAGCAATTTTATAGTGTAAAAACACTAAATGCTCTTGTTAAAAGGAAGAGCCCCCGTAATCTACAGACTAATCACTGAAAGCTGACTGACTCGAAGCAAAACGAAAAACTTGATAACTAAAACGATTTGTTTCTTTTTCTTTCTAAAATCAAACTGCATTACATTTTTGTTGTAACAAAACAGCCTGGTTTTAATCTGATCAGAGATAGAGGGGTTTAGGTATCCACAGTTTACGCCAGACGTGCTACTACATCGCTTGGTCGCGGGACACCTCTAAAGGTATACGGTAACCTTAAACACAAATTCAAAACGTTTCTTTTTAATCATTTCAGCCTCTTTTCTCTCTTTCCGCCTACGCTGAGTGGTGGACAACCAAAGCTGTGTGGTATGTGTCTATGTTTTGTGTTGTAAACTCGCTAAACCTCACAGGAGACTTGCTTCATTCTTAACGACACTAACTTCAGAATAACAACAAGTTATTGGTTTCAAACACAGTCGTTTGTCGGCTTTCGCGCAGTTTTGTCACCCGCTACTGTAAAAAACAAGTTCGGACTGCCAAGAAGTAACAAGACTCTTTTGAAAAGTGGATTTGTTCCTTGTTGGAAACAACAATGAGCTTCTCTCTATGGATGCTTTTTTTTGGTTTCTAATAACTGCTTTCGTTCCCATCTACGCCTCTTTGAATTTAGGAATCCTCGTTTCTTCTTCTCCTTTGTGGTTGTCTATTAGACTAATAGTTTTTCCATATTTACATTTCAGGTCCTTGCTGTATTTTAACTTCTACAGGTTGGTTCGATGATCTTCCATTTTTGGAAACATTACTAAATGCAGTGTTATCAACTTTAACGTGACTGTGACTTGAACGCTGTGTAAATGTAATAATACACAACATCAATTCCAGACCAAATCCATTTACTAACAATGCATATTATTGAAATTCGTACTCTTGTTATACACATGATTTCCAGACACCTTCGCAATACAATGCACAACCCTGGACAATCAACAATCATTCCACGAGCGCGCGTTGGATATGAGTAGCCTATAGTCATATCATATCCTGCAAGTGCGGTAGAATAATTGTTTCATTGTCCAGAGTTACCGCTGTGTTTTCACGTGCGTTTTTTTATTTTGCAGCTGGCTTTTCTCCGAGACTGGAGCAAGCACAGGTTAGACAGTTACGTCCTTCCACTTCTTTGGCACCGTCGCGTTTAATAAATCAAGCTTAACAGCGGTTTTCACTTGAGTGTCGAAAAGGAATTAGTTTTACATTACAACGCTACATGATTGGCTTAAAATACTCGCACCACTTTTTCATTCAATCAAAAGTAAAACCAAAACCAATCACAACTCGCTCGCACACGTTTCCCGCGCTTCGCGTCAGCTACATTCTGATTGGTTCACTGGATTTTCCGAGTCTTTGTGATTGGCCAGAGTGGTCACTTTTGTTCTGGTTTTACGACACTCAGTTGAAAACTGCTGTATGCACTATCTTTATTTACAGACGCTGCCGATGATGCCCCAAAAAATATAAGCTGCATTCGCAATGTGACCACGTATTACTCCACCGAGGGCGACATATTAGAAAATGGTAAGTGAGATTTTACGTTCAACACGAAATGGTGTGAACCAACAGAAAAAGATCTGGGTATGAAATCAACAAGTCATGTGACAGAAGAAGAGCTGATTTTATGGTTAACATTCAGTCATGTGTTTTGTTGGAGATTCTGCTTTGTCTTGTGGAAGTTCAAGACCTTACATGTTATTTTGCTCCGCAGGAACAACAACTTGCGAAGGCTGCACAAGGTAAGGGCTCTCTATTAAATCCAGTCAGCGTTGCCCACCGGTCAGGGTCCCGAACTTGAAATCCGGGGGTCTCGCTCTGACCACTAGCTGGTGCTTTTTCACGGTAGACCGACTGGTAGACACGCGATTAACTCTTTGGCTACGTTGGTAAATGTCCAAATGGTTCGCCTTTAGCCAGTTGAAGTTTTTAATTTTGTTATGTTTAACTTGAACTATTTAATAGCTCGGCCCTGCTAGTCTTAGTAAGTAAAGGTCATTTAGTTTTACTTTTTTAACTTTGTTTTGAATTAACGTACAGTATGTTATTGCTTTCTCAGTGATAGGTATCATGTAGTCGCCAGTGTGCCCGACAGTAATTTGTACCTGGTGGTGATCGACGCCATTTGTGGACCGTGTTCTGATTCAGTCAAGGATATGGGAATTCCAGGCGAACCCCGAGAAAATATCCTTTAAATATTAAAATGCGGATTGATAATAATCAACTGTTTCTGTAACCTTATTACAACACGCATACAAGTTAGGCAACTTACAAAACGTCTCTTTGTAACCTTTTTAGCACACTCACTAATTAATGCCTTGACCCTGAGCGGGCTGGGAGAGAAGTGAGTTGGCGGGGAGCGGGGGGTGGGGGGTGGGAGGGAGTTTAAACATGTTAACTTCAGTTTTAAAAATAATTAGTTTAAGTCGAGTAACACCTGCTCAGCCCGCATTTTCACAATTGTCTCTTTTTCATCGCTTAACGTTCTCTGAAGAAAATGTTTCTTTTTCCTCCCTTTGTAACATATGGGCGCAATACGTAATTCCCTTTGAGGTGCGCCTTCAGGGATTATGGTTGAGACCTGAATTTTTTTCCCTTGGTTTGCTTGTTTTCCTTAACATCACTACTTCCCCGTGAGTCTGTGGAAAACGCCTGCAAGGAACCTGGCTATCGAAAGAGACCTCGGAGATGCTTTGTATCAACACATTCTGTATGTACACAGTGCTTTTTCGTTCAAGTTCTGCTGGTGCCACTATTTAAGCTCTGGGCTACTAGATTGTGTTCTCCACTTACCCCACATTACTGAAACACTTCAAGTCAGTCAGTCGTCCCCATAGCGCCGGCTGGCGCAAAGGACGGTCTTCTCGATTATGCTCCAACATAGATGATCTTGTTGTAGCTCTTAGTGCGAATAACTTCGGGCTAATACTTTATAACTACAGCCCGAAAATTGGTTTTCTTTGCACCTTGAGTGTGTTTAGTGATCCGGGTTGCGATATTGTTGCTCCGTTGTATAACACGTATTTTTCAGTCTATGTCGCGCGAAGCAGTTTCTAGGAAAAAAAGTTCTCCTTGAATTTTATACTTTCTTCCTTTTCTTTCTTGTTTTTCAGGAAACGGGCTATATGTGTGGTACCGGTTCATTAATAACACCATCTTTACATGCCATCGCACTGCAATTGTTCTGTTGTATAACTGTGTTGTGGAGAATAATCGGTGTGGTCTGACTGAAGCTACAATCTGAAGAAACAATTGGCTTGTAAGATGTTCTTCAGTGCGAACAGGCTCTTAATGGAGCAAGAAAGTAGGAAAGGAAGAAGAGCCTTCCTGCATCGCTTAAAATTCTGAATGACGCCCCCAAGAAACCCAGCTGATGTGACCCGGAGCGAGTTGTCAAAAATCAGTCCATGAACGCGCGGAATGAACGCGCGGAATGAACGTGCGGTAACGTGGATATATTGTCCACAACTGCTGCCAAATTTGGTGGAGTGAATTGTCTTTCAGTATATTCAGTGTTCATTGCTCGAACATGGCTGAATCAAACATTGGCGGAAATTACGCCGACTTCAACTCCTCCTACGTTGAACCAGCAGTTGATGCAGCTGAAAGACCCATGTTTCTGGCTTATGAAATCTGCTCATCGATAATGCTCTGTAAAGGCTAGGCAACTAACGCGGCGTTCTGTTTCAGCCACAATAACAAAGAGTTAGGGGTAAGACAGCAAGAACATCGTTTCTTTCTAGCGGGGAGGCCTCCCCGTTGCGTTGCTCTACCTTCAAATTCAAATGAAATTAAAATATTCTGAAATTTTGGCACAGGCGGCTCTTCATTTTTGCGGATTATTATTTTGCTCAGTTTTAAAACAAAAGCCGATCACGGTTGGATGACGTCACCATGTCAACGTATTAATCTCAGCCAATCAGTATTTTGCGTCCAAATGTGGATGCACCGATTCAAAATTTAAAGCGGTAACGGCGGGCTCTTCTTCCTCTTTTCATCTCCATTCGTGCCACGCGAAGAGCCTGCTCGCAGGCTAGTTGAGAATCAATTTTGAGACTGTCTCAGTCACATCTGTGCCACTGAGAGTTCAGCTTTAGGCTGTAAGAAAAACACGGAGATAGTTTGTTGACTTCAGGGCATGGACGCTTTTTAGAATTATTTTGTAGTTTCATTTATGCCCTTGTGGAAGATGCAAAAGTCGATGTATCTATTTTGGAAACGTTGTCTTCACATTCAATTTGGAACAATACATGCCTACGTTTTTTCGTGTAGAAAGGTTCTGGTATTTTAAGAGATGTATTATAATGTGTAGTTTCCTGTAAAGCTTAAAAAACGTGATACTGACAAAGTTTGTTTTAAGCCACTATTTTAATATTAATGTATTATAAGCCGTGAAAAAAAGTTTACGTATTGTAATCTTTCAGACTCGTTTTAAAATTGACGTAAGTTATTAAGATATAATTTTATTTTTCTTCAGCAGCTCACGAGCCCTGAATTGAACTTTTGTACAGAATGTCGCAAGTTTTAGATGTATATTTGACAAGCCTCAGAGAAGTTTTTCCCAGTCAGTGCCAAAATGTTCCTTAAAGGAGTATAAAGATATAATTTATAATTTGGGCAATATTCAAGGAACCATGGCAGGATTGTGCTCTTTATTAAATTAACTGAATGTTTACTCGTTTGACAATAGCTGTCATTTTATGCTTCTCGATGGCTTATAGAAAATAAATAAGTCCTAAAATGATTTCACTTGTACTAGTGTTGTTAAGAGAGATAAGGGAGTGGGCAAGCCCGTTCTTTAAGCGTGAAGCGTTTAGTTTGTTTTTGATTCTCTCCTTTCTTCGGGTTGTCCGGTTTTCTTCCTTCCACAAAAACCAACACTCTAATTCCAATTCGACCAGGACAGAGGACCCGCATGAAAACCATGCAAGGCTGGGGTGGCTTCCTGTCTATTGTAACTGTAGTCATGCATAGAAAACAAAATTGCAACTTTTAAGATATCCTTGTCTAGTAATTACCATAAAGAGGTTGTTTTCACTGGTGTATAAACATAGGAAACAAACGTGGTTCTAAACAGCTCTTTTGTTTAACACATTTTCTGGACAAAAAGTGCTAACTATCAAAATCTTACTGCGACTGTTGCTTGTTGCTTATACGCTGTGAAACGAGGCTTCGAAAGTGCATTAATACAAAATTCCACAGCCAATAAAAATTGGCTAAATTCGTCACGTGCATAAGTTTTGATATCCAATTAGGACACAAAAACCGCGTGTTTTGGATCACATAAAAATCACGCGTCTTCACATTGAACATCAAGATTCACGTGCATCAAAACAAAACAAACTGAACACAAGAACAACACTTCAATTTAATTAATCATCATAATAAGCTACACTGTCACGTACTATCTTTCACCTTGGCATCAAGACAACGACGGAAAAGAACACAACTGGAGTTTGGCAGGCTGTCGATAGTCGATCTTAAACTAAAGCCACAACGTAATGAAAAACGTGATTGCCATATCGCTTCCACTGAAGCCTGTAATAGGTTTTTGTTGGTTGACCTCAAATTCGTTATCACAGCAGAGTACCTTCGTTCCTTCGTGTCAAGCAATGCAGTTAAACTCAAGCAACCACAACATGTTTGCTAGAAACCTTTTATTTACAACTCTACTTCGCGTTGTACAGACTTGCTACAGGATAATTCTCAAGGTACACCATACAGTCGAACAGTTTGAATCCATTCCTGGGTAAAATATTTACAAACGTTGTCAAGATTCGCACATCAAATCGCAGCGTTACTTTGTCTTCTCCTTGCTCTTTTTCTTTTTCTTCTTCTTTTGCTTGTCTTTGCTGTCTTTGTCCCTTTTAGCGTGACATGAAGAACAGAACCAGTCCACTTCACCAGGGTCATCTATGATGCCAACACAGGTCCTAAAGGAGATAAAATAACATTCATGTGACAATTGGCCATCCCATGAACGCTATAGGTTAACAGCAAGAATAAAAATAAAACGCTAACAACACGATGGATTTGTCTACATAGTTAGCTCCAATAAATTTCTGGCGTACTAAAATCGAGATATTTAGCTTCTTTTAGATTCTTTTAGAACACTCACCCATGAAACCATTCATCGCAGCCATCACAACCAATCATAAAACTGCCATCATCAGGATCACCACACACAGGGCAGTAGTAGACTTTACTATACCCCTGTGAAACACATCACAAACAGTCACCCATATTACAATAATGTTGCATAGGAGGGAGGGGACTCCACAACTAGAGTGCTTACCAATGAGACTTCATCTTCACAACTGCCTTGTGATAATCAAGAAATAGAAAATGTGCTGTGTTTCTATCGACTTTAATTATAAATCTATTAGCGTTCTAGATTGTGAGTAGCGTAACAGTGTGCGCTTGTTAACAAACTGACGACCTCTTATTTGGGTTTTCGAGATGTCTGTGAAGAGGATTTAGATTAAGTTCTGAACGACTACTAGGCTTGTGCTAAAACAACTGGATTATTCGCTCTCAGTTTTATGCGTGATAGTTGACTAGGGTGGCACCCTCATCACTTATCACGCAATAGAGATGTCGAGCTCACAATCTAATTGTTTAATAGACACACGACTGGAAGTTTGAGAGTACGAGTGTGTGAACATGAGCTTATAGGTGAGTGTTTTTTCACACCTTTCACGAGTGTGGCTAGTTATCTTATCATTTATGATCTTGTTTTTTATTTGGGAACAGCCCTAAAATGGTCCTTTGGCCTTTGTGAACTTTTAGGTTGTGTTCTGTCCCATCCGCATGCCAATTTTTGTTAAGTTCATCTAATCCTTTTTCTGTTACTAGTGAAGCTACAATTCACTTACATGTACAAAGGTTGTTGACAGTGTCTGTGCCACGACTGTTCTTTCCAGTGACTCACTTTTGATTGTTAGTTTGGGGACAGTAGCAGTAGTAGGTTGAGAAACAACACCTGGCTCTTGTTTGATGGAAACCTTCGATGATGTTGGTCCTGGATTGTCCACCTGACTGTTAGCCACACTCGTGTTAAGTCTTTCTGTGCCATCTGCTCCATGATCTCTGTTGAAAAGTGAAAACTACATTTTATGTGGGTTGAATATTCACGTATTTTGATTGCTTCTTGCTTATGATCTGTGAGAGGACAGATACATAGGTGACATTTTGTCACCTAAAATGTCACCTATGTATTTGTGATGTTTCGTTATAAAACAGATAGTTTCATGCTGCTATGTGTCTGTTCAGTAAAAGATCACAATGTCATCTAAATGTAGTAAGAACATCAGTCCCACCCTCAATTAACAGCTCATAGACCACTTTGTTGTTCTTTTGTGATCTAATACTGAACAGACATACAGCAAATCACAAGTTTTGCACTTCTGGAATTGGTCGTCTGAGAGCTAATTGACGAGTAGCAGCTAAGTTCAGATCAATTTGCAGTAAGTACAGGTTAATCCACAGAGGTAAATCATATTCTCATATTTCCAGTACATGAAGGCATAACCAAGCACATACATTTGTGAAGTCTCTGTCTTCATCATCCCCTTGTTCGCTAGCAATGCTGGTTGGGAAGCAGTCTCTAATTTCACTGTGATACGAGGAATAGGGGGTGTTGTATGTTCTGTATGATCTGTCTTCAACTGCAACATAACATAGATACAACAATATTTATTCTTATCAACACTGTGATCAAGTTCAGTGCCTTCCTTCAAGGTATTGTCCCCCTTCATGTGCGTTTAATAAACATCAGGGACCCTCCAGTTCAAGGTCTTGTGAAAAGTACAAACTAATCTTATAATAGCCCTGAATAAGATGCTCCTTGCTTTTGATCTTAGTGCTCAGAGAATTAGCCAAGTTAGTTAATAATTCCTTGACCTTCATAGACTTGTACAGAGAAGTGATTCGGTGGTCAAGGACACACAATGGATTCTTATTTAACTGGGATGAGTGCCGAATGTGACTGCTATATGGGCTGAATAGTGGGACTAACTAGTAACAACATGCTTGGCATGCAAGATGTAGATTGATCAATATTTGGTTTTTCGCACTGGGAAAGGGGAATGCTTTAGTACGGCAGTAGTTTAAAGGAGGCTTACCTTTTTACTCTTTTCTTTTTTCCTTTCTCTGTCTTTATCCTTTTCTTTTCTTTTCTTTTTTTTCTTTTTTTGATCCAATGCTGGGTCTGTTAAAAGATTTCCTGGCACACTGCTATCGACAGATGGCATAGCAAATTCTGCCATGGAAAATTTGAGTCCTTCACTAGTGCATGGAGTGCTCAAATCTTTTGGTTCAACTTTGATTGAGGGTTCAAGAATTTCCTTCTCTTTTTTGCCTTTTGGTTTCTTGGAGGGAACTGCTTTGCGTTTTGATTTTGGAGGTTGAGCTTTCTCCTGTTTTTCTGGATGATCTGGAGGCAGGAATTCTGATACTGTAAACTGCTGGTCATTATTGACTTCTTTCTTAATGGGCTTTATGATTAACTTTGGCATGCTTTCTTTCGCCTGGATGTTCTCTTTCGCTGCTGTAGGCACTGCCTTTTTCGACGGGGATTTTGCAGCAGGTTTCTTAGTCTTGTTGCCTGGTTTTTTATCTTTTTTCGGAGTAGTATTGATTTTCTTAGTGGGGGTTTTTGTTATAGCTTCAGTTTCCAGGGCAGGTAATTTCTTTGTGCTTGTCACTGGTGATTTAATTGGAGATGGCGATTTTTCTATTGGCAATTTTGGAGGCGTAGACGTTGTCAAAGTTGACTTTTTCAAAGGGCTTTGTGTCTTCTTGGGAGTCTTGGCATTTTTCTTTGGGCTTGACTTGGCTTTTCCAGCTGGTTGTTTTCCAGGTTGTTTATCAGCCTTGACTGCCTTTTTCTCTTCTGCTATTGGTTTAGCTGTGGATTTAGCAGAGGTTGCACTTTCTTTAGAAGAGGTGGTAATAACAGGAGGTACAGCTGATGTTGGTGGAATCTCAAATGTTTTTGCTGTACTCCACACATCAGGTGATGGAGTCGGTGATGGTGAGGACAAATTTCCTTGTAATGCATCTAGGATGTCCATTTCATTGCCCCTGTTTCCTTTTTGCATAAAAGGAAGGTCAATTCGTCTTTTTTTTATTTCATTTTCCAAGCCTGGGGGGTTATCATGGGGCCTTTTAACTGCCACATGCTGACTGGAAGTTTCCTCCCCAACAGTTTTTATTTCATTTCTCACAAATCCCTCTGAACTTCTTTTCTCTTCTCCTGCATCAACTGTGTCTGCATCTTCTGCTGCTGCTGCTTTGTCTTCATCTAAGAAAAAGATGAACACTGACATTGCAAACAAATACTGTCATGAGAAAACCTTTGAGAAAGTAAAAGATGTGCAATGCAAAGTTCACTAAAGAGAATATATACAAATGTCTATAGTAGGTAAATAGTCTTGAAAACTATCAGTGGCCTGCAGAAAACATGTATGCATTCTTTGTCACCACATAAAGCCTAGTGAAGTTCTACTAATTGCCCACAAAAAAAAAAACTTAACAACTTTACTAGTGGTAGAAAACTATGGTTAAAGTGTATGTGACAGGTATAGTTTTATTAGCTTAATGGAATCAGCATTAGGCAGTGATATGGAAATTGACAAAAACAAATTTTATATTGGTGTGTTTTCACTGAATTTTAGCCATCTGAAAACATGAAATGTTTGGTCAGAAACTGTCTGGGGTTAAGACCTGGAACTAGTCAGGCTGTGACAACAAAAAAACCCTCACATCACAAACTGTTGTAACCCTCCTCATGGTTTCTGACCCAACTGCAAGTGACATTTCAGGTTTTCTGATGGCTAATAATGACATATTTTATATTATTATTTTATATATATTTTTTTCCCATATCACAATCTTGTGTAGATTCCATCAACCAAATAAAAAAAATCTGTCACATACACTTTAAAAATAGCACTGCCTTGCATAAAGGTTTCTTGTAATAACTGGATACTATTTTATGAAGTAATGTTTAAAAGTAGCATTCTAACATTGGTGACAATATCTAATGATTACAAGTCATCACTGAGCTATTTCCAAGTTGCCTATTGCATCTGTGTCAAAAGGAGTCTTCATACAAAAAACATGAAAATGTGAAAACATGTTTCACCTGAAAGTTAATTTTTGTACAAACCAAACTCAAGGTGTTCCATTGGAACTCATTGAGAGACAAAAGCAAAAAGTAACTTGGAGATGGCTAATGAATCTTTATAGTATCTGAGCAGTAACAGAGTTTCAGAATGAGGGTAAGAAGAAGACTGCATAGCAGCAGCCATACAAAACCTTCATTTTGAAGAAGCTTAGAGACCAAGGGAGGCAAGTAGTCATAGTACTGCTCCTGTCTCTCCGCGATCTCTCCATTATGTGGATGATGGAGGACACAAGGTTTAGGCTTGGGGTACCGTGGCAACTGGTGAATAAATGGAACTTGGTCTACCTGGCTCACAAAATCTTCTAACTCATGGAGGCAAACACCAATATCTTGGAAGGCTAAGTTCAGGTCATCCAGGTTAGGTTCAGTTCGACAGTCTGTTGGAGTGGAAACACAATATGTTGTACTGTAGAATTCTAAAGTAGCAGTTCTCCCTAAAATAAAAGCTCCTCAAAAGTAATGTAAAAGTACAAAATCTTTCCCATCCCAAAAGTAAAGGACTTCTCAAAAGTAGTGGCCTTGTGAAGATTACCACTCAACTACAAAAATACGTACTATCAGAGCTCAGCTTTGTGACCACTAGGGTCGCCAATGCGAACATTATTGTTTTCTGTTGGCAAGCAACTTTTCATGCCTTTCACTAATACTTTTGCAGGCAACTAAATCTGAAAACTTAGGGGTCAGCTGGTGACAAGGTTTTCTCCTGAAAGTCAAGCCCTGACTATATATGATATCACTTTTCAAGCAGTATTAGTTGCATTTTAATAAAATGCACTCTACTGTGGCCTTTTATCTGTATACAGTCTGCTTTGTTTATGGGGGTAGTTAGTAACATACATAAAATAAACTTTTCATTTCATGCGGCACATGTCTGCTTTGTCAG
>Ga0126337_10000872_pt1 | contig 16883 bp, 10 predicted proteins | sample DipCmetagenome_FD_92527 | JGI IMG/M metagenome (GOLD analysis project Ga0126337, IMG submission 92527) | Coral microbial communities from La Bocana,Puerto Morelos, Mexico - Diploria C A metagenome | ecosystem: Host-associated > Invertebrates > Cnidaria > Coral | place: La Bocana,Puerto Morelos... | reverse complement strand
AAGTATTAAATGTTTAAAAGTTTACTTTGTTTTGTTTGATTATAACTAAAAGCAACTTCCAAACCTCCAACTCCAGATTGAAGTATGTCTGCATAACGGATAGTAAGACCGCCATGAAGGACTCATCAAAGAAAATTGCTTCCCTGACTTTTTCACTCTTAGATGTTAAGTTCCCCAAAATAAAACAAACACGGACCACCAATTCCTGCAATATTAACAGGCAAAAGATTCAAGTGTAACTGAGCCTGTGGTCGAAGAAAAAGTTCCTGGCCATGAAATCGTGGGTGCCCAGCACTTATTCATAAGCTTACATGAAAAAAAGGCAAAAGGCAAAAGTTATAAATTATTTAGTCGTCTGTGGCACCCAGGTAGTTCTAGAGAACAGCCCTGGTAATAATAAATTATAATAAAGAATACATTGTTATCCTGCAGCTATATAAATACCACAGACTAAATTGGAGTTGCCATAGCTGTCAATGCCTATAATGGCGTTATATGAAACATTGTAGTTACACATCAAAATCATATGCAAAACATGTCAAGCTGATTTCAGTATCCTTGTTTATAGTTTCTTCCATCACCTAACATGTCATATCTACATAAAAATAACTTTCCCAGTGAGTAACTCCTGTGCAAAAGTGATCCTATTCTGAATATCAAAAAAGCTCCAATAATGTCTTGTACACACCTGTTTCTTTTCATACCCTGATAATATCTTGCTCAGTGCCTGGAGCAAAGTACAGTTGTCACTGTCCAACAGTTCACTGCAGCATTCTGTGTATAATGTAAGCTTGCTATGGTAAAGTAAAAAAAAAAGAGCAGTGAGTATACTGAAATTAAAAGACTGTTTCTAGACTGTTTTATCCCCTAAGATCTGACGAGCTTATTCCCACAAATTACAAAATCAACCTCAGCACAAATCTCCATGGTGATGCCCACACAGGGCTCTAGAAAAGGGCTGTAGTCAGTAACACCTGTTATGGCTGGGTATGCTTGATCAGCCCTTGACGTTACAGGTGAACCCCAAGCTCATGTCTTGAGAGAAGTGAGAAATAAATTAACTCTAGGACACATACATATTTATTCATGAAAGTGTCATATTAGCTGTTTCGAATTATAAAGGATTGTATGGGGGAAAGAAATACAGTTGATTCAGAATGCTAAATATAAGAATATTTTACAGCTAAGATTACTCATTTCTTAAAGGTGCCTGTAATGATTTTTGCATTATTCCCTTCATAAGATGCAGTCAAACCTGCACACTTTGACTTTGGCTGTTGTCTACATGGAGGAAGTTTACACCCAAAAATCCACCCTGTTCGTCAATAACATAACGTCATTACACACTGGCAAATGTCTTATTTCCAAAAATGTCCATGCAGTATATGCTGAAAATGAGCATTTTCTAGCAGTGTTTCGAAGTTCACATTTTCACAGAACACCTTGTGATGTCTATTTTGGTTACAGCCACAGAAGATGCCTGGATCCAAGGGTAATTTTTTCTCTATTGAGGTTGGTATGGTCAATTTATGAGTAAATTTTATTAAATCTTACTGTGAAATGTTCATATTTTGGAAAATTTAGCACTGAAAATCAACCATATTTTGTTCCCCATACAATCCCTTATAAAGTGTTCAAATTTTCAATGGTTCCTCATGCCTGTAACCTAATACTGCATAAGTTCAGATTCGTCAGAGTTCTTTCTGCTGGCGGCTAACATAACCAGCACACGATATATGCTTTCATGAATAAATGTGTACTTGACTGTCCTAGAATTAATTTATTTTTACTCTTCTCAAGATGTGAGCTTGATATCTCTGGTATGTAAAGCAAGGCCTTCCCTTTGCCACTATACCTAAAGATAGCCATTATGTACTGTTATGTCAATCACAAGTGAAGATCAAAGCCCCCCAACCCTCCGCTCCCCAACTCACACCCATAACATTTTTAGCTACAGATTTTAAATGTGGACATAAAGTAATAATTGCCCTATGAGCTGACCAGCACGTCACAATAACCTCACCTCAATGCTCTGCACACATTCCACACTACATCACTGTCAAATGAATATGGCCCCAGAACTATAGCCAAGTTCCTAACTACTCCAGTGCTGACAAACAGTTCTCTGGATCCTGTAACATCTGCAAGATTTCTCAGTGCCCCTGTTACCTGCAATTAGTGTGAGAAGCTGGAACTTTTAAGTGTTCATTAAATACATTTTGTTTGTTATAATATCTGTCTGTATATTTCTCAATCAAGAGCTTTAATATGCATTAGTCAGGAATAAAGTAAAAATGTACCTGAACAAGCAAACTGGTAAACTGGGAATTTCCTTTCATGGACATTAATACCTAACAAAATAAAAATTAACAGAGAGTAAATGGCATGCCTTTACAAATACTCAAATTTAATCAAAGGAAGTTAATATTTTTACTTTATTTTGTACATCTTTTTGACTGAGTATATGTTCTTGGTCAAAATGAAATTCAGGTTGAAATGATTTTAATCTAGTTTGAGTCTCAGTTTCGTTTGTCTCTTAACCCTAATTATTCATGACTCAAGAACAATTAGGGTTATGAGACAAAAGGAATTTCATTTTGACCTGCAACATATACGTATCATGTACTTACATCTTTACTTATAGCATCAAGAATCTCTGCTAAGCCCTCGATACCCTGAAGAGAAACCAGCTCCTTCTGAGCTGTAGGGTTGTTACTTGACAGATGTTTTAAGGCTCCAGCTGTGTATACCAGTGCATCATGATGACTTCCTATTTCACAGCTTCCTATTGTGTCCACTAAACATTCTGAAGAAGGAAAAGTGGGAGCTCAGTACTTTCTCAGTAAATTTGCTCAGTAAATTTAGGGACTTAATTTTATTAAGAACTCAAAACAGCTCAGTTACCCTGGATATAACAAGCGTTTCGTTTTTTTTTAACATTTTCAGCAGAAAGGCAAAAGTAATTGAACTGAACTTATTTACCAGGCAAAATCATCCTCATGGACAGGCAATTTGCTCAATTCACTGCCTGGCCCTTTATCCCTATCAGTGATTAGACCTGGAAGATTTTGTCAGTTGACAACAGATGGTGGAGAGATGAAAGAAGCTAATTACTTTTACATGTAACCAACAAACTCCTCCCCAAATAAAGAAGAAGCAAATTGCCATCACTCACTCATTATATGGCAAGAAATTTTAGAAATCCCATTAACACATCACAGTTACAAATAAGACATTAAGCTTACTTAAAATGTCCTCTTCAAGGAATAACTGATCATTCTTCTCTGTTTTAGCCACTTTATACACAACCATACATATGTTGGTTAAATTATTACCAGTCACTTTCATCTGCAACACAAACAAAAGAATATCACATTTCATTCTACAACGGATGAAATTATACATGTACCTTGTCCTTTACTTTGTTATTTTGTTTTATTGGCCCACCTGTAAACTGGCTGGGGCATCCTGTAGACTTGGCTTATCAACTCTATGGGATGCACTGTTACCACGGCTAAATGCGCTATCCAAGTAAATTACAATGCCTATGTTTATGTTCTCTGTTGGGTGAACACCCTGAGATTAAATTGCTCAAACTCAGTCAGTCACTTCGCATACTTCAAGACGCTTAAGATCTCTTTATTCTATCGAAACCAGAGGTATAAAATGCCACCTTGGTGTAGACCTTATTTTTAAAACAGACACCAACATTTAACCATAGCAGTGACAAAATAAATAATTTAAATGCTTACCGAAAGAATCAATCTTCCAAGTCTAAGGAGTAATCTTGGATCACTGAGATCCAAAAACTTAAAAGCTGTCCGTAAAATCTCTCCTCTTTTTCGAGCAGAAAAACTGCCACTAGCTTTTCCCATTAAACCTTTCTTTTCTAAAGCATTCCACAGTTTCAAGCAATCTTGACAAAGATCCTTTACATTCCTCTCCACAAATCTTTCTTCCATTTGAGAGAGCAATGGTTTCACATGCTCGTCATAATATGAAACTAGTTCATCCTTGGGTCTATCTTCTTCTGCTTGTGACTTTTTCCGTCTTTTATCTCCACTTCCGCCTCTCTCGCCTCCTTTTTTCCTCATCCTCCCTGAAGTTGGAGAGGTCTGGCCAACTATTTGTTCACTCGAGATTTCAGCTGGATCACCACGCTCTGGAGGACCACTCTTAACACGAGCAACAGAATCTACAACTGGAGGACTACGCTCTTTTGGCCCACTTCTTACTCTCCTTGCAACACCGACATCCCTTGAAACTGCAGGTGGTGTTGGTAAGATTTCTGATGACCAATGTTGAAGAGGTTCAGCTACATTGAGAGATGAACCAGAAAAAGAGCCTCTTTTTGGTGGACAAGGAGGAAGTTCAGTTCTTGCTTCTTTATCTTGTTGCCCTATTGCAATATTATGCAGCTTCTGATTGAGTTTTTCAGCATTTAACTCTTCAAAAGGACTCGACAAGGGAGATCTAAGAGGTCTTCTGGCTTTCCCTGCAGGCTGAAGAAAACACATAAAAACCAACTAAGATAAACACAATAAAGCAAAATGTCCATCAGAGGTTTCACGATAAAACAAAATATGCAACAGCTGAACTGTGAACAATTTTACACCTGACAGTTACATGTTAAGTACAGCCTGGTTTTCATAAACAACTGCAAGCACTTGGCCATGGTCCAAAAGACATACCAGAACACCTCTCCTAAACAGATATGTATATAAATCCTAATTTGGTGTCTACTTATAAATGCTTCTACAACATATCACGGTAAAGACTTGCCACTCCAGACGGTGGGGAAGGAACAACGGCTTCAGGAATCAGCGGAGCATTTTCAATTGGAGTGAGCCTTCTTCCAGATGGGGGACGGGAAGTTTCACCCTCAGACTGGTAACTACCTAGGCTGTTAGAAAGAAAGAGATTGTTTTCATTGATTGTCTTTTTGCTAACATTTACTATCAATCCTAGACATCTATAAAAAAGGCCTTCTTCTTTTCACATCACTGTACATATTGTAGGTTTCATTCATAGATTTAAACAAAGTGATCACATGATGACGAACTTATTAATATTTTTTTCATTGCGTTTGTAAGTTTGGTCAACAGAGACAATATCTATCGCATGGATAAGATTTCTTTCAAACTTGCTACTTTTGAGAAATAAGTAACACCTATGCTGCAAACTGTATCCAAGAGATCTTTGTCATCCCATGATCACTTATTTTTAATCTGCAGCTGAATTCAGTAGTACATGCAATGGCCTTAAAAAAAGTCATTTGAGGACCTCCCTGAAAACCACGCAATTAAGTGACGGGCGCTTCCACTTTAAAGATTGTTTTTATTATTATTATTTATTATTAGATGCCTGGAATCAATAGTATGAAGAGGGGTAGATGTGGTTCTAAGATTAAGTTATTAGGTCCATGCAGGAGAATGCATAGATACACTGTAAATGAACATGAATAAACAAAATCCACAACATCTATAGACAGGTGCACATTTTATCAGAAGAACCAGATAAATGCAGATAAGGTGGTAGCCTGCTAGTCAGCATGTCAGATTTGAGGTAAGTCTTGGTTTGAGCCGTGGTCAAGATCACTGAGTAGTATTCTCGAGCAAGATACTACTCTCACGGACATACTTCTTTGTCAGAATATTACGTAAGTACAGGTTTATCCCACTTCATAGACTAAAGATGTGAAAAGAGCTTTAATATGAAAACGTTTGATGCTTGCATGCAAACAACGTGAAATTTGATGGATGAAACTTCAACACTTCATGGACATTAAATTTTGCCAGCCAAGGAAACCAGCCGGAATGCTCTAATGTTAGAACAAAATAAATGCAGGAATATTTTTGTGGCTAAATAAACTGTTATCTTTCATAGGATTTTAAGACATTTCTTGAAGTGCATAACTTGGAATAGAAGTAACAGCTTATAAAAGTTCATCTTAAAAGATGGCACAGACATTGATGAAGATGAGACAATACTAGCTTGTTAGAATAGAAAAATAGTTTGCCAATCACTTTTCTCTCAGGGATTGGGACTTCACTTGCTGAATGCCTGCTAATGTATGAGAGGGATGTGGAGGGGACTGGGGGTTTCAAATAAATGGTGCATTTAATTCTTGTTTATTTTTTTTAAGTACTCTTGCTGTTTAACACATGTGTATTTTATTTAGTATAATTTCTTAATTGTCTAGGGATAGAACTTAATCATTCCCAGCTGTAAACTTCATAATACATTAAAGGTAATTAACCAAATCGCTCATCAAAATTTGTGACCCTACATAATTATAATAGATTTTTATTTCATCGAATGGTTACAACAGGTTCGCTTAATTTTTTTCTCCTGACTTCCCAAGACAGACAAATCAAGTTCTGATCTGACTGGAGACTCGCATTTGACAGTCATGAATCCAGATGCTATATATTGTTCACCTGTATGTAAAGAGGTGCAAATTTCTTTAATGAGCCCCTGCTCTTGGGAATCGAGGACGTCTATTATTATAAAGTACTTTTCAGGTCAAGCAGGAACCATAAGGACATCCCACAACCTCATAAGAGTAAGACCTATTTTTCCCATTTGCAATATTTACAATGAACATAACGATAATCGAATAACCAACAATCCAGGGCAAACATACACAACTATCAGCAACTGTAAACAGTCGCTAAACGGACAAAGCGCTGTCAAAGGCAAAATTTACCTGAATGCAGATGGCGGTCTTCCCTCGTAGGGCTTTACAGAGCTACCTCCAAATAACGTTCTGTTAGATTCCACTGGTGTGAAAGGCCTTTTGGTGTCCAAAGGACGGATGGAAGATCTCGCCTGCGCGACAATATTTGCACTCGTTGGGCCCTCAGTTGCATAAAACGGCCGGTTGGAAGCCTTCTCAGCCCTGCGCGATTTTTGCGGCCTCGGCGGGTCCATTATTCAGCTGGAAACCTACAGCTACATTCTTTCTTCCGTCAGTGGTAGACACAACAACAACCACGTTGTTATACAATTTTGATCAGTTGTCATTTAGCGCTTTCTCGGTTACTTCTATCGTTCCTAAGAACGCCTTGATGGCCGAACTCGATGGCCTCGTTATCAGGCAATTGCCTCGCTTCTGCGCCCGACGAGTCAGCGGTCAAGATTCGAATTTCCAAAATGGCGGGAGTAAGCGGTTCTTTTCGGCAGCTCGAAGACAAACCATGTTCTGCGGAAATTCTTTACCAAAGATGGTCGCCAAAGATGGATTTGCTTGCCCTCGTGACAATCGAAGGCGAGGTTTGGTTGCAGAGGTTGTCTTGGAAGCGAGTGTGGACGATTTCTACTGCCGAGGGTAGAGCTCTTTCAGTGGCATGGAGACCAGACGGCAAGATTTTAGCGGTGGCTTTCAACGATGGTAAAATAAAGTTATTTGACATCGAAAAAGCTGAATGCATTCATAAAACTGAAATCGAATCGACGCCCACGTCCATGGATTGGATAGAGGAAGGAAAAGAGAAAGTATCGACTGGAGATCACGAAATGTCTTTGAAAAACTTACCGTTTTTCGTAGAAAAATCAGAACTTTATCTTCCTTCACTTTCACATCTTCCGAAATCCGCGGGAGCACTTTTTTCGAAGGAAACTTCACAAGAAGAGTCGGAGGATCCCAAAAAGCTCAAGTGTCTACCCGAGCAGTTGAGCGTGTTGGTTGTCGGTGATGATAGAGGCAAAATACATATGTACCTGTATGGCATTTTGCTGTGTGCCTCATTGAATACTGCGGATGTCTTGCAACATCATTCTGAATTTCCAGAAGTAATGAGTGCCTATGTGTCACATGATTTAAAGGTGCTCTCAACTGTCATCAAGTCACCTGTGATTGGATCAGACAAACAATCTGTGTCATTAGTCTTGTATGACACCGGATTGTTGTCCACAAGGAGTCGCGAACTTGCAGTTGTTGCTAAGAAAATGGGCGAGGTCACCTGCCTGATGGACTACTTTGATAACACTTTGCAGTCCATGTCAGACGCTTGGGAGGACATACTCCTGGAGATGGACACAAAGTTGACAGAGTTTGCTGCTGAACGGCTGACTGCTGGATCTAGTGTCAGTGGTGAATTCCTAACTTTACTCACTCGTGGAGTGACAAGTCCTGAGCTGCAATCTTTCCTGATTCATGATCTCACAGAAAAAGGCCTCAAGAAGCTCGGACATAGCATTGAAAATTCTTACACAAGCATTCAAAATCTAGCATTGAAGCACTTGCAGTGTGTCACACAATCTCTTCTCTTTCATGTGACAGAAATTCATGGAATGTCAAGATGGTACGAACAGTTTGGTGATTTGGGTCTTTCCGAGTTTGACATCCAAACTGTAATCACCAGTCTTGGTTCTATCATGTTGAAAACACAAGAGCTTGTCTTTGTCATTGAAACTAGTCTGAAGAGTTTCAAAGCATTCTTTCAATGGCTTTATTATGCCATCTTGAGTTTATCTGATGCTGAAATTCCAGACTTTGTGAAACAGAGGAGTCAACAAGAAGTAATGCTTTTGTCAGGCTTCATTCAAGATCAGCTTGTTGTTAACAAGCAAGGAAAGTTTACCCTGGAGAGAGTCGGTCAATATTTTGACCCCAAGTCACTAACAGTTAAGCCACCATTTGGTAACAATCACTGGACAAAGTTTGTTGAGAGTCATCCAATGCTCAGGTCAAGTCCTCTACTAATACCTGACAAGGCAACCGATTCTCTAGTTACTCTGTCTGAACAACTGCATGAACACATCAAGAAATCCTTTGCAGAACCAATTAGTGCCATAAGCAAATCAATCTCTTGCTGGAGCTGTTCTCCACTTTGTGAAGTCATCAAGAATGAAGATTCTTCTTTTCATGTAGCACAAAAATCAACTGGATTCCCATTGCGTCAGCTTGTAGTCTTTCCTGAAGGCAGGAAACTGTGCCTTGTTTCTGTCAGACCAAATGAACGTAGGTTGTTTCTTGCAAGAGTTTGCATTGATCAATTGCCATGTGACATTGAACCAATGCTCTACACTTTCTCTGATGTGATGTTCTATGACTCGGATTATTTGTCAGTTTTGCTTCAGCAGCAGAAAGTACATATTGGCAGTGATGAAGATGATGTCGATGATGGGCTCTCAATATTGGCTCAAGTTCCTTATTTATGGCTTGAAGATAAAGACTTTCTAGATGTTGTGCAAGTCAAACAACCATACGTCAATCAAATATCACTACCTCCACCCATCAGTGTAGGGCCGAGAATTACCCATTTTCGGAAGCTGGTTGGAATGAGAGCAAGTTCTTTGTCTGTGAGTGGAACTCGGAAGGTCTCCTGTGTGTTGTCAGTTTTGCAAAGAAATGTCCGGCTGTTTGATATGGATGCCGAAGATGAGGAGGCAGAAGATGATGAAGCTGAGAATGAAGAATTAAACAATTCCCTTGATGAGGAGCAGTAAACGGATTTCTGACAGTTCTTGTCTCTCTAGGGAACTAATTTTTGCATAGTAATTTTTTCAAAGAACAGTAATAACCGAAGAGCCTGTATAGTGTACAAATGTTGATTCAATGTAGATACTGCCTGAGAAAAATTAAAGTATGTTATGTGGTACTGTACATGTACTAAATATGATCCCCCATTTTCAGGAATTTTTGAAGTTTTTCAGGCAAAATGCTCTCTTGGGAGCAAACGTTCCGAAAGGCTTCAAAAATTGTAGACTATTTGTCTTTCTGTCTTGCCAAAAAAAACCTTAAAGCAAAAGATTTGAGGGATCCAGGTATTTAGTTTTGAAAGAGCCATGTAAGACCTTTGTTTTTGTAGTGGTTTGAAAGGAAACTATGTGGAACAGTTACACAAAAACTGTTTTAAACTTCTTTTTTTGGAAAGAAGGTCACTATTCCGCTAAGCCCAAAGATGCCTGTATGCCAATGACTGTACAATACAAACATATTTTAATCTTTCAGTGACTGCACTTCTTGTACTTAAATTTAGATATTATGTTGAAAAAAAAAAAAAAAATGAAGCCTTTCGATCCTAGTGGACCATAGCTGCCGGAGCTTATCCCCGGTTTCTGTAGCATGAAGCGGCTAGGAGTGTTTCTACCCCCCCCTGGACAGGAAGCTAGTCCATTGCAGGTCATTCCCCCGCAATTTGTTAGGTTTCCCCAACAATTTACCAGTACCCATTTATACACCTGGGTGGAGAGAAGCACTGTGAGAGTTAAGTGTCTTGCCCAAGAACACAACACAATGTCCCCAGCCAGGGCTCAAACCCAGAACACTCACTCCAGGACGAGCGCACCAACCATGAGGCCAACGCGCCTCCCACAGATATAACGTTGAGCAAGGGCTAAATTCTTGATATAACCCTTTAATAACAATTATTACAGACTTCACTGAGAATATAAGTCAGAATATAACATTTCTGTCACATCTCTGTAACAATAAGGTCTGGTTTTATTTTAACCTGGTGAGCCTGAAGTGAATACATTTATAAATCCCTGTGTTTATTCTTAGTCGACATTGTGATGGAAATAAATTAATAACGACGCTCAATATCATGAAAATAAAGAATTGCATGACAACCCCACAAATGGTTGCAGAGGAAACAGACATATTTTTTGAGGGGAGAGGTGGGTTTGCGAAATTACGAAATAAGATTCCTGTACTGCAAAAACTGCTGAAAAAAATTGTGCAAGGGGAGCCATGGGGAAATAAATTGAGGTAGTGCTTTCTACAAACAAGACCTGTCTCTTCATGATAAAAGAATTATTGCACAAGTTATTGCCACCAAAAAACAAAACATGCATAAGGCCGGAAGAAAATCTCATCTCCAAGAAAGTTGCCCACCCCTCCCCTCAGGCCGTTTTGTGAGCCCGCGTTCCTTGGGTATAAACAACCGCACTCCCAAAAATGCTGCCTAGATACGTGGTGTTACCGGTGACCCCCCCTGCGCATAGAGTGGTTTAAACGTTGATTCGTTCTTTTATGTAAACATTTACCATATATGGTCTCACACCAATATATGTCCTGAGACACCACGTAACTACCAAATGCTGTAAATAGAGTATAGCCTGTTCCCACTCCCTCCTACCTCAAAATAATGGTCCGTTCTCAAGCCATTTGTTTTCAAGCCCAGGAGCCCACATGGCTCCTAACCAGTCATTTACTATGATTTATTTACTTGGCAAAATTTGACGATATAGGAAATTATTGGCACACCACACCCAATCATTATGCTGTGAAAGAAGCAGGTTGTCACACACCCTGTTGGGAGTCACGTGTTATTTGTGAGGAACGTGTATTAGTATCCAGACTTCTGTTTTGACAGGCTGTGCTTTAGGCTAGCGATTCAGCGATGGCGACAAAAAGCAATCTCTCCGCTGTTCTTCGTAAAGTAGACGATCTATGCTTGGTATGATTATTTTCTGTTATCTGCTGTATCCTTATTCAGAAGGTTCTGCACTTTGTGTAGCTTTTATTTGATAATGTGTATTTATTTCACAGGAGGAGCGCCCCATCCCAGAACCTGGCAAGGGCGGTAGGTAACGTAGTCAGTTCTCGTTAGTTTGTTTTTAAATTTTGTTCTTAGATTTTAGTGAAAATCGAATTTCGTGGATTTGTTCGAAGCTATAGCGAGGGTTACATCTTAGAAATTAAAACGATACGTACGTGCCAGAATGCATTACAGTCAGACTCCATGTTTATAGTTTATACCAGGTTTATATAACTCACGTGAAAAACAAGTCAGGCCTCGTTTACACGGCCATGTTTGATTCGTCGCTTACTGCATCAGCTGCAACATGATTGGCTGTAAACATTAGCGATAACCAATCACAACAGAGATGTAAAAAAGCCACTCAAGTGCTGTCACTGGTCTAAATTTGCACATATCTGTGCAAACACCACTGCATTCTGTAACAGAATTTTCACCAATCAAATATGTCAACTGGAAGTCCAGGAACAAATTCGTGTGTGCTAAAATTTGTCTGGAACCATGTAAACAGGGCTTCAGCTACAGAATACAGGGCCACTCATTTACATCTTATTGAATAACAATAGTGCCTATTGTGTTATACTTCGTTCTTCAAAAGGTTTTGACACATGTAAAATAGGTGGTCCAAAGTGGCCCTACATTCTGTAGTTGCTCCGATTCTGCTTCCTCCTCATGTTCTCATCGTAGCTTCCAACATGATGTGAAGCTTCCAGCAGGGAGGCCAGTGGAAGAGTAAGCAAAGCGATGTGTATTTTCATTGCAATGTTGTGTGCATCAGGGCAAAACAGTGATCTTTTTGCCTATTGTTTCATGTATTGGTTTATTTAGTCTATGCATAACAATCAATGATTTTGAACTATTTGTAGTGCAACACCTACCCTGGTTCCAGAGGCAATTTATAGAGGGAGTGAGGAGTGAAGCTAGGGAGAGGAAAAATCGCCTCTGGTAAAATCCGTTGGAAATCTCACTTCCATGCTAAGCCCAAGTACAGAAATTGAACCTCGACGATGATTGGCTTCATCGTCGAGGTTCAATTTCTGTACTTGGGCTTTGCATAGAAGTGAGATTTCCAACGGATTCTACCAGAGGCAATTTTTCCTCTCCCTCGCTTCGCTCCTCACTCCCTCCATAAATTGCCTCTGGAACCAGGGTATGCAACACCATTAAAAGTTAATCAATTCTTTGTTGTTGTGGTCATTATACAGCAGTATTACTTTATAAACTGATTTTTGTTTTGATTGCAAAAAATTACATGGCTGCGCATCAGACACTCTAAGAACTTGACGTTTTGCAACCCCTAATTCAACATCTCAGGGTTCCTCATTCTGTTACATTTGTATCATGAACATTGTCATGCATTGCGTGACAATAAAATGGCAACACGAGAAAGCTCTGACATAGGACAAAAGAGGAGTTATCGCTCAAGTTTTTTGCTTACTGAATAGTTCTTATACTTGTAAAATTATTACTTCCAATGTGCCAGAGCTCTAAATTGATAATTTTTTGTTTCGATATCAAACTGTCTTAATTAGCATAAAAGCAAAAAATCAAATTAGTGTATTTTTTTTTAATTAATTTCATTCTATTACAGAATGAAATTGATTTTTTTTTATAAAAAAATTCACTAATTTGATTTTTTGAATTTTCTCTTCAAATTATAGAAGTTCTAATTGCAATGCATGCTGTTGGAATCTGTGGTTCTGATGTGCATTACTGGAAGAGGGGACGAATCGGGGACTTTATCCTCACAGCACCAATGGTTCTTGGGCATGAATCAAGTGGGATAGTGTCTGCTCTTGGTGAAGGGGTCACAGACCTCAAAGTTGGTAAGTATATTATGTCCCTTACTACAGCTTACAAACTGCTTTTCATAAAGGAGGTAATGTACAGGGTGAGCAGAACAATTGAAATTCCGTAGTGCAAGTACCATATAGGTGAAAGTAGAAGTTTTAACAATCAAATTTTTTAATCGGTGTAAATTATTGTATGATGTGTCCCTGGGGTGTGGCTGTATCAGTATCTGCGTTGTAATCAATAGTAATCAATTATCACTACTTAGTATATACCACACAAGTGAATAGTGCTTTCGCGCACTGTGATTGGCTAGCACCGAGGTGATTAGCCAAGTACTATTCACCTTCAAGCAGCCAAAGAAAAACAAAATGGCTTCCCGTTTCAAATAAAGTTACTCTTAAACAAGTTAAGTTACTCTTTGGTCCACTAGTTATTCAGCTTGTGTGGTATATACTAAAACAATTATTCACCTCAGTATCGGTGAAAGTGGTGGATACTTACTTCCACTTAGTTGAATAATTGTTAACTATAATCTTAATAATTTGTACTGTAAGTAGTTTTGCCTTTGGTGTTATGCTGTTTGTAAGTAAAATTAATATTAACTGAAAAAAGTGTTAATGCCAGTTTTTCATTTCTGGGGGATTGCCAGGTGACAGAGTGGCCATTGAACCAGGAGTCGGCTGTCGGATTTGCTCCTTTTGCAAGGAAGGTCGTTACAATTTATGTCCACACATGAAATTTGCTGCCACGCCTCCATATGATGGCTCACTGTGCAGATACTATGTTCACGCTGCTGACTTTTGTTTTAAGTAAGTTATGGTTCAGATTATCCTGCACAGACTCCCCCACAGCCCCCCCCCCCCAGTGTAAACAATCACTGAGAAATGAACCTAATATAACTGATTGTTACATATTATTTTATTCTTGAATTGTTCCAGTAGGCAAAACCATGATTCATAGATAAATATATTTGGGCGACAATGTAGGAGCAATCTGTTTCAAGTCCTGCTCTTGGCCAACCTATCTCCTTTGGCTTAAGCACAAAATGCATACCCTAAATTAAGGTGACGCTGTACCTGATATAGTGATTTCATTCCTTCAGGCTTCCTGATCATGTCTCACTTGAGGAAGGTGCTCTACTTGAACCACTCTCTGTTGGAGTACATGCTTGTCGTAGGGCTGGTATCTCCATTGGAAGCAATGTATTAGTGTGTGGAGCTGGTAAGGAGATGTAATTTAATTAGGCTGACATACATCGGTCAATAAATCTGTTGTCAAAATATTGGCTTTTAAATGCCAGAATGCTATCTAAAAATATTTATGAAAATTACTTTGCTGTTATCATTGCAGGTCCTATTGGTTTAGTCAACCTCATGACTGCCAAAGCTTGTGGTGCAAGCAAAGTAGCTATCACAGGTGAATGCTATTGTTATTTTTAATTAGTATCACTTGTAATGTTCGTTTACAAGTTGTACATATTAATAATTACTGTTACCTGCTAACTTGTAACCTCAGGTTTTAAACGTTAAACGTTTTTCTCTGGGTGCTCTGACAAGTTTTCCTCCCTGGAGAAACAAAAAATTTCCAAATTCCATTTTGACCTGGATAAAGGCCCTGAATGATCACCAGCTTGAGTTGATGATGTGGCTTCCTTTCTAGGTATAAAATAATAACTAATAATTGTAATTCAAAACATGCTCTATGAAAGTGACCATAGCTTAAAATTTCAGCTAAGTGCTTTGAGATACTGTTAACTTCTTGAAACAGACAATGTCGACTTGCCAAAAGATATGATACAGAACTGATCAGAAGAAACCTAACAGGGAACGCCTAACAGAATGCATTCTGTTTCCGTTCTGCATGCGTTCCTGTAAACTCCCGTTCTGTATCCGTTCCGTTCTTGTTCTGTATCCGTTCCGTTCCTGTTGCATTAGCGTTCTATCTGTACATGTATGTGATACGTTTTTGTGCCAAATTGAAGTTTGCTCAACTTTCTTGTCTTTCAGATCTTGATGAAGGCCGGCTAAATAAAGCTAAGGAACTTGGTGCAGACTATGTCATTAAAGTAGATCCTGCCAAAGATAGTCACGCCTTGGCTAAGGAAGTTGTAGACAGCCTGGGTCTGGCTGATCAAAGCATTGAATGCACTGGAGCTGAGTCTAGCTTTCACACAGCAATTCATGTTAGTTGACCCTTTGATGTTTCCAAAAAAGTGATCGACAACTTTTTTTTTTGTCATGTGATGGCAACAACAAAATATTATCAATCTGGGAGAGAACTAAGATGTAAAACCAAAACCTCTTAACTTAGATTTAAAGAAGTAGGGAAATGTCTGTGAAGAGTATTTTAATGTTTTTGCTTGGAATTGAAATGTAGATCACCGCATTATCCAAAGTAGCCGCCTACTAGCAAAAATTATTGTAGTACGGTGGCCTCATGGTGGGCTCAACACTGGATTGAACGGTCTAGTTTCAAGCACCCTGAACAGGGACATTGTGTTGTGTTCTTGGGCAAAATACTTTACTCTCACAGCGCCTCTCCACACCCAGGTGTACAAATGGGTACTGGCAAATTTAATGCTGAAGGTAACCCTGCGATGGACTGGCATCCCATCCAGGCAGGAGTAGAAGTACAAGTTCCTAGTCGCTTCACCCTTCTGAAACTGGAATAATCTCTGGCCTGATGGGCCACTTGGCTTGTATTCAGTCTTAACCTTTACCTTTTTACAATAAAACTCTTGCTCCCATGCAGTGCTTCCCTTGTTGCTATTCAATAAGACACTGAGAGATGACCGGGGATGAGTCAGCCCACATTCTTTATTTTATCTCTGTCATATGTATGATCATTTTTTAACTTTTAGGCAACCAAGTCAGGAGGGACACTTGTTGTAGTTGGGATGGGGAAGGCGGAAGTGCAGTTTCCCATTGTGGATGCTTTGGTTAGAGAAGTGGACATCAGAGGAATTTTTAGATATGTAAACTGGTAAGTTGAAAAGAGTGATATCACCTTTGTATAGTTCAAGTGGAATATATGTTAGTATTATCTTTCTTGTGTGTTAGTGGTATCTCTTCACTTGCTCAACTTTCTTGGGAATAGGGGGAGTCTGGAATAACAGTTAACAGGTGGTATACTGATCAACTGGTCACTATTTAATTTTAGTATCACCCAACTAGTGGACTTATGCAAATCCTGTATTTTGATTGGTTATGCTACTAGAGGACTATTAGCAATAGTCATCGAGTAGCGAAATTCTTTTGTTTTATTCCCAAATAAATTTTCCTTTAACTTGCATTTGCTAACTTTATTATTGCTTTTTCTGTCTGACTAGTTGGGTGATAGCAGAACAATTTGACCCTTCACCCTCAAGGGCCACAGGTCAATAGCCCATGAGGCAAAGCCGAATGGGCTATTGACCTGTGCAGCGGGCTGCAGGTCTAATAGGTTAAATAGACTAACACTTCCTTGAACCCCCCCCCCCCCCCCCTAACCCCCACCCTCCCTTTTTTTTTTTTTTTTTTTTTTTTTTTTTTTTTTTTTTTTTTTTTTTTTTTTTTTTTTTTTTTTTTTTTTTTTTTTTTTTTTTTTTTTTTTTTTTTTTTT
>Ga0126337_10000871_pt1 | contig 16891 bp, 3 predicted proteins | sample DipCmetagenome_FD_92527 | JGI IMG/M metagenome (GOLD analysis project Ga0126337, IMG submission 92527) | Coral microbial communities from La Bocana,Puerto Morelos, Mexico - Diploria C A metagenome | ecosystem: Host-associated > Invertebrates > Cnidaria > Coral | place: La Bocana,Puerto Morelos... | reverse complement strand
TTTTGGAGAAGCTTGCGTGCACTCTGATGCAGATGTGATTTTGAACTGCCTGGCTATTTTATTCCTTTTTCATTTTTCTCTTGAAGTAAATTTGTCTTTTGGATTAGAGCAAAAAGTGGCCCAGATATTGGTATAGGGGCAAGGCTTAGTGCTTAGTGGCGTTTGTTTTGAAGTTCACCTTTTACCTTGATCATTACGCTAACTCCGATTATTTTTTACAAGAACGGTGCACCTATAGCTTGTGAAAGCAGCCGTTTTTGGGCGAGAAAACTGACTTCTTTCGTAGGCTGAAATTACGTTCGGTGGAATTGGAGGCGTTTTTTGGATTTGCCGACTTCTCGCTGGTAATGCCAACTACAACTGAATCGTCAGTTTTATAAATAATTTTTAAGAGTTGACGTCAATTTTCGCTTCTATTTAATCAAAAAAATGGCCCAGGGTTTTCTTCTTGATTCACCAACGCTGACAAGACTGGTTATTAATGAATAATATTTCTGGTAAATTCGAGTGATTTCAAGGTGTTCCCATACAGTTCAAACATGTAAGCTAGAGAACTGTATGTATAACAAAAAAGTAAAACACGAACCACAAATCACGATGTTTTATTTGAAAGAAACATGTTATATTATGTATAGCATGAAGTGTCTTACCTAGCAATTTGTTCTCCACGTCATGGCTGAATTTGAGATCCTAATATTTTGTAAAAATATTGCTCCCTCTCTCTAATATTCTTATAAATAGTGTTTGCTCGTTTTGCGTTCTTTTAGTTTTTCTGCCATTACAGTATATTAAGGAGCTACTTATCAAATCCACTTTCAGTACCGTGGAACTCAGTTTTCAAGGCTTCGCCTGGTATTCTATAAGCTTAGAAATAGAAGTTACACTTGGCGCTGTTTCCCTCGTTTCTTGTTTTTTTATTTTATCTTGTGTTTTATTTTTGTGCATACCCATTACTGGCCTCTTATGAAAAAGGACCAATTTCGTAGTCCCTTTTAAAAATGGTGCTGTAAAGCAGTGTCGGTTAACGCTTCCAAATGCCCGTATTGAAATGATCCATTCGTTTTAGCAGCGATACAGCACTCTTTCTAAAAGAGAACCCGTTCTAACAGAAAACCTCTCGACCTTGAGAGAAAAACAACCAGGTCGGTGACGTCTAAGTTAGCGTGCGATATGCACGATATTGACCGACTGCGCGCTTCTTCCCACGCCATTTAACTTCAGTCATTCTTAGACAACATCATTGTGTTTCAAGATACTGCGGAGCCTGAGCGATATTATCGCAGTCATGATATTATCTTAAGAACTTCAAGCAATAGATCATTGTTACCGTCATCGTAATCTCCAAACAATCAGTTCTTAAACAACAAGTGCAGTTGTTCCTCTCAAGCGATCTGGTTTGCATGGCTCTTTGAAAGGGAAGTCCATGTCGAATCAATATCAGCCGTATCGAAACCCACCCTCTACCGCCTAATTTAAGAAGATATTTCCGTTCATATAAAAGGCCTGCTTTCTCAGTCACAAACTATTTGTGTTTAAAACAGCTGTTGGTTCGTGAGTACCACTGACACAACTATAGGTACAGCTAAGTTCGTTTGCGGGTCTCCTGGGTTTTCCTACGACTGGTGGCAGTCAAACTTCATCTTATTTTCCGTGAGTATAAACCTTTAATATTGGAATTTTATTGCAATAGCTTATCGCTTCCATCGACCAACGAAATTTTTCTGAGGTATCAGTGTAAGAAAAAAAAAACGCAAATATCTACAAAGGTCCGATTGCAGAGTAATCTCAGTTTGTCTTTCCAGAATGTTCGTGTTACGCGTGCCGCATAGCTGAGAAACATCCTATCATTGCCCGACGTGGTAGCAATATATGCTGGCAAATATAGTGTAGATATTCGCTTTTTCTTCTAAGATTCTTAGCCTTATCTTATTTGATGTTCGTTTTTGATTCCAATTATCGTCCATTGTTTGCTTTGGCGAAAACACTGTAGGTTAGATCGGCGAACGGCTTGAAGTTGCTAGTTTTTATTCCGACTGCAATATGCCTCTCCTTCTCAATACACAGTATTGATTTAGCTGATGGAAATTCGCTTATTTTATTGATTAAGTACGTTGCAGACGTCTTTGTGTTAGGATGTATGGCCGGTATTGTTAACTATTTTCTCTTTATAACCCTGCCTTACGTCTTTCATATTCTAAGAATAACCCAACGTGGAAGGCAAAACACGCATAAAAGAAAACTCTCTTCAATTAAAATGAAACAGCCATCAACTTCAGTGTGTAAGAACTTAAGGACTTTAATTTTCTTGCCCAAAATGTTAATCACCTGTGTTTTTAAGTTAATTATACGGGATCGTTTTTCTTTTGTAACGCACGTGGGTTATCTAGTTTCCGACTCAAAGAAGCCAATCTGGTTTTTAAAATAAACATTTCTTTTCTTAGCACAATGAAAATCCAGCCAAAAGTGACAGGAGCGAGCGACTTCCTTATGCTGCAGTTTCGTTCTCAGAATTCAAGGCCAGTGCAAATGGAGTCGAGATCATATATAATTAATAGCGTAGCTTTTAGCACAATAAGTATTAGCTTTTGAGTTAAAGCCGACCCTGCTGGTTTCTTATGAAATCAAGTCTTCTGAACAAGTATATTAAACTCTAAACCGCAATTATTCAAATGACTCCCGATGACGAACAACGAAAACCACTTTTTAAGTGTTTTCTTCCTCCAAGTTTTCCACCCGCGGTGTCTTGTAATCATTTCCATTTTTAAACTTTTGATTTGAATTTCCTTGCCATTGTCTTGAGCCTATTAATCTCGTTCTCGCTTGCTGTGGCGAGGAGATTCCGTTATACATAACGGCCTGGTATATCAGTATGGCTAGTCTTCAATTTCCATTCCATTTGCCGCACCCTAATGCAATAACATTACTTATTTTTCTCATTAAACTTTAGACTCTTTCATAATACTGCTATGGCCACTTAAATTATAATCTGTCTTGCACAGAACCAAAATACGAAAATGTGAATTTATTGTAAAGTAATGAAACAAATTGTGCGAGATTACTTTCACTAGCATGGGGCAAGGCCTGACTTTGACTACTTTAAGCAATTTACCACCCATGTGGCCTAACCGTGTAGCAATGCTGATTATTTAAGTTAAATTTTCAATGAATGTCCAAAGAACTTGCTTAAAAGACTGTTTTTTTTCCTAGTATGTTCGTTTTAGAGTCGTCAAGAATCTTGACGGTGCCCTGAGCGAAAAATTAGATCACACGTGTCGTAAGAAATAACGAAGAAAAACTATAATTGGAAGACCCGCGCGCTAAGCGGGCGCTCGGTTTTGTCTAATCTTCCATTCATTAAAGTGAAGACCACGGGAAGTCAATTTTGTAAGATCACGGAAACAAAAAGTATCACATTCGCAGTATTATTTCATGTATCATAATAAGAAGTCAAAATATAAAAACAAGAGAAGGAAATCAGTTTCTTCTTAATATAATTAGTGGGACTACATGCCGAGATCACTAACGGGCAACAATTATCTGTTTTTTTTCACGTTAATGGCGATTCACGACTTAGTTAATTGATGTAGCTGGATTTAGAACAGGGGCTGTCGTTTTGTGTCTTGGGCTTCGATTGAAGTGAAATGATACTCTTCTTCAGTTTACAATGATCTAATCACATAGTTAAATATATCTTCGTGAATTAAATGTTATTATGGTGTTCTGTACCCCTCCCGCAGAGCCCCACTAGGACATTGGATCTTTGATATGATTTTAATTAATGTTTAACATCGAAACTACGATTTTTTGAGGTTTTGTCTTCATGCGTCTTCGGCAGACTGTGCACGAAACATGGTTGTTTGTGTTGAAGAGTCGTTCTTTGAAGCTGTCATGGCGACTCCCATCATGAATAGCCGTTAGCGTGTCAGAATGGTCATTAAAGTTAACCGTCTTGAAGAGATTTATTTTAGGCTGAGTTAATTACCGAGCCGTAGGTCACTCAATCACGTAGTTTGACGTTACGTTTTGCGGGAAAGCCACCTGGTCGTGGCCACCTTGTGCACCACTCGCCTTCCCTCGCCGGTTTCACCACAATCGGTCATACCTAGCCTAAAGGACGTTTTTTTCTTTGCACCCGGTCTAATACAAACAGCTAGCCGCCAAAGCTGTATTAATGCTCGCGTGCCACAACATAACTCCATTGGACATATCACTTGGTTTGCCGTGGGTGATCTTTGAGTATATAGTGGATGCGGGTCAGATGGAAATGCAAATCACATGTGCTGTTTTGATATGAATTCTGTTAGTTGCTTTTAATTTATGACACCGTAATCCTTGTTAAAGCCCTAACGGTCCATTTTGAGGTAATTTGCTTTGAAAAATACCTTGCGTGATCGCGCGCTTCGTTGGTGAAGCGTGAAAAAATTACTTTCATTTGTTGTGGGAGAACTGTTTCTATTAGTATCATTAATAGACTAGAGTCATCGATAAGGCTATTTATCTTGCTAAGGACTGTCCTCACGTAAAGAAAACGTTTATACATTCACTATCGTCACAGACATGATAGCTTCCGATAAGGCACCATCTTGTCAAATAGACGTGGAATATACCTCTTTTTTTTGTCAAAACAAGGTCGTTTGCAGATCAATCTTTGACCACAGTATTCGCTAGCATAAAAAAAGTCTAAGGTTAATGAGATTCTTCACCAACCTATAATTACCAAACTTTTTTTAGCTAAGGCGTTTTCAAGGCTGTCAGAATGAAGCCGTACCCGCAAGGAAATTGAAGAACGAATGGCAAGCGATTCACTAATTCGTTCTTGATTTTCCCAGCGAGTTCTTAATCTTGCATGTGTGCTCTTATCGTAGTCAGGTCTTTACGGCAATTTAGCTAATCCCGTTGAAATGCTCGTAACGGCTTAAAAGAAGGAGAAATTTGGTTGATAATACAGTGGGCGTATCGATTCTTAAACGTTAATTCAAAACAAGCCATTGGCACACCGGCTCGAGTCATTAGGACCAGCTATGACATTTGATTTAGGAGGGTCCCTTATTGTTCTTTACTGGAGTATATTACTGCTCCCAGTGGGATACAACGTGCAAATGGGAAGGCTTCTAGATACGATGGATGCTTAACAACATTAAACCTTTTGTTGTTTAACATTACGGGCCATTGTCTTCGTACAAAAGGCTTGATAAGCTGAAGGGCTGATTGAATTGCATAATCCGCTCGCTGAATAGCAAGCGGAGCTCTATTATGTCCTATCATTTACATATGACAGTAAAAGCAATTAGGAGCGTAACAAGTGGTAGTTAGTTGTAATAGAACGGCTTGATATTGTGTTCGATATTTTGTCTAATTCTCAGTCTGTTTGTATAGTCATTGTTTAGAAGCAAACCCCCCGAGCTGGGGCTTTTATCTCCAGGTTGCATAGCACGCCCAAAAGACATTTGCCTATTGTTAGCGACTGAGTAAAGTGAACGGCTCGCAAGTTAATCAGCGAACGTTATCTGAAACGATTACTCGGACACTACTGCCGTTCAGAGGTTCTCGAGAGTGAAATAGATCTCATATCAAGCGAGGTAAGCGAATGCACTGGTGTTTTGACGCCATCACATTTTTCTAGATTTTAAGTTATCTAGGAAGGAACATAGCGAAAGTAAACCAAACCGCGTGGCTGCTTCGCCGATTTTCAGAACAAACAAAGACTTACTTGAAATAGCTTGTCAAACATTAGGCTATCGGGTCAAGCACCTTTAGAAACATACAGCTCCGATGCTTCGCGTTGTCTCGCTTCTCTAGTGCTGAGAGAGGGTTTATACACCAGACATTTTCATCTCGAGGCCAAGAAGGATAAATCCAAAGTGCTAAGTGAAATCGGAAGTCGATAAACTGAAAAGTATGTAAACAAGGGAACATTTGGAAGTCGCAAGCAAACAATTCAACCACATTTTTCACACAAGATGTCGCAGGAAATGCAGACTCGAAAGATATTTTTAGCGATGTTGTAAAGTCATGCATTAGGATTAGTTAAACGCCAGCTGATCAGTGTGAGAGTTTTGTGAACACTTTTGGACAAAGCTTCCCCGCCCCCAGCTGATTCGTGCTTTATTTTACGGTCGAAAATTTCCTCAAGGTCGTCACATGGTGTTTGTTAGTTTTTGCTCCTCGTTATGAGTCGATCTGCTGTAGTTGTCGCCTGAGACAAATGGCGATTTTGCATTTTGTCGAGGGCTTTGTAAATGTCGTCACATTTTTTTTCGATTCACCTTGCTCAATATAGTTCACCTTCTTCACTGTATTGTTTAGTGGTTCGCGTTTGGAATTTCGATTAATTTCGGAAAAAAATGTTGCTCAAGCTGAATTTGCTTTTCAACTTGGTATAGACGTTTACCAATTACAGATTTCCTCGGCTTTTTCTTTCGTCTCGTTGCCTTAGTTTCAAGGTACACCTTCATTGGCATGCTGTTCGAGAATTGTCTTTCATGTCAAAATCACTTCAGGTCGGCATCCCTGACGTTTTTCCGCTATCACAACGCGTGGACCCCTTCTCGGTGAGAGACGCGATCTATCTCTTCCATCACTTTGTCGCTCATTTTGGACATTAAACAATTGACTTTTGGCCTCAATACATTCTCTTTCAGAAGCCAAACTCCAATTTGAAAACACTGCCATGAATGATTTATGTAAGCAGAAAACAACGCAACAGTGTGCGTTTTGAAAATTTGCTTATTTAGCGGTGGCGTTGTACTAAGTGCTTTCTATGTACATGATTTGTTCATTCTCTGCTATAACGTTTGACTCGCGTTAGATTATTTGAGTTTCCGTGTCACCTATGTGTCTTTTTAAATACTTTCCGCACAAGAAGAACAAGCGAATTGCCAGATGGAGAAACATTGTTTTATCATCTAAACGTCCTAGTATTTTGATGGCGTTGAATGAATGTGCCGTTCATGTATATGTGATTATAATTGAAAAAAAGAAAGTTGTGATTCATTTAAATCATTTTCATTACTGTTTGATGTCCTTTGGCGCTTTGACAGGAATAAATTATGTTTTTTTTTAAGGTCTGTACTTTCATGATCGCTACGCACGCATAAATTTCGAAATGATTTTTGTGCCTGGCTTCTCAAATTGTTTTGAATATTTTTGCCTGCTCTTATCATTATAGTGGCCTACTAAAAAAAATAGACAGCGTGGTTTGGCTCTTTTTCGCTCGAAATTTCTATTTCGTTTGAGAACAACAATTCCATGCCGGGGCCGAATGATTGAGTGATTGGGTGGTTTCTTGGATCACTGAGCGCTCGGGAGCTCCTGTTCTGTGCGTTTATTTATAGTTTTCTTGTCAATATTTCATCAATGATTTTAGAAAATAAAGCCTTACTTAGGTCGTTTATAACATGCGTTCTTGCTATGTCCCCATCATTGGCTATAACCGCGTGAAAAGAAGTGCCAAACTCTCGGCCAGTCTCGATACTCACAACGGAACAAAGTCCGCTGTTGTATTTGCAATACTTTGATCGATAAATTCGATCCGCTAGACTAAAGTTAGCAGTATAGTTATACCGGGAAATACAACACCGAATCGAATATCGTGAAAAGCCAAGCACGCACTAAGAACCGAATCGCCTTTTTAGTGGAGTGGATGGCGCTCGTATGCAAATATGGCGTTCGTCTCGTGTGGGTTCGCTGTCGTAATTAATTACTTTTCATTCGCAGATGACACATTTGGCAAATCATTAGTGACAATAATAAGGTGTTTATACTTTTAGGTCTGTTATTCGTGGAAGCTAGAAGTCTTCGTTATTTAAGTGACATTAGGACGACCCTGAATGCCAACGAGATAATCCTTGCGTGAGAGAAGCGTACTTTTTGGGGCAACTTTTTTTTCCGAGCTTGTTTACATAGACATAAAATGGTGTTTTGGCAATCCAGGGAGGTTACACAGCGAGTTCTAAATGGCACGGCGGGTCGGGCCAATATTTCTTTTCTCAATGAGCAAACAATAAACTGCTTATATTTGCTACCTATATCGAGCAAGGATAAAGCATTTTTCTCTGACGTAGTCACTACGCGACTTTATAAACTGGGAAACAATGAAGCTCAAGAATTTCTTTCGCTCTAAGTGAGGTGGTGGCACCAAACAGATAGAGCTCATCAGTCTCGACGCGAAGAACAGTTGTCCGCTAATGAGCTTTCGCGTTTTTGTTTTCTTTCTTTGTGCAAATATATCAGAAAGTTAAACTTCGCAAATAAACACAGCAATAATAATATGTTTGGCGACATCCACTAAAGGAAACACAACTCGAACTCGTCAAGAGGAGCTGTAAGTCTTTAAAGATTTACTTTATCTATTCTTTTAGTTTCAACATGCAATTTACTTTTAATTCCTTGTTTGCCATGATTCATTTTTAATGTCTAGTCAGATTCACAGCTGTGTCCTTGCCCTTGGCGAAGCTGTGCGCCGGGATTTCGATTCCTCTTAGCGGGCACAGCACGTTACCAATTGACAAAATCTCAAACTTGATGTTATTCAGGCTCATCTTAATTTTACGTTAATCGAGCAGATGACACATTTTCAAAAATCATTTATCTAGTAGAACTATCGCTAAACGTGGCCATGTTAACCCGCTGTTCTGAAGCATGAGGAGACCATCTCTTCTGGAGATAATATTCATAACGGTGTGAGTGCATGACATGCAGATAAGCTTCGATATCAATACAGTATATTTCTTTACATGAAAAATAATTACTGCACCCAACGAGACGCCAGATTTAGGCATATTATGGTTCTGTTGATTGAAAAACCCCATGTTTGTGAAGCTATACAAAGTCACCGAAAAAATGAATGTTCATAACAATCGTGTATTGTCGAGTTAGAATGTCGCGTTTTATAACAGTATTTTGTCGTTGTGTACTTGTAATGCTGGGGAAAAGCAATTAGGAGTCACTCAATTAGCGAGAGCTTGGCTCGCGGGAAAACAGAAAGACATTAGAAATAACCGTCTGGATCTCGATCAATAGTCACAGCGTGCAGATCACGATTTTAGCTAAATCGACTTGGCCGGAAAGACGGATAATGCGAAGTTCATATGTGGAGGCGTGGGCTAACACACACAACCTTCTTATGTATTGTTCGCACGAACTTTGGTTCTAATCCATCGAACTCAATACGATAGATAAACGATCATGTCACTCAAGTCCCATAACGTTTAAATTTCAATCGGGGGCAAACTTGCATACCTTTTACATTGTTTAGTTTTCGATTATATCAACTATTGAGGGTGATGAGTATTGCCATTCAATGCCGCAGTAAGGGAATTCTGTGAGGTGTTATCTTCCCGGGAATCTCTCTATTCGTCTAACGGTGTGAGACGAATCTCTCAGAGGCCATTCCCCAGTAAAGCTTTTTTACAGTGATATGTGATTTTCTGCTCAACATCTGTCAGTAAAAACGATAACGAGAAACTTTACCACACAATAGAGGATCAATTGAGAGGTTCCTTAATAACGCCCACTTCAAGTTAGTTTTGACGCAAATTGGAAAGTTTTGGCTTAAAGGAAATTTTCTTGCGGTTGTTTTTACACTTTAGACTTCACGACTTGAAGAAGTGTTATCCGATAGCAGTATTTTTTGTCCCATCTGCCCCGAACATTGTTTAGCCGGAGTTAATAACACCTTGCGGTAATGATTGACACCGTTGCCATAGCAGGCTTGTAATTAGAGCTTTGCACGCCAATCAGGTAGCTAGAGTTTAATAAACGTAATACTCGATCTTAGCGATAATATACCCCATGTTTCTAACCCTCTTGATAAATACTGACACTTTACAGAGACGTTACCACACCCCTGCGTTTAGCCTTAATAGTCGACCAGAAAGAAGAAGAACCCGTACACAACCGGCGTAATGTTTGCCCCACTTCCAGCCTTGAGCTTCACGCCGCAGCAGATCGCACAGGTCTGCGAGACTCTGGAGGAAAGCGGTGACATCGAGCGGCTGGCCAGATTTCTGTGGTCCTTACCAGTGGCCCCTGGGACGCTAGAAGCCTTGAGCAAACATGAAAGCGTGCTCCGAGCGCGAGCTATTGTGGCGTTTCACATGGGCAATTTCCGGGACTTATACCACATATTGGAGACGCATCGCTTCGGCAAAGATTCGCATGCAAAGCTGCAAGCGATGTGGTTAGAAGCTCATTACCAAGAGGCTGAGAGACTTCGAGGGAGACCCTTAGGACCTGTCGATAAATATCGCGTTCGCAAGAAGTTTCCTCTTCCCAGGACAATTTGGGACGGAGAGCAGAAAACGCACTGTTTCAAGGAGAGAACGAGAAGCTTACTTCGCGAGTGGTATCTTCAGGATCCGTATCCAAACCCGACAAAGAAGCGAGAACTGGCGCAAGCCACCGGCCTCACACCGACACAAGTTGGCAACTGGTTTAAAAATAGACGGCAAAGAGATCGTGCTGCTGCAGCTAAAAACAGGTAAACAAATTCTACCTCTTATAACATGCAAATGTTTGCATTGCCTTCGCCCCGTCTGAGTCGGGTGTCATTTGTTGATTTTGCTTTAGTGTGCAAATCTAAACATGGAAATCCTCTCAATGAAAATTTCCTTTTCGTCACCAAAAGCTCGAATCTCGGCACAGCTCAGCACGTTTGAAACGGAAACAGTCAAATTAGGATAAAGTTAGTGGTGAAAATGCGATCCATGACTGCGTTTATGAGAGTTTCGCGCCCGCTTCCGTCACACAAAAGCTCTACACTTCTTTCAAATTGGTTTAGGTGGTTTGCAGAATAACAGATGGGGTAGAACAACGCTTAATCCTGAAATATACACCGCATGGATAAGACCACTGATAGTCCGGCTCAGTGACACTGTGTATATTTTATAGAAGCATGTGGTCAACAGATCGAAACAGACCTATCACTGTTTGTTTGAAAGAGTCGTATTTGTCTTCCTTTATTCCGGAGCGTACACTTTTAAACGGGAAATAGCCCCAATCCCATTGTACTCAATGGACGTGGCGCCAGAGAAATGTGTGTACAATAACACGCGCGCTTCGCATGTAAATTGTACACATGGTTTTCATCCGTATCATCGCCCTGCTATATACACTAGTCTGATGAAGGAAATTGATCGAGATACCGTTTCCCTTGAGATCTTCCGGAATTGTGTAGCATCTCGCAAATTCCACTCTACCGTCATTTGTTTTCGCAAGGAATATTTGATAATTTTCTTAGGTGCTTAGAAAGGATTATGGACTGCATTTGGTTATTTGTTTACCGTATTTTCATCTAATAACTATTTTGGGGGCATTATGAAGGCAAATGTATTGCGTTTTTTATTTTTTCACGCGCGGACACATTGCTGATGGCTCGCCAGAAATTGTAATCCTATCTCTCTTAAATTGTTTTTAATCGTCCACGACGAAAGATATGAAAAAGTAAAAAATTGGTCCGAATACGAGAAGAAGGAGAAGACGAGCTGCGGGACCGTAATCTTTTTAACGTCCAAACACTGATATTAAGTGTGAAGTGGGAGGCACTCACACTTTGACCAACTTTTACAACGTGAAAAGGCGATAACAAGGTTTCGCATTTAGCAAGCAAACATTAAACTAAATGACATGAAAGCTTAAAATATTAATTAAACTCATTTGCTCGACGCAGACGGGGCGGATTGTGCGGTATTTAAAACGTTGCCTTGCAAATCCTAATATAATCTGTAAACAGAAAACGAGAAAAGAAAAACATTTCAGTTTTCCTTTTAGACATTCCTTGACATGTAGGTACATCGATGTGTTTAATTCGGCCTTTTAACAATATGCAGCTTTCTGTTTTCCTGTTTTGCTGATGTGTGCTTATGGTGTGAATGAGTTTTATGGTTATAGTAATCTCCAAATCGCACAGTAAGACTGTTTTGAGAACTAATGAAGTATTTATTTGAATGCAGTTTTAGCGATACGAGAAACGATACTCGACTAGAGTTTTCCTCCTGCCATTAGAAAAAGCATCTATTGAGTTTTATTTTTTTACAACACTGCAGGTTTATGAATTGCGCTCTGTTTTCTAATTTGTCGACTCGGTGAAGTTTAACAGCGAAACATACATCTTACACTTCTACAATCGTTAAGTAATCCGGCGGGGATCCAAAGCGCCAGTTTGTTTTTAACAAATGAATCGTATGGATGTTTTCTACGGAAGTACGCTCTTCTTTTCCTTAGTTACGAACATCGCGAGATATCTTTATTCAGTACGAATGAAAATCATTCACACCTAGTTTAAGAGTAGAGAATTAGCAAATTGAGTGACTGAATACTGATAAGTATCATTAAGACCATTAGGTCTTTCAGGCATAGAGTTTAACGCCCAAACTTATAACTTAACAAGAAAAAAGTACGCCGAGATAATGGCTTTTGTCAGGGTCATTAATAAACCTTGCCTTTGCTTCCTACTTCGCGGCAGTGCATTTATTTGAAATTTGTGTTTGTCCTCGACCATTTATTTTCAAATTCAAGAGCAGCAATTCCTTGTGCGTAATATTTTCTTTTACATCCCTTTCTGTTATTTTCAGTTACTTTTGCACTTTCGGTGCTCAAATGATATTGTGAAACTATCGAGCGAAAAAAAAATCTCTAATTTATTTCTCCGGTTAAAGACACATTCAATGAGTAACATCACTTGAATACAACTAAAAGTAAGTGATAATGGACAAACAAAACAGCGATATCTCCTTTCTGTGATATTGGCTGAGCGCGAATTCACAGAAAGCACAGAAAGTATCTCCAATGGCAATGGATCTAATGTCGTTTACAAGTTTATTTCTACTATTCATAATGTGATGTCCCATTTTTTAAAAAAGAGTTTTGGTTGTTTTGGAAACGCAGTGTACTTCTTCACAATGGCTATTTTCTCGACGCGAGTTCCATTGTTCATTAGTGGCTTCAAGAAATCAGTTTGGGTTATTAATGAAGGAGGTGATTCTATGAAAAGAGCCTTTAAATGGCCGTTAAATTTTCTTTTCTCGGAACCTGGGTGTTCAAAGTCCAAGTATTCACACAATCCGGACTGTAGCTGCCTTGTGTCTGTATTCAATCCGGCACGAAACTTCATCCCGTCTCAAATTTGTGAGGAGTCCTTTCGATAAGACACTTACTGTGAGCTCGCAGTAGAACTGGATTGTTCAAACAGTTAACCCCGCTCTCCCCTCAGTGATTACGAGCGTACATTTGGTAAATAAAGTTGTTTGGGGTTAGATGTTATTTTTCTATATCTATTGTAGATCCTATAACCTGTGAGCTTGACACAACTAGATGTTTTTATTTACCCTTCTGTAAAAATCTCCTGCAAACCAACAAAACAACACACTCAATTGCATGATGAATATGTATAATTTTGTCGACCGCATGTCTAGTTCTGCTTTCTCATAAATGAAACGCCCAGAGGATAGATTCTAATTTCGGCAATCGAGCGTGATACATTTGTTCCTTTCGAAGTCAGTGAAAGCCTATTCATGCAGCGGCAGGCAAATCACAGATGTGCACTGCCTGCAGCTATTATATTACAAGGAATGATGCGCTGATTTCTTTCAATTTTCACCCCAGTGAAAATCTTTGTAATCCAATGAATTCTCCTAAATCACTAACAATTTATTTCATTACTTTCCTCGGCAGAATGAGTCAACAGCAAGGTCAGCACCTATCACAGTGCAAGGGGAGTTTTTCTCCAGAGGGAAAAGCTTTGGAAGACTTTCGCGGGCTAAAAAATTCACCAATTTCCAGTTCAACAGACGACCTTCGCAAAGGCGAGTGAATCGCAGAAGACAAATTAACAAACAACGCTTTCGAACAATCAAAGAGAGAAGCAGAGGACGATTGACCACAGGAAAAGAAAAAGAAATAACGAACGCTGTGGATGGCAAATATTTAATATTGGCTTTTGGAGCCAAAACGAAGCGCAAGTCTCTCTTAAAAAAAAAATACATGCAGAGGAACACTTGAAAAAGCTACATAAAGTTTATTGCCGAATTTTGAATTGTTGTACAGAGAATTATCGTTGTAAATGTTCAAATATATAAATATAAATGCGACGTGCGCAGTTCTTGTAACATAAAATCTCTTCGTACAGGGCTACTAGATGTTGGATGACTTCAAAACACAAAAGAAATGCAACGCAACGTGGCTGACATTTTCATGTTTTGATGATGCGACTGTTTTCAAGTCGCAATCATTAGTTTAAAAGAGAAGGATTCACAGAGAAAATAGTAAAGTTGTTCGAATACAATGAGTATTTACTGTTCTCTTGTAATCTATATGACAGTAATACGCGATCAGTTTACTGGATATTAATTTTGGGGTCTCTTTTGGAGGCTGTAGCTTTTTTTCTATTCAACCCGCGCTAAGTGAGCTGTTTTGCGCTAGTGTCATCTTCCATTCAGCTGTTGTGCTTTTATATTAATGGAAAATCTTTTGTTCGTATCCATTGACAATATTCCTTGCTTAGTCGTTGTCTTTTTGAACTATTTTCAACTGCACGATTAGCATTTGAAAAAAAAAGAAGAAAAAGAAACTCGCTAATAGATCCCTTTTGTAGAAACAGCCTGAAAGTGACTGTGTTATAACGATTAGCACTTGGCCTTGGGGTTTGTGAAAAGCGCATTAATTGCTTACTCTTTCTATTCTTTGCTACAAATGGCGTCCAAACAGTTCCTTCAAAGGCCCTGAATACCGTTTTGCGTTACATTGCTGTGAGGGTTACTTTATCGATAAAAGATGTCAAACTTATGTCAAATGCACTCTTAATGATTGCCACCCAACAATGGTTAATTATCATAATGTCTACGTGTAATACGCCTCAACTGTAAACAGAGCGATCATCGTGAAAAGTTCGGGCCAAAAATGTCTCTAATGGCTGCAATCACTTAGTGATGGCGGAGAATTAATGAAATCACGTTTAGCCTTTTTGGTGGTTCTATTAGCGGCAACTCCAAAAACTAAAAACCTAGCCTTGAGAACTTATTTTTTGGGCAGCAGCGCTGAGCAGATGTTTCGAATCTCGATTCAAAGGTTTTTTTAGGAGATAACAGCCGAGTGAACGTCTTATTGTAAGAGATACGCTATCAACGCTCGGAGAAAATCTCGGGTCAAAGTTTGTCAGGTGCGGTTTAGCTCAATAACTCCGAAGAATGCGGAGACATTTCTCGACAGGAGATTTAAGAAGAGAACACTTTAAGGTTATCGATCTGTCAGTTACGGGGCATCGTCCAAATATTTGCCAAACTGAGCCGCAGATAACGCAAACAGCTATATCTATCTTTAAAAGGTTATCTACGTCCAAATCCCGAGAAATCTCAAATGGCTACTACTACGGAAAACTTGAAAAAAAAAATAAAATAGAATGGAACAAAAATGCTTTGCGCAAATTTCCCAGTAATGACTTGAGTCCAAGGCTATGAAAATGTCTAGCCTCAGGTTTTGATGGTCTGTCGTATCGGTAGATAATCGCTTTCTGAAAGCTTTTATGACACCTAAAAGCGCCGGAAAAGAGGTATTTGCAGTAATACATCCGAAACTAAACAAAACCGATATGAACATAAAGCGCTTTAAATATCAGAAATAAACAATTTTATTTTAGGAAATTCACACCATTTCTGGCAAGGGTAGTTGTAATAATCAATTGAAAATTGCCTTCAGCTTTGGCAGGGCGAAATATTTTCTGGTAATTCTCACGCAATATTTGCATATGGAGTTGTATCTCATCGTCTCAAAACAGATGCATCGCATTTGGTTGAAATCTCAGTAATTACTGTCTATCACGTATCGTACCCGAAATCAGGGCAAAATCGGGGCTCATATTGATTTTATCTCGAACTAAGATATCAAAAACAAACAAGAGAAGCACTTACTTAAGTGGAATTTCTAGCTTTTGCGCTAGATATTATTGCGATTTCCAAATGGTCGCCTTTTTGCATTGCAATTAGTCGTTCTTATTATGCGACCTATTTTACGTTAGTTTGTGTGTGAATTTCAGGGGAAAGCATTAAAGATCGGATCAGATAACCACTGAAAATTGCCTTGACTTGACAGAAATTTTGGGTTGCCATAATATCGTATAAGATCTTCCTTCAAAATAAGTAATAATATGACTAAAAATGGATATAAATTAGAGATATTTGTTGAAGGAATCGGGCCATTTTTATTATTTCCAGTCTCAGGCCGGCTTTAGACGGTCTAACATGCACTTAAACATCAGTCAACGAAAAGCATGATGAACATCTGTACTTTATAATTTGCACACTCTCAAGCACATAGTTTGGGAGAAAAAAAGCTTGTCATTACTTCGCGAAACATAATGAACATTTCATTTTGTTTTAAAAATACAATGAAACGTTTGCTAACTGAGATGCAACGAGTTGAGGGCTGGGATCCTTATTTACTGAGTCTAGTTAAGCCACAGAATGCGATGAAAATAAAATGGCTTTGCAGATTTCATGATACAGCATGATACTTGAAGGCTATGGAAAATGCAGTGGTGGACGCTTTTCAGTCAGGCCATTTCACGTTGAAATTACAGCAAGGAAGCCTTCGATATTATCATAGAAATACCACTGATCTGAATGTGGAAAATCTGTTGTTGATAATAATTGTATTAATTAATGCGAATGAAAGAAAATACCTGTTTTTCTTAAGCAACATCTCTTTAAAATGCAGTTCCCGGAACTGCTGAAATTATGTTTAATAAATCCTTCGCAATTTAAAACTTCCATTAGGGCATGTGTTGACAGAACGTATCAAAAATGCTGGCCTCAATTCTCAGCCTTGGAACAGCAAAGCACGTCTCTTGTTCAGGTCGTAAATGATATTTATTTGCAAGGCCAACAGAAAAAACAAGGTA
>Ga0126337_10000869_pt1 | contig 16909 bp, 8 predicted proteins | sample DipCmetagenome_FD_92527 | JGI IMG/M metagenome (GOLD analysis project Ga0126337, IMG submission 92527) | Coral microbial communities from La Bocana,Puerto Morelos, Mexico - Diploria C A metagenome | ecosystem: Host-associated > Invertebrates > Cnidaria > Coral | place: La Bocana,Puerto Morelos... | reverse complement strand
CTCATATTATATATTATAAAGGTCTAAGACAGTGAACATAAAACTATAGCAGTTCGTAAAGAAAAATAAAAGTAACACTACTTCCACCTTGAGGCTATTCAATTTATTGCAGACATGTTATAGGGAATCATACAATTAATTAAAGGAAACTGTCAAAAATGAAATAACCTATGAAAGTTGCCTTTCTCAATGAGGCACAGTCTTTTTAAAATGCGTACGCTAGCCCAAGATAAAATAAAATATTACAGAGGAACAAAGGAAACAAAGAAATCAACAAACAAACAGATATGGCATGCCTATTGTTTAAAAACAAAATACGTGAGATAAAAATGTACACAAGAAAGAAGACTAAACACTTTTTCTTAAGTTACAAATTATTATACACTTTTACAGATTACAAACTAGAACAAAGAAAAGCCTTTCAACATGGTTTCATAAGGACTGCTTACATTAACTGAGGAAAATACCAAATGCTGTTTGTGATATAGAGAAATTACATCAAGAGCAGCGTCAAACATTTTCCTCAATAAGGCAAACAAGGCAGCCTACATCTAGCTCAAAGACATCCACAAACATCAGGAACTATTGTTAACAGTTACATTTCCACACAAGTAAGAAATTATAGCAAAAAGGATACTATAATGATAACAGTAACATTATGGAAACTACGGACAAAAATTATAACAACGTTTGGAGCAAAACAAAAAACAGTTTAACAGTTTAAAAGTTTTTAGTGGAGCTACAAAACTACAAATATCGGTGGTCCGTGGTAACATGAACAGGGAGGACTCAAGCATAATATATAGTGGTGAGAACACTCGCTCCCACCAATGAGGCCCCAATTTGATTCTTAACTGGTTATGGTGTCAGAAGTGGGTTGAGTTTTTTTGGTGGGTCGCACTTTACTTAAAGGGTTTTTCTTCAGGTTTCCAATTTTCCAGGTGACTTCAAAAGAAGACACACAAGAAAACAAGCTAGGGCTGATGTGGCTTCCACACTAAATGTCTTAATGTATTACTAACAACATTTACAAACTTTGTGGACTGATCAGCACTTTGAAACACATTTTCAAAATAAAAGATCTAATTATGTTCTTACACTGCACATCAATGTACACCACTGTAGACTCCACTCCACAAGTGTTATTTGCAGTGCACCTGTATTCTCCAGCTTGAGCTCGGCTGATGTTGGCGATGTTCAATAGGTTCCCCTTGATGTGTTCGCCAGTCGTGACTTTTGTCCACATAACAGTTGGATCAGGAATACCTGCAGTCACATTACAGTACACTTCCACATTGTCACCTTCTCTGACGGCTATATTTTCGACCAGCTGCTCGACAGATGCTGGGACTGTAAAAGAATATCAAATTTACAAAATCACTTATACATGTTCCTTGCATAACAGTGCATAAGCTTAGGCAGATGCTTCAATGCAAGAAGATTAATTAAAGACTTGGGTGGATGATTAAAAAATGATTAACAAAAGTGATCGTAATAAGATTTTATGAAATGGAATTCGATGAGTCCTTGAATGTGAAATTATACAAGTTTTCTTACATTCATGTAATGATAGCTGTTTTGCTGGATGGATAACGGGAGATGAGTGGTATAGAAAGACATGAACGGAAGACTAAAAAGTAGAAATTGTCTTTTTTTCCCTTGCATTTCTTTTTGCTGGAAATGAAGGAGACTACATCTATATCATTCAGTCCTATGATCAACAGTCTGAAAAAAACTTGAGCGAAAAAAACTTTGATGCATGCATGTGACCGAGCTAAACCTAAAATGGCTTCAAGTAGAGTAAAAACTAAAAATCATCAACTAAGTGCTACCATGCATCTAACTGGAAGAGTGATGATAAAGGACTAAGATATCAAATTGGGCTAATTGGAATGGAATGCTCATGTCCTGCCATCTTCAGACAATAATGTTGCTAGGAGAATAGCTGCTAATCCTTTAAGTTCTATGAATTTCGAAAAGTACAGCGGACGTGCATTTAAAGAGAAGAACAAGGCATATCAAAAGTGCAGCCAATAACCCAATTTTGATATATTATATGCAGGATGCAAATAAATATATGAATGATCATATAACATTATTTGAACTGCGGAGATAGATATGAATTTATGATTGATAATTGCAGTTATACACACAACTTAAGCAGTTGTGAAATTAAACCCTCAATTCATATTGATATTCAGCCTAAAACAATAGACCTCAGCACGAGGCTTCAGGGAATAAACCCCACAAACTCTGTAGCTATTCGTCAGAGCCTCGTGCTGAGGTCTATTGTTTTAGGCCGAATTTCAATATATAAAAATTGTTATACATGTATTCCTTAAACATTTAAAAACTGTTTATTACAGTAGTGAGCCACACTCATTTCTAAAGTAAATTTTTTCTTATACAAACCACAAATCACAAATAAAATTACATTTCTAACTTTGTTTATGACATAACCCACGGAAATTTGCCACTTCTTGGTAATGAATTATCCTTTCACAATTTTAAATAAAAAGACTTGTGGGCAGCACACAGCAACTTGTCTTGTATAGCAAAGTTTATTTATCGACCGGTTTCGTCTGCTAGTGAGTCTTCTTCAGGTTAAAACTACAAGATACATAAATGGAACTTATTTTATACTAGAGCTTTGTAGTATAAATGACGTTCCAACTAAGGTGTAAACAACAAAATACCTACAAGCAATACGCGCAGGAAATGACTAAAATCCTGTGCTAGAAAAAGTATGTGGGGCTCACGGTTTTAATTGCTCAATTCGTTCTTACTTGTTAGAGCTCAACAAGTACACATGGATTTATTGATCGATGTACAACGTGATGTTTTATCCCACTTCTTACCACAAGAACGTACTTAAATATTATCGAACAATCTTCACTATCATACAGCGTGTTACCTATTTTATTTACTGTGGTCGACTAACCTTCGGCTGCTATGTCCAGTATAAAAAAAAATCGTCATCGGCTCACGCATTTTTTTGGGTTAGATATATCCGTAAGGTTTTCTAAGTTAGATCACTTCTAGTGTAGATTTCACTGCGTTAACTGACTCGGCATTGGGCCATAGTTTCCCTCTACACTGGTGTTCATCTACTCTATTAAGTCTAGTTCAGTAAGTGTGCATACCAAATTCGAGCCGACATAAGGTTTACGGCAAACGTTTTAACTGCACTAGCACATGGTTTGAATCAATTTCCATCTTAGTATCGCACTCAGTTGAACTTGTATGGAATATTAAATTCTGTTTTCGTCGTAGTCTGAGAATTTCTTGTCGAGTTCGTTTATTTCAAGCCCTGCTCTACCCCATGTGATTTACTTGGATTTTTGGTTTGGCATTCAAAACTTAGTTACAAAAATGTAACTTACTCGGGAAAATAACGAACTCGTGAACCAAGCAAATTACCAAATAGCACGGCGTGCAGCTTTAAAGACGAACACGACGAGTTAAACACAATAAAGGTGAAGGTTTATTGAACAGAAATGCGGGAAAAATAAATTTTAAACCAACGGACCAAAGGTCGCCGAGTTGAAAAGTAGATTACAAAGTCGTAAACTCGATAAAGGTCGGTGAAAATCGGTTCGAACTGAAAAACGATAAGAAAAACAAATAGAAACTTATTTAGCTAAAGTACCTAAAAGATAACAAGAAAAGGGTATATAGAAGGCTATAGGAACACTAATGATGTCGAATAGAATAAAAATCAACTGCAACAAAATTTAAGGCTAAACAAGCTAATTAATAATACAAATGATTTAATGAAAGAAACGTTGTAGATCTTAAAATAAATCTACATCAAATTACATTTTCTCTTTCTTTTTCAACGACATTTTTCTCACGTAAACACGAAACTTTTGTTATGCAAACAAAAGTTTGGCACCAAAGTGACGTCACGGCGCGGTATTTTTTGATTAACTCGACCCATTCCCCTGACCATTTTTGGGAGGCAAAATGCTCAACTTTGAAGGCTTGTAAAATCGTTCTTTTTAATTCCAGACGACTCATACTTTGGAAACGCGTATTTGACAAGGTAAATTTTAATACTAAACAAAAACAAATTTCACTTCATGGGCACTTTAAAACATTGCAATTGCTGTTTTGTAAGAACTTTCTAAAAATGTACTTTAGTCATTGATACACTCGCCTAATGTCATCTGTGATCTGTTACTGAACAGACGCATTGCAACACGGAATCTGTTTGTTAAATATTGTCAACATTAAAGAAGACTAATCTGCGCATATGTTAAGAGCAATTTTTTTTCCAAATAAATTAAGTACAACAAGATCAGTAAGGAGGTTTCTGAAAGAAATATATAGCTTCATGACTTTAACAAAGATCTATACATGTGAACGAATTTTGCACTTTCTGATGACGTTCGTCGTGAAATTCACACCTTCTTTTCCAAGTTCGCAATTTGACTGACTGAAACGCAATTGCCAAGTTGGTAGTAAACATCGGGAGTTTCAAACGTTTTGAGAAACGCACTACGCGTATATTACGAACTCACAATGTGAACAGCTTCCAGTTGGCTTGATGGCTTAGTTGTTAGAGCACTGCACCAGTATCATTCAGTTCCACTGTTCAGGCCTGAATTTTTTTTTAGGCTTTAATTTCACAGCTGCTTAAGTTGTGTGTATAACTGCAATGATCAACTATGCATTCATATCTTTCTCCGCAGTTCAAATGTATGATATTTCACATATCCATCTCCTCTCTTGATTACACCTGGTTAATCTTTTTGAGTCATTGAATACTTAGAGATTCTGTTTTGTTATAAAAATGCAACTGAACTTGGTTAAAAAAAACAACAACAAAAACAAAAACAAAACAAACAAGCCTACCATCAACAGTCAAGGTAGTATTGCCACTTTTTCCAATCCCTTGGATGCAATTATTAGCCTCGCATCTGAACACAAAGTTGCCAGGATTTTCCAATGATTTTATCCAGGTTCCTGATATATCGATATTCTTAATCACAGTATCACTTTCATACAACAAATAAGTGTGTACTGGTGGGTTAGCTTCAGCAATGCATGTGAAGTTTATTACAACTCCTGTACACACTTTGCTTGTTGTATTTGTGGTCAAGCGGACATTTTCAGGTTTATCTGCAATGAAATCAAACAAACTGATCAATTATGATCTTTCACCAGAAAGTCACAAAAAGCATTCATTCCTGTCTCTCGCTATGCATGTATCCAAATGGCTAGCACACACATTACCATCCACGCGGATAACCTGTACAGATGAATTGAGTAAAAACGTTTGTGTGCATGTGAATGCATTTATGTGCATGGGCTAATGACATGAAAATCATGCACAGTAGGGATGCGCAAAGTAATTCAGAGGAATAACCATAAGGCCACGTCAAGACTAGTTTTTCAGCCATGTTACACCAGCAATCCTTATGGCAATTTATGGCAGACATGTTGTAGGGAATCATACAATTCATTAAAGGCAACTGAAACAACCTATAAAAGTTGCCTTTCTCAATGAGGCACAGTCCTTTAAAAATGTATGGGCTAGCCCAATATAAACTGAATACAGAGGAACAAAGCAAACAAAGAAATCAACAAACAAACCAACAGATATGGCTTGCCTATTGTTTAAAAAGAAAGTACATGAGATAAAAATGTACACAATTCTAAAAACACCGAGAACAAACAGTTGTCTTGAAAATTTAAAAAAAAACATTCAGAGCCGACTATAAAAAGTTAAGTAAGTAATTATTAAAAAAAAAATGAGTGAATACATGTATCAAGATTTGAAACAATTCTTCGTGGAAGGAAAACACTTCTCAAGTGAGTTTCTCGCAAAGTTTTGGTTAAAAGCCGCTGCTGTTCACTGCCTGAATTATTATTTGCATTAGAATACACACAAACGCTTACAGTTACATCCTCTGGGCTTTCAACAAGGATAGTGGAATGGAAATTCCAGAAGCATGGATGCCCACGATCAAGAAACACAACAACAGGAGAGCTGCAAAAAAGCGGACCGCTGAGAGAACAACCCACCGGAACAGCGAGGATCGAAATGCACCAATCACAGTTGTTGAGAACCAGCCAATCACAGCAGAGCATAGTGCTTTGTAAGGTTTCGCGTAACCAGTCGACCTCATCGCCTGATGAAGACTAGCAGTATGCAGTCGAAACGTCGCGATATACTTCCAAACTGACTACATCGTGAGACGAACGATAACACTTTATTATTTTCACTATTACAACGATGAACAACAGCACTCTTTTTCATGTCAATCATTCTTAAGCTAATTTTCTTTTATTTCGTTTCATTCGGTCATCCTTTGCTGAGGCTGGATTTGCTGTTTGATACTCAGATATGCTGATATGCTTTTGCGTTTATATAGGTTTCATGTTTTGTTTTTTGTTATTGTAGTTCAATTCATTTCGTTTGGTGAAAGGCTTATTGACAAATTTCTTTGAAGATTATTGTGTCGAGTAAATTGTTAGTACTTTTAGAATTTCTTAAGCTACATATTTATAGCACCTCATGATGAGTGAATGCCAATAAAATCCAATGCGACAAGCACTCCTTCTTTTGTGCCAAGGTGTGCCTTTTAATACAAGAATACTAAATAATTGTATTGATTATAGGGTTAATATTTTCTTTTTTATGCGTTGAAAATTACAATATTTTTATGCTACAGCATTTCGCCATGTCCATGTATAATTATATACATAATAATTATATACCGTAATAATAGCGGAACAATTATTCTTCAGGTCCGTTCGGGCGAAAATTGTCTCCTTTGGATTATTTCTACAGTCACGTATTGAGAACTTGCCTCAGGAATGCAAATACTGGCAAGAAAATACAAATCACGTGGTGAGGAGGAAATCGCCTAACTTGACGTTGGTACGACTTAAGTGCGCAAAATGCAAAGGAGCAATGGATCAAAGGTGTAAAATTCAACTTACTATTTTTCAAGTTCAAAATGAAAAAAAAAAAATCAGTATAATTGAAAGAGATATTTTAGTGGTCAGCACTCCGTGCACACCAGTTTTACCTTAGGGTTAGTCATATCATAACGATGAAATGATTAATCAAGACAATATTCACTTACAGTGAACAGTGACATTGAGTGTAGCTGTAGCAGGTGTGCCCACTCCATTACTAGCTGTACACTGATACTGGATCATGTTATCAGGTGTCCCAGGTCTGCTTACATTCACAATGGTGAGTGATGATGTATTAGAGAGCACCTCAAAACTTCCAAGCACAGTCCATAATATGATAGGCTGCGGTTTCCCAGTTACATTACAAGTCAACGTGATGTTGTCACCTTCCTCTACCGTCGCTCTGATTTTGTTGATTGTTATTGATGGAGGGTCTATAATTAAGAATAAGTGTCAACTTACAGAAGTATGACATGGATTTAAACATAAAAGGTAATAAAAATAGTGTTTTATCATGAACCGAGAAAGAGGGCATTTATAATTTTCTCTTCTCAAGAGGGCAAATTCCTGTAAAATGCTTGGCTCTTAGGTGGCCAGGGAACGAACACACTGCTTCGCTATTGTTTTACAGCCATGGCAACTCATATCAAAAAGAAGATTTGTGCACCTTACAGTTTTTTAATGCCTGTCAAACACTGAAACGATCACCTATAAAATATACAGAACAGCTATCCCCAGTATGTTAAATTTGATTAATATAACTTATTCTCTGAAGTTGCAGAAATTGCACGGATTGCTACACAACTTGCGCAATTTCCACAACTTCAGAAAACATGCGTGTTATTTATCCTTATTTTATTTGGCGTAGTGTGATTACCCATACTAATCATTAAGGTCATGCACATACAATTAAAAACTAAAAATACTGGGTTTAATGTAACTCACCAACGACAGTGATACCGACAGTGGCATTGTCTCCTGTGCCAACTGTGTTAACAGGAACACAAGTGTACACTCCATCTTCAATTGCAGTGGTGTTAAACACGCCTGAGCTGCTGTTACCAATAAGATTGTCATTTAAGAAGAAGTGATAAAAATTAGCATCAGGGTTGGCATCTGTACTGCAGTCTAATGAGATGCCACTCTCCCGTAGCAAGATGATGTTATTTGGAACAGTTATCAGGTTTGTGCTGCTTGGTGCATCTACAAGAAGATAACAGAGAAAATCACATTCCATTCGACAAACCATCTTTTTGAAAGAACAAAATGTTTAAAAAGAGACCAATGCAAATAGAACCATATAATTAAAACCATATGTGGGACATACATTGAAACAATCAAATGATTAATCAAGACAATATTCACTTACAGTAAACAGTGACATTGACTGTAGCTGTAGTAGGTGTGCTTACTCCATTACTAGCTGTACACTGATACTGGATCATGTTATCAGGTGTCCCAGGTCTGCTAACATTCACAATGGTGAGTGACGATGTACTAGAGAGCACCTCAGAACTTCCAAGCTCAGTCCATGATATGTTAGGCTGCGGTTTCCCAGTTACATTACAAGTCAGCGTGATGCTGTCACCTTCCTCTACCATCTGTCTGGGGTTGTTGATTGTTATTGATGGAGAGTCTATAATTGAAAACAAGTTAAAAAGTGCTAACTTTCAAAAGTATGACATGGATCTCAACAAAAAAAGGTAAAATACTCAGATCTCGTGGACAGGGCAAGAGAGCATTTTGCTTAATTTTCTCTTCTTTGGAGGGCAAAATTGCCGCAAAATGCCAGGCTCTCAGGTGGCTAGGGAAGGGCGAAGTAAAAACTGCTTCGCTATTGTTTTGCAGCCATGGCGTCTCGTATCAAAAAAAGTTAAAGATGAATTTATATATGAACGAAGGGAAACGAGCCTACATGTAAACACTAAAAAAAAACACATAACAAGGAAAGTAAGGAAAGTAGAAAAGAGTAACACTGATCAAAAGAAATCAAAATGAAAAGCCTGTTCTTCCGTTCGGTAATCGAGCATCTGCCGATCTTGTAAAGGAAAACTCCAATGGGCAAAACTACCATAAACACTGGCTATAGTGAACAAAAACGAAGAAGAACTCACACCTTAAAGACGTCCACTCTAAGTGGGTACCAGCGCTAAGATGACTATGGTGGAAGAAGTTCTTGTAAACCGAAATGCGTTTTTAAATAAAGAAAACCACAGACCAAATATTAGCGCAAGGACTCCATGGCTAAGATAAAGGAGACGAATGAGAACAGATAATTTTAAGAACAGCTGATAAAAGTGTTCCGCATCCGGAGAGTGTTTTGAATCAGCTGTAGCCATCAAAGTTATCAACATTTTATTAAAAGCAAAATTTCTCGCTACAATGCTCAGCTCTGAGAGACTCTGAGAGGCGCTTAACTTAGCTCAAACTTCACTGAGGAATCTGACTCCGAGTAACTTCCAGACGTATTCAAGACACATAAAGCAAGCCTTTACTTGGTCTAAAAAGGTTTGTTTTCATTATTGCCCAAGGTTTGCAGTCGCACTGCTGTGTAAAATCAATTTTACTCTTAGATTTGTGGTGCGCCTTGCTTGTCAGACACTGAAATGGTCCCCTACAGTATGTGCACAACAGCTATCCCCACTATGTTAAATTAGGGACTAATATCACTTATTTTCGGAAGTTGTAGAAATTGTACGGATCGCTGCTCGACTTGTGCAATTTTCACAACTACAGAAAACATTCGTGTTATTTATCTCCTATTTTACTTGGCCTAGTGCGATTACCCATACTAATCATTAAAACAGGTTTATTGTAACTCACCGACGACAGTGATACTGACAGTGGCATTGTCTCCTGTGCCGACTGTGTTTTCAGGAGAACAAGTGTACACTCCATCTACCATTACAGTGGTGTTTAACACACCTGAAATGCTGTTACCAATAAGATGGTCATTAAAGAAGAAGTGATAAATATTAGCATCAGGGTTGGCATCTGTGCTGCAGCCTAATGAGATTATACTCCCACGTAGCAAAATGGTGTTATTTGGAACAGTTATCAGGTTTGTGCTGCTTGGTGCATCTACAAGAAGATAACAGAGAAAATCACATTCCATTCGACAAACCATCTTTTTAAAAGTACAAAATAATTGAAAAGAGATTAATGCAAATAAGAAAATAAAATTAAAAAAATCTGTGGGACATGCATAATTGTACATGTGACTAATGTAAAAGCAATGAAGGTCCCGGATACCCCAAAGGACTTATTAGCATCTCAGTACATGGAAAAATAACAAAGTTACGTAACACGCGCAAACTGTTGCCCTAATCAAGCTTTTAGGCTAAAACGTGTAAGGTTCAGGGTTAACGTTGTGATTTTATTCCATGAGCGCGCGTTGGATATGAGATGGTAAATAGAGATTGGCTAGAACCAATCTCATATCCAACAAGCGCGAATGGAATAATTGTTTTATTAAATTCTCAACGTTCGGTTTTGCTAAATTTTTATTTAAGTTTAAGAAACGAGCGGAAAGTGATTATTTATTTTCGACAAGAACAGCTTTCCCCGACTCTTGATAGGTATATTCGTCTGGTATTGGTCTGCTCTGCTGCTGGATTTCGTTTTCTTTCCCCTGCACTGAAGTGGCACTACCAGAAGACGCATTTTCAATGAAATCAGTGAGAGAGAGTGACATCTTTTGTTGTTGTTCCATCGAAGGCCGCTCGTTGTAGGACTCAACTGCCTGGTCAGACTTGTGTCCTGTTATGAACTTGATGTGCCTCGTCTCGCAATTATGGTCGGAGAGCACTGTGACAAATGTAGCTCTCAGGTAGTGGTTTGTGAGACGTGGCTCTATACCTGCTAGAGGTGCACTGCAAAACCAGATTTTGTCGACTGCGGGATTGAACTACTTGCTTTGACCATCTCTTGGTCTCTGAAAAAGAGCATCTGACGTTGGATTGAGATGACCCAAGTAGTTCTTGAGCGTTTTCATCGGACATCTTTCAGATCCCGGGGCGGAAAATATCTTCGCATCCGATTCATCCTCAGCATCTGCGAGGCCTCCCTGGTGATTTTTTGTAGCTGGCAAGGAACCAGGCTGACTTCTGTTCAGTTCGTAGTATTCAACCCCTTGTGGAGTTTTTCGCAGAGAGTGCATTGTGGGTGTCAACTGTCGCTGGTTTTTACGTCCCCGTCTTCCTCAGTGAAAGCGGGCTCAGAGATTATGGAAAACGGTTTGTTGGGTGGCGGCGAGCGAAGAAAACGATCAATGGCGGGTGTTATGGATTTCGTGGATGAACTCTTATAATACGTGCTATCTTTCTTCCTCGATGACGTGTAAAAGCACTTCAACCGAACATTCAGCTCTTCTTTTGACAGTTCTTGTATTGGTTTTGAAAATGTGGTGCCACCAGGACTAGCAAGCCATTCTGTAACATCATTAAGGTAAATATTGTTGTTGTTGTTGTTACGTAACCTTCGCGGATTGGTAAAATCTCGACAGTCATATTTGAAATTTTACAACTTTTAATTGAAAATTAACGGGTACGTACCGCTAAATAATCTCATCCCGAACTTTTTGGCTTTTTTTGTTGTTTCTGGGATAGCCTTGTCCATAATTTCTTGTATTTCTTGCGTGGATAGCTCACCAAATCTGCTTTTTTCATCCATTTTTTATTTTGTCTACGAAACTTGGCTTCTCGAGAAAAATTTTATGCTGAGCGACGTTCGCCGCATTCATTTCCATATAAGGTCAAACGCGGGTATAATGGCTGGTAACCGAGATCTAGAGAACAAATCAGAAACCTAGAATTGCATTAACCAAGGTTGAGAATTTAATACTGAATTTTTTTATACCATATTTGGCTGCTGCTTGTGTGTGCGGCAGATTATACCAGTAAAGAAGTAAATACATGAAAAAAGAATGAATGTGATGTAAGTAGTGCATTGCAAATTTATTACCAAACTCTAAATAGTGTTAGCGTTTGCAGAGCACTTTATCTGATAGCTTATATATAGTTGAAAATGATACATAAATAGCTGACAACAGATAAGCAAATGTGTTGAAGGAAAGGGTGCAATGATTAAAGAATAGAAAATATAACCATACCTTGGCATTTCAAAACCCAAAAAAGACAACATCAAGGAACATTGTGCTTAAGAAGATGAAGGCTTCCACGATAAAACCTGTCTCAATGATTCTACTGTTGTTCCATTATGTAAATGTAAGTCGGTTCATTAAACAGTCTTCCTATTAAAAGATAATTACTCTCTGACTCCAGCTCCAAAAAGTAGAACGCAGGCGAAAAGTACGAGGAGGCTGGTAGTTGTTTGAAGATCGAAAGCATTGAAACTCCATTATTTAACACTCCATAATTTAACATCTTCTCGGGTTTAATTTTTTTTTTCTACTTAATCAGTTACACAGATATCACAGACCCTGACCAAATAGCCATGATTTAAGGATTGTCATAATACTGATCTTTCTTACATTTGCAACTTGATAAAGCTGAAAGGCCTTTTGCAAGTTCGTACGGTATTTTCTTGAAAGAACAGTACTGTTATAACTAGCAAGATAAACTGAAATAACTTGTGTTACCTTGTTAGTGTTCCAGCTTGACTTACTATCTTTGTAACAGAATGTAATACATTAGTATATACCACACAAGTGAATAGTGCTTTTCACGCACGCTGTACATGATTGGCTAGCTCAAAGGTAATTAGCCAAGTACTATTCACCTCCGAGAAGCCGAAGAAAAATGAAATGGCTTCCTGTTTCAAATAAAGTTACTCTTAAACAAGTAAAGTTACTCTTTGGTCCGCAAGTTATTCAACTTTTGTGGTATATACTAAAGCGATTATTTACTTCAGTGTCGGTGAAAGTGGTGGATATTTACCTCCAATTAATTTATTAATTTAGTTAATTAATTAATTAATTATTGACCAACAGCAATGAGTATCATCCAAATAACATCGGGAAACGAGTGGAAATACATGTATACAATGATGTTGTATACTAGTTATTTGTATATCATAAAAGCTGATTGGCAGGCCGGTTGATGTGGAGAGCGTGCGATAACCAGTTCAAAACGAGAACAAAATGGAGGACATTTTTGCAACATTTGAGGACAATTTTGAATGGCTTCCTGAATTTGATCTAGACTTTTCATTGGAATTTTTTTTGGACCAAGAAATTCTTTGCCAATAACAAATAACTTTCTGTAAAAGGCAAAACAAATGAAGTGACCCCTTTGACGTCTGAAACAGCAGCCGCGTTGAATGCTGCTAAAATAGGCGACTTAATCCAAAATAAAAATAAACAAATAAACAAAGCAAAGAAAACCAAATCTAATCTGAATGTTCAGAACAGGTGTTCCTCCCTTGGAGAAGTACACTCTACAAGCAACGAGAAACATCCCGCCAAATGAGCTTGACAAACTTCTTTCTCATTTAGTGGAAGCATAATTAAAAGTTTCCTAGCATAGTTTTGGTGGCTATTTGAGGAAACTCGGCGAGCACTACTGCCTGTTCAAGGAAAAAGAGTCCCGAGAAATGATTGAATCAAAGCAAAAGCAGTTATGTTAAAATGGAACAGGACACCGTCCAAAGAAAGCTCTTGGTTTTAATGGAGATGAAATGGGAAAGGAGGTTGTATAACTCGATATATCGATAGCTTTGACAGTGGCGTTTAACCGAAACTTTGCCAAAAATAACGATTTCACTTGAGAAGTGTTATTCTTCCGCAGAAAATTATTTCAAATATTCATATCGTCTAATTTTTTTATCAAATTACTTTACGTTTAATGCTTGTTTTCCTTTATAAATGCAAACCATTCCTTAGTAGGTTGGAGAAAAAAAAAACACAGACCAAATGCTGCCCACACAAGAATTTGAAACGCCGACCCTTAAGTCCAAACTGCGGATGCCCTGACTGTAACCTTGACACTGCGCCACCCTGGTTTACTGAAATAATCTTTTGGGAATACAGTCACCACATATTGATGGAAACCGCTGATTATTTGAAGATTATCGCGGGCTTAAATAACTCGTAAATTGATATACTAAAAATAGGCCATCTCTGAGTTACCTCGTGCCTCTGTTTCAAAAGGATTCTTCGCGCAAACCTTTTCATGTGAAAATGAGTTTGATTTGCATGAAAATGAATCTGTAGGCATAACATATTTTCACATGAATGGTTTCGCACGACATGGTAGAGGAGACCCTCTACCTGTGCACACGAACACTTGTTTTGGTACAGAGGCAAAAGGCAACTCGGAAATGGCTTTTTCAAATGCATGTTGTTTTCTGCTTAAATCCACTTAATATATGCTGACTTGTTTACTATCCATTTCGTCAATGTATGCATAGATGACATGGAGGAGTGTTTCATTTTCACTCCCCAATGTGGTCGCTGGGTGCGTACTCGTGCTAAAAGTATTCTGACTATAAAGTGCACGGTTAGTTCTAAAAGTTTAGTGAGTCGCCATTTTAATCAGTTTGGAGCCTTCTCTTGTGTGTTATGTCTATCCCTTGATTCAACATTTTTATTTTAGTGTAATGAAGGAACGAATATGTTTGTCATAACGTCATAACGATCAAAGCAGCTCAAGTGTTCCACCTCTATAACTATAAATTGATGATTTGAACAAGATGCCTTCATTTTACGAGCGTTAATTACTTTAATGACACTATAAGCACCAGGGGGTACTCCCTTAAATGGGCTCTAGGTATGTGCAGCCCCAAAGGGTATGGTTTTTCAGCCGTTTTGTCATAAATTGGGTATCGATTTTGGCCATTTTATAACTTGAACTGGGTATGTTTTTAGAAAAAGCTACTTTTTCATCATTATTGATAAGATAATCAACCAAAGCCCTTAATAAATTTTGTTTAAGGCAACCGTGCCAGGAGCACCGGTCGTAAATAGGACATTACATTTTTGGTCAGGTCATAAATAGGGAAGGGAAAAATCGCAGATTTTGATCATAAATAGGGTAAGGGTTTAATTGGGAAGGCCGAAGCTACAGCTGCCTCTGATTTCCTGTCAACAATGAACGAAATCCACCCATCCATTAGTTTTACAATAGAAGCGGAAAAACAAAAACAGAATTCCTCTTTTTGGGAATGGAAATTATCCAAAATGGAACCAGCTGGACATAGAGGTCTACAAGAAACCTCTAAGATATTGGTTTACTACTGCACTTCCAAAGTCATGTTGGCGTGAAATACAAACATCCACTGCTCAAAACAAGGTTAAATCGTGAATTCAAGCTTTCTTTATACATGTATATGCAGCTTTGCCATCAAGAATACGAACGTCTCAAAGAGACTATCGCCCTTTTACAGTATCCAGAATCTCTTGTGCAAACCGCTATCCGACAATTTATCGAAACAAAAATATAGCAAAGAAAACGTGCATGCAGCATCAGTCCTCTGAGAAAGGAAGTTCCCATCAGATTTGTTTTGACATTCAAAGGACCAAAAACAAACGAACTCTGTACGTAGATAACTTGGTGATCTGAGCCGAAAGATAAATGCCGAGATCCGTCCTGTAAAACCCAGCCGTAAAATCAAAGATGAAATCAAGGTAAAACAACAGTAACCTTCCAAGGTGAACCACCACTGCGCTGTTTATCAGTTTAAGTGTGATCTGTGCGAAACAGATTAAGTTGGTTATTTTTGCCAGCACTCGCACCAGCGTATCGAGGTTTTTTTATATATCCAACTACAAGAAACAAGCGAAAAAAACTTGTGTCATATTCACTTTAAGCTTTTTTTAACTTTTTAACCACATCTTTATGCATGAAATTTTATTTTTCTACAGAACTTGAAAATGACCATTAAAAGGTTGAAACACTGTTCACTGATACAGTTGTACTGCGCCGCTTTAGAAACTCTATCTTCATTCGTTCTTTTAAAAGGAGGAGGGGGTCGTTCAATTTTCAGCTATGCATGGGCTAAGTAATCCTGTATTAAAACTGGAATTGGCACACATTTGACACCATCGACAACTGAGATAACTCCTTCCAGTTCTAAAGGACAAGTGTTTGGTGTACAAAGAGTTCAAAATACTGCGCTCTATACACATGGTGGTCTTCAACAACACTGGAGGGCCAACTTGTGTCTACATGCTATTTGAGCCCATTGGTACGGGACACATGCTCATGGATCTGGACTCAAAATCTTGGCTGTGGGACTCGTTTTTTTTTTACTGGCTGTGCGAGTTCCAAGACTCACTACAGCCTTTTACATGATTTTGTATAATTGTTTATGAGGAAGAAATAAAAAAATGTAAGTAATACACAAAATGCGATTTTGATGCATTATCAACCACAAAATAATGTCATGTTTTATACGGGGTTGGGCATGTAATTTTTATCTTTTGTTAAGGGATGGGTCACTCAGTTTGGTGCCAAATGGAAGGGGTTGGTCATGTGTTTTCTCATCACATTTTCAAATGCTCCGATTCACCCCCTGTACTTTTTGACCAGTCCTTAAGGTGACTCAAAACAGTTTCCAGCACTGTCCAAAACGTAGATTTTTATGGCTCATTATAACCATTCTGTTTTGATTCATGGCACAGTCATGGTATCAAACAACTTCCCTTTGATAGGTGAGTATTTTGGTAAACCCTTCTACAGAATTTTTTGGGACTTTGTGAAAAGTTGCATCTTAATATCGTTATTAAGCAAAATGGGCGTCACTGCGCTCGTTTTTCAGTTATAAGTGCTTGAAGCTAAAATTAAGGGTGTTTTAAACGGGTTTTGTAGGAGGGGTGGTAGCTGTAACGCCTTCTCAGTCGTTCGGTGTTGCGTTACACGTCCCGTCGTCCCCTGCCGGCCTCTGATACGGGAATTATAAAAGTAGGGACCTCGTTTTTGGGAAAAGAACGTTTTCGCGACGTAAGGATATTTCTTTTAGCGTATGTTTGTTATTTGGCTACCGGTTTACTAAGCTTCGCCCGAAGCCGTACGCATGTACT
>Ga0126337_10000868_pt1 | contig 16915 bp, 7 predicted proteins | sample DipCmetagenome_FD_92527 | JGI IMG/M metagenome (GOLD analysis project Ga0126337, IMG submission 92527) | Coral microbial communities from La Bocana,Puerto Morelos, Mexico - Diploria C A metagenome | ecosystem: Host-associated > Invertebrates > Cnidaria > Coral | place: La Bocana,Puerto Morelos... | reverse complement strand
TTCTTCTTTACTAGTCAAGAGTTGTTAAACAGCAAGAGGGGGAAAGGAATTTCCATTCGTTTTACCAGGTTTGTGGTCAGAAATGCAGTGGGTTATTAAAGTGCCTATGAAATGAAAACTAATTGCTGCTTTTTTAAAAGGCTTTTTAAAAAAAGTAAGAAAGACATTCCTTTTTGGAATATCTTTTTTTTCATTTTAGAGATATTGATGTTTTTGTGTTATGCAAATTAGGAAATTAGTTTGCAACGAACATCGTAAAATACTGAATAAAGAAAATCTCTGGAAATATTGAAAAACTGTTTTTCAAACTTGGCACCAGAACTGTATATCATAAAAGAAACAAAATTGACACCTTGGGCCCAATTTACGAACAAAAAATTTACAAAAGTCATACATTATCATCATTATCATTAACATGCAAATGCATCACGTTCCTGACATACCCAAGCTCTGTTCTGTCTCTTCCATCCTTTGTACCCTATGCCCTCCTTAACTTGACCATTTGTAATCTCATTTAGTAAAAAGAAGCTTATTATACTGAGGTTAATTCAATCAATAAAAATAAATGTAAACACCAAATGAGAACTCCAAATGGGGGCCCTGTTGGAAAATCGGTAATTACTTAGCAGCTCAGTGAGATCAGATCAGAGAGGACTTGTAGTAAGGAAAATAGGCTCAATTGAAGTTGTTTGTTAATATTGTTTAATTTGTGTTCTAGTTACTCAATGGAGCCCCTCCTGAGACTCTCAAAGAACTGTATCTTGATAGAAAAGCTGGAGATTATCACTTTGCAAATCAGGGAGGATGCATGCAGGTTAATTCATTTCTGTGAACCAAAGTTGAGCTATTCCAGTAAATTATAAGATTGAAACTTGAGAGCCAATTAGAGTAACTCATATATCATATTATACCTTGACAGCTGAAAGCAATCAATGATAAAATGGATTACAAAGTTAACTGTGAATCAATGAGATCAGTTGGCTTCACTGATGACGAACGGAGTGTTATATGGAAAATTGTTTCAGCCATCCTGCATTTGGTAGGTGCTGGTTTGATTAGAGTTCATTTGAATGAGCAAAGTTATCCAGGAACAAAAACATGATACACATAAAGTTATTGTGCAAAGTGATATAATTAAGTATTTATTCTTGATCCAGTTAGATCTGAATGAGGCAGACTGTTCTTTTTCTGTTTTTAAATACTAGATAATTATTTTAGAATCTTGCAGTGTATTTGCAACTTACTGAATCATTTTTGATTGACTATCACTAAACTGCATCAATGGCAAAAATATTGCCGATATTTTGGTACACAACTTCATGAATACATTCACTTCTGGCATATATAAACCTTTTCCTGCTTCTATGAAGTGTCTGGCTGAAAATAAGTACTGTGTTACTTTCCCTACAGGGAAACTTGGAGTTTGTTGATGATGATCAGGAACAGGCATCAGTTGTAAACAGTGATGAAAATCTCAATGTTATTTCATTTCTCCTGGGAAGTGAGCCAAGACATGTGGAGAAGGCGCTGTGTTACCGTGTGGTTGCTGCTGGACAGACTGAAGTTGTAGATAAGGGACATCATGCAGTAGATGCAGCTCATGGCCGAGATGCCTTGGCTAAGGTGATTACTCTCTTACTGGCTATGATGAGCATTATTTTACGATCATCAAATTCTTGTGGTTCTGGACTGTCATTAGAGAACAGGGGCAATTCCTATGTTTAATTCTGACTGGCCAGGTGGTTCTAAAATACGAGTAACACTTTATTGTATCCTGCGGTGGATGTTAGTCCATTATGGTTCTGAAGCTGGGCCAACATGGTTGCTGATGCTTCTATGTTGACACCAAGTTGCTATTAAAAGCATGAAGCACCAAGGGAATCACTAGCTGTAAGGATGATTTCACCCACTTGGTTTGACCATTGAAGGGAAAGTTAAGAACTCCTATAGAGAAGTTCAGTTCCAAATGTTTTGCCCGCTGTAAAAACCAGCTACCCTCCAGCTGAAACATTAATGAAACCTCCAGAAGACCATTTGAGTAAAGAATGTAATTACCCAAGAATGAAACCTGAAGAATTGTGACTTGAGACTCAGACAGACTCTAAGTCTTAATGGTTTGCTAACTATAGAGTCACCATAATAATATTTTTGGTGGTTTAGTATTATATTGAGATATAAAAAATATACATCTTTGAGTTTTAATCCATGAGTTATTGTGTAATTTAAGTGTAATTAAAAGCTGTCTAGATAGTGGCAGCAGACATGACTACACTGTATTGGATAACAGCAAGTGTTGTTTTAATTATTTCAGGCCATGTATGATCGGTTATTTACTTGGATCGTAGGAAGGATCAATGAAACAATTGAGCTACGTGATCAAGTGACACATGGAAAATGTACAGTGATTGGAGTGCTTGACATTTATGGATTTGAGATTTTCGACACCAACAGCTTTGAACAACTGTGCATTAATTACTGCAATGAAAAACTTCAACAGCTCTTCATTGAGTTGGTGCTAAAGCAAGAACAAGAGGAATATCAACGTGAGGGAATCCAGTGGGAGGAGGTAATCATGGAGAGAGATCTCAGCACGCATTGCTAGCCTATGGTGCTAAACTGCTTTATATTGCCTTATTAGAGTGGTTGTCAAAATATTAAGCGATAAGCTATCTTCCTCGGAATCACACTCTGTTGGCAAAGATGCAAACCTTAAAAAAAACAAACACTGGGAGATCCCAGAGAAAAGACGTTGTTCAAAGTAGAGCTCTGTCATTCAAATAACCAAAAATGCATCAAATATCCAAGAATTTCCCCCCAGTTAATGTTAAAATATGTCTGAAAAATGCATTTTATGTGCTTTTATGTATAATTGTCAAGATTTGGCCTGTCTGTGGGAGGTTTGGATTGTTATATCAATTACCTACGCTGTTGATCGTTTACATAGCAGGGTTGCCATGGCATTCCTCCATTTAGTTGCACAATTTTTTCTCAGCACCATCACAGTGCCACAGATGAGTTCAAACATGTTAAAACGAGGATACGAATCCTCCACAGCTAATGTTTCACTCTTTTAATGAGGACTTTTTTGTAACATTCAAGATTGATTACTTCAACAACGCGATCATCTGTGAGCTGATTGAGCAGAACCACAAAGGAATCTTGTCAATAATGGATGAGGGATGCAGAAATATTGGTAAAGTGTCTGATGAGGTATGCAAAATTGTCCTGAAAATGTGAAATAGATGTACCAAATTATGTGGAAGATCTAGTAATTCTCTGTTGGATGTGGTTGTTCTTCAAGCATGCAGGAAACAGTGATTCTGCTAAGCTTGAATTGCATTCATATTTTGAACAAGGAAGTACTGAATTTAAACTCTCACCCAGCAGCAGCAAGCCAATATATTTCATTTCCTGCAAATGAACTGCTGTGAAGATGACAGACGTTTGTAATCAGACTTTGAAGGGGAGGCCATGTTGAAATTAACACAGAGTTCTGGTTACTTTCATTGTGCAACCTACATGTACTTCAGTATGTAAACATTTTAATGACAGCCATGAGGAGCTAAGCTAAGCATTAAAACATAATAGTAAAAACATTCACTGCCACAGACTACTTTATCTTCTTGCAAACACGTTTTCATCATAGCCGGGAGATTCCCTTGAAGAGTTTGAAGTATCATGTTTCTCATTGTTTGGGTTTTAGTTTTCTAAGAATTTCAGATGAAGACCATCTCCACTTGCTGCAACCTTGTTTGTGTTGCAACCATTTCTCAGAATTCTCCTGTCAAATAAATTTTTATTTTTGTTTTGTAGATGCTGTTGCAGGTCATGGACCAAAAGTTGAAGAAGCATGACCACTACAGGAGTAGACTGGTGAGAATTACTGCAGTAGCAAAATCTTTTACAAAATCTGTTCCAGTCTTGGATTTTCCCAAAGAAAACATTGTATATCAGAGCATGCTTTTGTTTTCCATATGTATTTATTATTTTGTAATTTCAAATTGGCCTTGTGCTTGCGCTTGCTCCCTGAATTATACTCTTCTCAGTCCAGATACTATAATTATTTATTAGCAGGCAATTTTCTAGTTGTCAAAAGAAGCATCACTCACTTGCCATAATCAGTGTTGCGCGCCCATTCCTGGTGCCTGGTCAGTCATCCGAACTGTTTGTCGTAAGAAAACTAGCGATTTACTCGTCATGATCACGTTTTCTGTCCTAGACTGATCCGTCAGACAAATCTATGGAATTCCACAGGGATTTCTGTATCAAGCATTATGCTGGAGATGTGATGTGAGTAATAAGTGAGGTTATAATTAATTTATCATTTGAAATGATATTTTATTTTAACCTTCCTTGTCACCAGTAAAGTTGGTAGGTGTTCTTAGACTAAACAAAGCTTTCCTTGCCTTGCAGATATTCAGTTGTTGATTTTCTTGACAAAAACAAAGATAATTTGTATCAAGACTTCAAGCGACTTCTTTACAACAGGTGTGGTTCTCTTGTTGTGGATTTTTCTACATCACTTACCTGCTTGATAAGTCATTCACTTCAAGAGTAGAACTAATTAGTTAGACCCTTTCCATACTACGCCGTAGGAATTTGAAAACGGAGATTTCACTCTAAAAACGCATCAAATGTTTTCCTTCCACACTTCGATGGAGGAATTTAAAAACGCTACAATCACCGGTCATTTCGGATTTGTTTATCGAAAAACAACTCGGTCAGAGAAATCGCTTGATAATCGCGTGCTCATCGTCAAAAAGCTCCGTTTTGTAAATGTTTTCTTTCCGCACTAAAACAATTTGCCAGCGTTTTCAAATTCCTTCGAAAAGCTCCGTTTTGCTCCGGATTTGTGTTGACGTTGCAGAAATAAAGCTACGTTTTCCAATTTCCGTCGGCGTGGTATGGACGCTGCCTTAGTCCTGTGTATTGAATGGTTGCTGATCTAGTACTTTCTTTTGTCTTTTATTAAGCTCGCATAAGATTCTCAAAGAAATGTGGCCAGAAGGAAAAGAGGAAATCACGAAGGTATTCAGTTTAATTTTCTTGTAAGGCGTATTATGTATTTGGTTTTCGATTGGGCAGGCAATGAAAGAGCCGGTTCCCAAAAATAAATAGATATAATTTATCGACTGGAATTCGGGAAAAAAGTTTGTTTTCTGCACTTAAATTAAATTAACTTCTAGTACCTCACTGCTGGATTTTTCCTTCGTTCCGTGATAAGTGGACACCGTACGTTAAGCAACTCGCAAGGAATTTTCGATTCTTACTCAAAAGAAAAAATGGGCAAAAATTATGTATTAAGTCTTTGCAGTCAAACCGACATTTTAGGTAGACTTCCCTACTACAAGTCGAGCTACTGTTTATAACTTAAACATACGGTTTGCCTCTATTACGATCTCTACGAAATGCCGTGCTCAGATAAGTTTTGAAGTGACGTTCTGAATTTTTTCCTGTTAATGTGTTAGTTAGTTAGCGATGATTTACATTGGTTTGAGATTTTAAGTGGTCAAAACAAACCGTCTTTTCAGAGGAAGAGTTACTTTTACCACAAACATGGACCAAGTTCTGATTCATGGGCAAGGCTCCGGGATGTTAGTACAACAACGTGATCCTTCAAGCACTTTGTGTTCAGATTGTTAAGCACACTACTATTAGTGACATTTCAAAAGCACTTGTATGATATAGAAATGAACGTTGCCATCGTATAATAAAAAAGTCGCTGGATTAAATTCTGCACAGTATTTACTTTCAAATTGATTGAAACCCGGAATAGTAGTTCGCTCACATAGAAAAGCAAGAGAGAAGTTATAACAAAAAAAAAAACACGGAAGACGAAGACAGATGAAGATATACAATCAGCAGATTAGGAATAGTGGACTTCGTCAGTCGCCAGTCAGTGCAAGTGAAGTCTAAGTGACCACTCTATCTTCTCTGTCTTTTCCTTGCCAGGTTACTCAGCGTCCCGCCACAGCTGGTGCTCTGTTCAAAGCCTCCATGATTGCCCTTGTGGAAAAACTTGCTGCCAAGGTAGTTTAACCCAACTTCATTGTGTTGTAAACCGTTATTTGTGGGGGCAGTGGTGAGAGTGCCCGCCTTCTACCCGCCTTCCACCAATGTGGTGCGGGTACGGTGTCAGTACATGGGTTGAGTTTGTTGTTGTTTTTTGCTCTGCTCCGATGGTTGTACTCCTGGTTCTCTTATTGATCATACCCCGTTTTTGTCTTGTTTAGAAACCGTTTTATGTGCGATGCATCAAACCCAATGATGTGAAGTCTCCTTCTCTCTTTGACGAGAAACGAGTCGGTCATCAGGTAAGTGAAATCAACCCTCATGGCCCTCATGCAAGGTTGTCTTTTATTAGAAGGCGACCTGTATCGAACATATATCTCTGCTGACCTTTATGGCATGTTCGTCAAAAGGCTTCCGTGAATACGGCTTTAACGAAAACATTGGCATTTAACAGGTGGACTATCTGGGGCTGATGGAAAATTTGCGTGTAAGGCGAGCTGGATTTGCCTTCAGGATGCACTACAAACGTTTTCTCCAAAGGTGAGGCAAAGATAGTTGAATGCAGAGATGTTTTGACATAGCTTTTGCAAACGTGAGCCAGGTGCTTCCAGTTCTTAATCGCTAATGTAACTGCTAAACAATAATGTGTAATGATGTCAAAATTTTAAAATTATAAAAACATGCCACACACGACCGTCGCTTCGCAACGCAACACAAAATTTATCTAGCCGAGGAATCACTCCTCTAGTAATTTGGACACGTAATACAAGCCCACTAACTATTTAACACAACAAAACAGCTTAAACTACTAAACACAACAGAAGAAAAAAAACTATCCAACACAACAGAATAAAACACAGCAGCAAGTGTTCAGTTCCCTTTAATTCAAAGTTTTCGTTACATGTGGAGATTTTCTCTTTTCAAAGAAAATGCAAAACAGCGACTCCTGGGATATAAATGAGAACCAAACGGCCCTCAGAATTTTACACCAGTTCTACAATGAACGCTGTTGTCAAACATAGCACGTGATAGATTCAAGGGCATCGGCAGATTTGGCTGGTGAAGACTTAACTTACTCTTCCCTTTGTAGATATAAAATGCTTGTCCAGGAAACATGGCCGAGCTACAAGGGGATCGACAAAGATGGAGTCGGTGTGATTATCAATAAAACAGGTTACACTTCAGATGTTAAATATGGCCGAACCAAGCTGTTTATCAGAACTCCGAGGACAGTCTTCGAGTTGGAAAAACTACGAGCAGAGATTGTGCCTACATTAGTGTTATTCCTTCAGAGGGTAAGGCGCAATTATTTGTTGTTAAAAGTCAATGGCGTCAGCTCGGCGAATTTTGAATCTCCGTAGAACAAAAATTCCAAACTACGAACTACGAGTAGTCCTTCTTTCAATTAGTCTGTCGTGATTGCCGCGAAGAAAAACCGCGAGAAAAAAATGGCCGCGCGATATCTTGGGCACAAGAAACTCCTTTCGCGCACTTTTCGTCCCCAGGATTAATCGCGGCAAATTTTTCCTGGGGTTTATTCAGGGTCACGCTCGACGGACCAAAAGCAAGGGGAACTACTTAGTCTTTGTTATTTATTGACTTCTCAACAATTTCTTTACGCAGCACTGGCGAGGCGGCCTTGCTAGAATGCGTACGAAGAAACTTCGCGCCATTTACCTCATCATGGACAATTTCAAGAGATACCAGCGAAGAAAGTTCGTGTCCCAACTTTGTGCTGCATACAGGTGAGAATTCCTACAAAAAACCCTGTCTGAAACACGATTTAAAAAAATAACCGAAAGCAATGGAAACACGACACATCTCTCGCAGTCTGGTGCTCACCTAGTAATTTCATTTTCTTATTCCAGGAACTGCAAGCATCTTAGCGACTTTGGCAAATCCACCATTCCACCCACTCCTTCCCTACCATGTCAGGAATTCTCAACGTACTCCAAAACGATTTTTGAAAGGTGAGACCAAATATTTTGATCGAGAGATCTCGAGAAAAATTTATAGGCGTTTTTTTCTTTTTCTCAAAAACACATTAACTTGTATCTTCACTACTGAATGATTTTCGTTATGGATTCCCGTGGAGAAGTTTGTCCACTCGCTCATGGCTCATCGAGTAAGAAGCGAGAAACACGGAGAGTGAAAAAAATGACTACGTGGGAGACGAGTGGCCGCGCGAAACCCGCGCGGGAGGTATAACCGTACGGAAACCATGAAATAGACGTAGCCGCGTAGAGGCCGCGAGAGCTCAAATCAGTGCGCGAGAGCTCAAATCAGCGCGCGAAAACCAAGAGAGAAACAAATGAACGCACGTAATGAACGTGCGTGAACTACGATAGAGACAAAATAAACGCGAGAAAACCTCGAGAGAAAGAATTGAACGCGTGTAAACTACGATAGAGACAAATAAACGCGCTAAAACCACGAGAGAGAGAAGCAAATGAACGCGCGTAAACTACGATAGAGACAAATAAACGCGCGAAAACCGCGAGAATGACAAGTGAACGCGCGAAAACTAAGGATCAAAGTTATTAGTGAATAGAGAGCTGCTTGAGGAGACAATTCTAAGTATTCTTGTGGTACAATAGCTTTTTCTTCATGTCCTTACCGTTGCTTTGTCCTTTTGCTAGGTGGTGGGGCTACAAAGTGTTGCAACGCATTCCAGATAAAGAACATGACGAGGTCATGTTGAAATCTGCAGCTTTTGATTGTCTGGGAGGAAAGCGAAAGAACTGGGCACTAAATACACGCTGGCATGGAAACTACCTTGCTAAGGTAACAAATTAACATTGTCTATCTACTCAACTGGTTTAGTTTTCTCACCTTTCTAAGAAGATTTTTTCCCTAATTAAGTTAACTGTTTTTTATGCTGTTGTTTCTGTTTTGTTATAAATCTGGCAAAATAAAATTGTTGTTTTTTTTGTTGTCTCGCTGAGTTGCTCGACAGTTCCAGCGGTAGTTTTTCACTTTTGTTGTCATTTCCTGACGTGTTCGTTTTTATTTATTGTTCCGTTTTTCCTGTTAGCCCGAGGAGAACTCACAAGCCGAACTGTTCACCAGAAATGTTGTCAACAAATTCTCAACCAAAGGCGAGGAGGTTCTCTTCTCTTCATTCGCTAAAAAGGTAAACGCACCAAGTCTTCACTGTTGTAAAATTATAATATCAAGAATTTTTGAGCTGAAGGCTTTTGTATTTTGGTTAATAGCCAGAATTTTTGCAATCAAGGAAACTAACACGTGTGTCTTTCACTTCGGCTGCCAGATTACAGTGAGACTACTCTAACCCCTTTAAGGTTTCCACACATTTCACGAATGTAAATCGTGGAGGTTAACAATAGTTTTCCAACAAATTATCCTTGAAATCAAACTGTACGTTACGAAAGCATTAGTGGTCATTTTGGATAGAAAACTATTATTAACCTCAACGATTTTAAAAAGACATAACTGATCATCACATTTATGTACGCAACTTAAGCAGTTGTGAAATTTTTGTTTGGCCAGGCAATACAATAATATCTGAGCCACCTGCAGGACGCCTTTCACTTTAATTTATGGGGACTAAATATAATTATCGTTCTAACTGTTGTCAATTCTAGTGCTGCTTTGATCTAGTTTAACACTGGGATTTTCTGTTTAGGTTAATATGAAAAGCAAGGTGGCTGACCGTATTTTAGTGGTAACGACGACGTCGATCATCAAGCTGGACAACAAATACAAAGTCATGAAGACAATTCCACTTGACAAGGTTAGATCTAGTTGAAAATTCTTCCAAGAGGTTTTGTTACATTCTCCATAATCTTCTTTATGAGAATTTAATTTTGATGTTTTTTTAACCTTGGCAACTATTATTTGATGTTTCGCTTACCTAGCCTGAAATGTGAGTCATCCCACATTAACTCCGGGCTGAGGGCGTGACATGACTAAAACGTAGGAGCTTTTAAGCTCGTCCCGTGATCTCTCCTCGGAAGGGGTGCGTGACGACGTATACCTACATCCCCAGGACTTGAAGTTAATTCTGTGTACTGCATCGTAACGTACCGCTTTTATGAAGACATAGTTGAACATCGCAGTTATGTACACAACTTAAACAGGTGTGAAATTTAAGCCTGAAAAAAATTCACGCCTGAACGGGATTCGATGGGTAGTGCGTCATGTAACCCTTACATTCTGTCCTTGTATTGTGTTGCAGGTGACGGGGGTGAGTCTGTCACCTGGTGACGATCAGCTGCTTGTGGTTCACATTCAACATAATGACTTGGTGATCTGTTTGTTCGGGGAGTCTAAAGCTAACAGAGTCACAGAACTCATGGCTAATCTGTACCTACAAATCTACCAGTGAGTACTGTTTGCTGTTGTATAAATTCTATAGGTAAAGACACACTCACCTGTCACACTGGCTTATCCCGGTTTCAGTACTTAGCATGAAGCCACTGAGTATTTGTACTCCCCTTTGAACGGGACGCTAGTCCATCGCAATGGTAAACCTCGGCATTAAATTTGCTAGCCCATCGCGTGGAGAGAGGCACTGTGCTGTGTGAAAGTAACGTGTCTTGCTCAAGAACACAATACAATGTCCCCGGCCAGGTCTCGAACCCGAATGAATTAATCGGGAGACGAGCGCACTAGCCATGAGGCCACGCGCATCCATTCAGCTAAAACCCACCGTGACAGTGAAATGTCTTGTCTAAGAACTCGAAACATTTCATGTGCTGTCTGTGATTGTGTTTGATATCTGATCTTAATCAGCATAGAATTTTACGACTTTCTTCCTCCGATTCCTTCTTGTTTTCAGTAGTCTCGGTTGATAAGATATATCAAACACTCAAGACAATGTTTAACCACACTTCCAAACACCTCAATACTCCACTACGCGTCGTATTTTCAACTCTCTTTTGGGTGTTTCAAAATGTGGTCAAGTACGGTCTTTTGTGTTTAATATATTGCATAAAATCTAGCACGTATAAAAGTGTTCGATTGTTACACATTCTCTTAATATAGTTGAAGTAAGTTGACCTTAAACGTGGCTATAAGTTGGTGTTTGTAGATGTATGAACTTCTAGCTAATTTACTTTATAGGAAGTATGGAAGAATGATAGATGTCCGCGTGGATTCGCGCGTGAAATGCGAACTGGGTAAAAAGCCCTTCAACTTGACCGTGAAAAACGGACCCGCCAACACTGGCCTGACGTTCAAGAAAGTTGGAAACAGCGACCTGACACTGTTGTGGCCGGAATCGGGTTGAGGGATAGCGGCTAGAATAAAATTTCTATAAAATACAGAGATTGTACTGTAGAATCAGGCTGAGGACTGAAGAAAATGGAGGTCTTAGAATACTTGTTTCAAACGAGATAAAACTTCATTCGGTTTGTAACTAAACTAAACTTTCGTCCCTGGATAATAAGAAATCCACAGCGGACGGTAAAATCTATTAAAAAAATATATCAAATTCGTGCTGTTCACTCGCGAGAAAAGACAACATATGACGGTTTCGTAGTTTAAAACTTCAAAAAACTTTAAAACTTCATTCGGTTTGTAACTAAACTAAACTTTCGTCCCTGGATAATAAGAAATCCACAGCGGACGGTAAAATCTATTAAAAAAATATATCAAATTCGTGCTGTTCACTCACGAGAAAAGACAACATATGACGTTTTCGTAGTTTTCTGTCTTCGGGGAAGAAATTTCACTGAAAAAGTTAGTAAATGGGATTAGTTAATGCATAAATTGCTGGACAATCAAAACATTTTGTGTAACTGGTAAATGTGGGAATTGCCTATTCATATACTCATTCATTCGTTCTGCTTATACAAAGATACACTCTGTGAGAAAATCGAGGAATTGCTTCTCGAACGTCTTGTGTAGTTTTTTGAAATTGCATTTTTAATATGATAGTGTAATTTTGTACTTAATTGTCTCAGAGATACCTATTACGTTCAAGAATAGTGAAAACTTATGTAGGACTAATGTGGTAGTCATAGCTGATATGAAAGACAAATTTGAAATTAAGCCACGTCCCTTATTGGACACGTTTCTTGTGGCATAATTTTAGTGAAAAGAAAAATGTTAATGAGTTTTAATCTAAAGTGAGTGTTACTGAACATTTTCATGCACAAATATGATAAGCTGCGCTTGTTAAAGAATTTTGAATAAAGCGGTCACTTTCATGCAGTGTGCATTTTTTTTTAGCGGCGTTGGCTCCTGATAGGTTCGTTCAAAGGCTGGCTTGGGTCTAATCGACATGACTGATAAAACACTTGTTGCATGTCAACGAGAGCGAAGGAGTCTTCCTTCTCAGCACACCAAGCTATTAAACCAATGAAGTAGGCGACTTTTTTCTGCGCTTATGGTCACCGGTGATGATTTCCCGCGCTTGCCAATTGGCTCTCTCGCGCTTATCACATCACGGGTGTCGCCGTGTCGGTTACGTGTTCCCGCACTTTCAACTGGTGTTTTCATTAATAAAAAACACGGTAAACTCTCTCAAAGTGACTGTTTCGATGGTTCCTTCTGAATTTCCCTTTTGTTTTTGTACAAACTAACAAGACACAACTCTGCAAAGCTGACAGGTTAAATTGCGTAGATCGGACGTACAAACTAACTCATACCCCCACTGTGGTACAGGGTTGGATTTGATTGATACCCCCCTCTGGCACGACGACGTGAATTTACTTTGATTCAATAGCCCTACGTTTTCTCTACAAGATGATACATTATTGTTGGTTTATCACGTCAAATGACGTGAATTGATCCGCCATCTTGAATCCAACATCTTAGATTTCACTATTTTCTCAAAGGGTCAAGAAATAACGGAAATTATTGCAAATCAAGTCAAGATGTTTAAGCAAAGTACAATTTGTGAATCTCTGAAATTTGATGTGAAAAAATACAGAATTATGTCTAAAAAGTCGATACTTGGCCAAACCTACACGAAAAATGATAAACATTTGACATATCAAATTTTTCGTGGCAGATAAACGAACAGTTGCTGAAAGTTTCAAAGTAGGATGACCGGGTATGATGTGTCCCGAGGTGGTTTATGGGGCCAATCCAAGAGTGGAACCCTCTCCTGAAGGTTGGGCACGTGGGTGGGCGTAAAGTGCCTTAACGAAGAGATTTGACCGTATCAAGAATGATTAACAATGCCTTGTTCAAGAAATTCTTTTAATCTGCAAACTAATGGCACTAGCTTGCGAGAAAGAGATCCTCTGTCCGTCCCGGCTGGGCAGAATCTCTGTCTCGATGGGTCAGTAAACTTTCGAATCTGATTCTTATTACTTATTTGTACAAAAAAGTCTTGAACTATCTACTAGAAGACCAATTCGCTTTATTGATCCCAGGTGTTAAAGAGTTTATTGACTAAAGGCTGCTTTATAGGCGTTTCTTTTGATTCTGGTTTTCTTGTTTTTTTTTTTTAATTTAGTGGCCATAGGTATTAAGATAATAAGGCTCTCACATCAGGTAAAGAAGAAAAACTCAAGGTCAAGCTTCCTAAAAAACGCCTCCGCTTTTTAATTGAGAAAATACATTTAATAAAAACGTAATATGTCGATCGGCTTGATGTGAAGTATTGCAAGTTTTTCAAAACATAGGAAAAACTGAACACACTCAAGAAAATGACATTTCTCACGTCTTGTGCAGGTTTAATTAATAAACACATGGCTGCTTTTACGAGAAACTTCTCGAAAGTCTTCCTCTGACGTACAAATATCATTCTAATAGGGTTCTCGAGAAAACCAATTAAGCGTGTTCAGTTGGCATGACAACCACACCAGGCCAATCAGATGAAAGTATATTAATTGGTATCGCTGTAGTCTTTAAACTATAAATTAGCTATTTTTCGTTTGTTTCCGAAATGTGTGCGCGAGAACAATTCTTGTACGTGCGAGAAAGTCATTGAGAATTGTTGGACTAATTGGGCATGGCATGGTTCTTCTCGAAAACAAGGACGCAACAGCTTGAGTCTTTTCGTGGAAATACAGAGATCCCCAGGAGCTCGTTAATATTTCATGCACCTTGGCTTTCGTAAGGAAAACTGTCACTATTACATGAGTGCACGCAAAGGATTGGCAGAGGCTAAAAAGTATTTGTCACAATTTCATTCATTTCAATACAATCTTGTCAAATGTGGCGTTCGTTTTGTCCATCAAAATTTTGATAAATCGAAGTTTTGCATCGTCATCCTGTGGCCTCGACCTTTGTTGTTGGTAAAATATGATTGTTGTAGGCTATAGTTTTCAGCTGTGAAACCGCACTGTCGTCAGAAAATTGTTTTCGATATTTGATGCGGTCATTGTCAGTGTTGTTCTAGAGACAATTGTTTGTTTTATACATAATTTGCGGTCAAAACAATAAGCACTTGTCTAGAGAAACGTGAGGGAGTTTTAGTCTTCAGTGTATTGGCAGTGATTGTGAAAACGTGCACCAGCCGTGCATCGACTTGCGTAAGTCATGTTCGTCATTACTTAAACTCAATCACATTTTTGACAGGATGTTCCTTGTGCTGAGGCAAGGGTGGTGTGTTCCTCACGACTTCTTACGCAAGTTTTGTAATGCACCGATCACAGCATGTAATAAAAACTTCCTCTCATTGCTGCTCTTTCCATTTTTTAATACCTGTTTTTTCAAAACTTCAACTACCGAGGCAGTTTTAATTAGTTTGGTTCATTCAAGTTTTATCGCATAAAGCAAGGGCTCGGTTTAAATTTTGATGACCATTGCAACCATTTCAAGCACAGTCAAAGAATCTCAAACTTTCTGAAAACATGTTTCACTTCATGCAAATGACAGAACGAGATTTTCCTTTCGGCAGTTTCATAAGTGCCAAGAAAACATCATTTCTAAGTGCACTTAAGTGAAACCTTCAACCTTTTAATGTTTCTGCCTCCAGGATTTGACGTCCTTTAGAATGAAATTTTAAAAAAAATTGACATCATTTCATCATGAGTTTATGACATGGTATGCTTTCAACTGGATTGCTAAAAGGTCACCCAGTTTGCAAAAAATCTTAGTGATTTTAAAACGCGTAATGTAGTGTCCATACGATACAAATACACTTCAAATTATCTTTAACCATAAGTTTATAAACTTCTGCTCCATTAAACTAATTCTGATTTATAGTATAAAAAACACCTATCGAATTTCATGTGTGCGTATTGTATAATTCCTTGCAGAATTTGCAAATCCTTGCAACAGCCATATTTTTAATCTTTGCGGAACTTGATAAGACCCACTATAAAGGCATTCAAAGAGGAACTTGCTCGGGGGTTAAATGGTATTGTAAATTACAAAGGTGCCACTTTTGAACATATCGCAAATTCATAATTACTGATACCTCTCTGTGGGAGTGAATGAAAGTCTTCCTGACTCAATAAAAAGTCGGTCTCTGGAAATGATGTCTGTTTTTTTTAGAATGCTTTTTAAAAGTCGAGTTTTCAATTGGTATTATTCAAAGAAAGTCATCTTTCCTCGTTTAAATCTGATTTGTCTTTTACAAATCAGTTTCATGAATAATGCATATACCTGTTTTTCAGTGTTGTTTTTCGCAGTAGCAAAGTCTTCAACATTGAATTGAATTGATGGTGGATTTTAAGCTCGGTAATGAATGTGTAAGGTAAATTGATCACTGAACATGACACGAGCGTGGGACAAAGAAAATTCTGAAAATTCGTTGTCCCAGGCTCATGTCATGTTGATCAATTCACCTTTCGTAATCTATACTATTTTGTAATAAGGTTGTGTTTGTAGTCTAATTCAGAGAAAGTTTGAAAGGTTGGTCACATTAAGTTTATTTGTCAACATAACATTATACTTGCATTTTCTGTAGCATCCTGATTTGATGTTGATTAAAACATGCAAAGGTTTATTGTATTCTGTGTGAGTAGCTAGGTATCATCTGTGACGGTGTGATAAGAGAACTTTATAGGATCAACTTCTTCGTCTTAGAGATAAATAATTATAAATACATCTATACATACAAAATAACTCATTGTAAAATTGCAAATGGAATTGCAAATCAAAAGTGGCCTTTGGGTGGTTTTCTCTTTTCTTACCGCAGCTAGTTCCCTTGAAACGATAAACTAAAACACTTATACTTCTTTCTAATTAGAAACAAGAAATGTTTTTTTTCTGCTCCGTGGGTTCACTATTCCGAAATGAAGTGGGTTTTTCGCAGTGTTGTACCCTAGTGAGTCATAGTTAAAGAATCTCAGTTTTTTTTTATGAGTAGAGTTTCTACAAAATTGTACCATTGGTATAGCATGCTAGGAAGACCTTTTTGTCCAATCAAACTTATTTAATGTGTCTTATTTTGGTTGTTATTTCCTTCAGCGCTGAGCGTCAGGTTGAAAACCCGAGCCGGGAACGCTTCATACCGAGCTCTCATTTCAGTAATGGCCCTTTTAAAATTGTTTCCTCTCGTTCGCCTAATGATTCCATTTTCGTAGGGCAATAGCTTGCTTGTGACTGGCTCACTGACAGATGGTTTGTCAATGTTTAAGCAGTTTTGCGGTTTGAAATTGCTCTCACTATTAGCTATGGCGTAATTGCTAAAGAAGATTTTTAATAAAGTCAGGAGCTTGTGTTTACGTTAAGGTAACTACAACTCATATCCCAATCCTTGCTTTTGTGGACTGGATCTAAACGGAACCCGCCATCAGGGCCTGTCATTTTTAAACTAGCTCAAATTTAAAAATAGTAAGAATCTGTTCAAGGAAAAATCGTTTCAGGGAGAGTAAAGTTTAGTAAATTTATTTTTTCGATTCTCAATGCAACTTTTTTTTTTCGGTCGCGTCTGTTTTTTCCAGAGCCTGACTTATATTGTTATCAGTTCCTCCGGAATGGTTTAAAAAACTGTTGTCATCAGAAATGATAATTTATGCTCAAGTGTGATGCCATT
>Ga0126337_10000867_pt1 | contig 16926 bp, 7 predicted proteins | sample DipCmetagenome_FD_92527 | JGI IMG/M metagenome (GOLD analysis project Ga0126337, IMG submission 92527) | Coral microbial communities from La Bocana,Puerto Morelos, Mexico - Diploria C A metagenome | ecosystem: Host-associated > Invertebrates > Cnidaria > Coral | place: La Bocana,Puerto Morelos... | reverse complement strand
GAATAAAATGGAGGGCAAACTACGCTAATGTAAAAGAAAACTTCATTACCCAGGTCAATCTTGTTTACTAAGTGACTTACGAAAGCCGTGAATTAATTAAGATCGTCCGACTTACTCACGGCATACTTTTATTCATCGTTGCTGTAAAATGATTTACGATAAAAAAATTTGTCCGGACATCTTGTCCAACCACATTTGGGATTTCATCGGACATGAGCAAATTTTGGTCAGCCAATGTCCGATGACCGACAGTTATTTGCAGTCTGGGGCAGAGATTCTTTATGAGACACTAATATTGTCTGATATCAACCACATTTTTGAAATAAAGTGTTCAGCAAAGTGATTAGGTCATGACTGAGAAAGAATACTATATATGGTCAAACAAATTTAATTGGTGTATCCATCAAGTGCTGCAACTTTTTTTTTGTAAAAAAATTATATTGCTGCTTTTGTTTTTAGGTTTTGCAATTTTATTTTAACAAAGCAAAATACATTGTGCAAATCATGAAAATGCAAGCTGCAAATGGAAATAAATAAAACTGAAAGAGGCATTTGGGAGATTAGAGTTTGGCCTCACTGAAATGTGTTTTCCTGCCCCGGCTTGGAACATAAAGTAAAGGTGATTTTGAGGCTATTTGAAACACGCGACTCTCAGTTTCCACAACAAACACTAAATTTAAAACTGACAAGCATTGCTAAATTAGTGAGCTAGATTGAGCACTGGCCCGTACCTAACAAACACTCTTTCTTAATCTTAAGCAGCCTGCACTTTTGCTTGACATCAAAATAATATTATCTTAAAGGTCTTTGAGGTTTTGTTTGCATTAAAACATATATGATCTACATTGCGAGGTAATGTTCACTAACGCACAAAATGTAATTTTAACTCCTGTTTCTTCGATAACAATGAAACAGGGTTTCAAACAGAAACCCACTGACTCTTTCTCATTCTGCTAATTGCCCACACTTCTGCTTGAACGGCAAAGAATCAAAACCTTTTTTTACAAAGTCTTCCTGTTCGTTAATTTTCAATTCATCATATTTTGTGCGTAACCTTCCGACAACAACCCGCAATGTTTACTCCTGGTTTGTTCAATTATTCAGCCCGAATTGCAATACCCAGCCAGATGCTGCTTTCATCTGTGAAATCCGTGTTGGTTTCCTTCCCTATGAAGTGAGTCTAGGAATACAGTGTGTTTCCATGATAAGAGGCCAGCAAAACAAGCACATAGAAAATTCCACAGGAGTAACCCACTTAATTTATATACGTGACTACAAAACTAGTTTTGTCAGAAGACCTTGTCAGTTGGTAGCCATATCAGTAAAACTTTCTGGCTTCGGCAAACAGAATTTCACAAAACTTAATAAGGGTCTTGGTTTTACCGAATTTTACCTGCATTGCTGGTCCTTAAATATTTTCCTGTTTAAGTTTTAATTAAACAAGACACAATTCAGTAGAATTTAGTTTTGTTACCAAATGTAAAATAATACAATTCTTACTGATACTTCGAACAGTTTAAGTTTTTCAGTATAATATCCTCAGTTCTTAGCCTGATGGGTTGCATAAAACTCAACTATTTTAAGTTAATTCAGTAAATATAATTATCTTTTAACAGTGAGTTGTGTTAACCCTTTCGCTGCTACAAGGACGTACTGAGTACGTCCTGTTTCAGATTACACATATGCTACAAGGGCATCCTCAAGTATAGCCTTCATACGAAAACTTACGCACATTGTTAAAACAATTACACCACATGGAACAAAACTTATGAGGGCCTGTTAACGAAGAATACATTTGGTGAGAAATACATGATGTTAAAACTTGTGATTTGTGCCACGTTATTTTTTTTAGTGCTGGAGGCCATCTTGGTTTTTCCATGAGTGTATTTTCAAGTGTTTTTTGAGTGTATCTTTCAGTTATTCGCCAGTTATGAGTAGATTAACAGTCAATGATGTTTTGGAGAGGGTCTGGGATGATTCAGGTGACAAAGAAGATTTTTCTGGCTCAGAAGATGTTGAAAGTGACGATGACTACATATCTGAGAATGTAGATTCTAAAAAGTATCAATATTATTATTAACTGACATTTTTTATTGACAAAATGTACAAATAATGTAAATAATATTTAGTTTTTATCCATAAATTGATTTCCGAGGCTAAGGGCTGTTTTAAAACATGATAATTTAATTTTAAAAAGGTTTGCAAAAATCCCACTTTTAGGCCTGCACAGGGGTGAAAAAATGGCCTGCAGTGAAAGGGTTAAATTAAGTTAATTAATTATTGGAAGGCAGCAAAGTAATACATGTATTTTATTGACCTCCTGTTTCTTCATGGTGTGAAATTGACATCTCACAAATGTGTGGCATTTGAAGTGATAAAACCTTTGCCCTTATACTGTATTACAACTACAAGCAAACAATTTGGTTATCAGTACAAAGAACTATTAATACAAGGGCTTTAAATACATATCCCTGCTTGCCAATATATCTTTGATAAACTGACAGTGTTAACTAACTGTTAACATGATGGTTCAATCTGCAGGCATAGATGAAACATTGACGGAGACTCTAGTAGAAAACAAAGCAGCTTGTGTTGAAGAGACAGAGGCTACCAGTAAATATGTTGTCAGTGAGGATATGGAAGTGATTGATGATCTGGAAGAGGGTAGTGAAGGTGGAAGTAATGATAGTGGAGATTTTAGTGATGCAGACGAAGGTACAGCTACACCCTCTTCTTCAGGCACTTCTAAATCAGAATCAGGTAGAGTGTTGTTTAATAATTATGTTATATTATGTGCACAAAACATGGCAGTTACTTAATCCTGTACATAAATTGTATGGAAAAAGACCAATGCCTTTTAAGTTACATGGTCCCAGAAAAATGTGAGACCATGGCAAAAATTCGAAATTGAGGCAGCAGGTCTAATTTTTAACATTGTATGACAGAAGAAAGTTCTTTTGGTATTTATTGGCTTCTGAGAGAGTGTTAAAAGCAATTTAAACTCCTGTCAACTGGACAAGTTCAACAGCCCATTCAGATCCAAACAGACATTTATTTAGTTAGAAGCGTTGGCGTTTTTAAACCACAGCTAATTTAATAGATAGTTTGAAACATTAAAAAAGCATAACATAACAAAGTGTTCACTGGCAGTGCTAATTTGTAATCAGAAGTTTCATGATGAGTGTGATGAAACTTCTTTCTAGGTGAACAACTAATCCATAAGCTTATTTACTAAGCAATGGAAACCATCAGCCTCTACACTGTATAATTCTCTTTATAATAGTAGCCAGTGAAAAATTCTTAATAACGTTAATCAGGGTTTGAATCAAACAAAACAGTGATACATGTAGGTTTTTGTCACAGTAAGGGCTAAAGGAATTCTTTTCAAATTTTTTTGTGAAATTCAGAAGAAGTAAATGAAGAAGCAAATATTCTTCCAGTTTTCGGGTTAAAACAGAAGGAGTTTCAAATTCAGTACTTACACATAATCACACATAAACTGGCCTTATTAGGCTTCACTTGGGGTACAAGTATAAGCCAAATAAAAAGATGTGGGAATGTGTGACAAGTGGACAGTAGTTTGAACTGTACATTCTAAGTAAGATTCTCTCTCATACCAAATAGCAATAAAGTTGCAAAAAGATCCAACTCTACAAATGCAATCGGATGCAAGGATTGCAATATCTTTAAGTTGTTCAGTGAGAGTAACTCAGTTCACATGCACTCAAGTCAACTCAAGTTTTTCTAAAGTTTGTGTATGAAATTTCAGCCAGATTTAAGTTCTATTTCAGGCTATGAAAATAGCCAGCATCTGGCCCTGAGCAACACTTTGAATAATATTATGTATAGATTTGCATTCTCATTTCAATGAGGCCATCAATCAGTAGTGGCTATTACCCTGGGGTATTAATCAATGAAAATAAAGCCAGGCATTTAATTGACATTGATGTAAGGTGGTCAATCTTTGATCAATCATTGTTATAAAACCTGGCTCAACAAATTGGTAATTTTATTAATTGCATGTTATATCATAATCAGGGCTCAGGACGTAAAATGTTATCAATAATTTTTATTATATCATGTTTTAAGTTATAATTATATCATGGACCATTCATTTTCTCCAAGCAAAATGGTTACAGTTGAAACTCTCCTTAAGGACACCTCATGATTGTGCTCAGTTCCCTTGGTCCTTGGTCCTGGCAAAATGCCCATGCACGTTCTTTGAATCAGTCCTCTATAGATTAGTATCGCTGAGCAGTAATGGCCAATAGTGATCGCTTAACATACTAGATTTTGCCATTGGCATTTGCATACTTCTAGAATTCTATGACTAATGATTGCTATTTGTGTTAGAAAATGCAAGTGACAAAGAACAAAAACTACAAGAAGAAAGGACTAAAGTAACAAGAAGGAAAAGAAAGGCTGCTTCCCCAGCAGCAGCGACCTTATCTAGTGACGAAAGTGATAATTCTTCAGTTGATAGTCTGCTTCACATTAAAAGCAAAGTGGCAAGAGCATCATCATCCAAAGCAAACAAAAAGTTTAATTTAGATGATTTCTTTAATGAGGCACGATACTTTGTGATGAAGAGTAATAATCATGAGAATGTCGCACTTTCAAAAGCAAAGGTACAGTAGGTCAGCTTGCAAATATATTTTTAAATAATTTCCTTTTTGAGACCTGGCCTTGCCAGAGAGCCTAATAGACCCAATGTTGATGTCAGACCCAATGTTCCAGCAAATTGTCACTTAATTGCCTCAAAAATATGGTGAACAAAAGGGAACAAAATAATGCATTTCTTTTGCATTACCTTTGCACTGCATGTATACTGCATGACTCTGGTGATGCCATGCGAGGTCCTTTGATATGTCTCAGCTTTTCCATTGTGACGCCATTGACAGCAAGACTGTACAATCTTCAGCCAGCTTATACACTGTTAGGTTGAAGTGAAACATAGAGGTATACTAGAATAAGAGTGGCAATCACAGTGAGGAAACACGTATGTGTGTATTTTGAAGACGCCAAATCCTAAGATATACATAGTGCCACTCCAAAACATTCCTTTTTTTCTTGTCAGGGTGTCTGGTCTACTCCCAAGGCTAATGAAAAGAAACTGAACGCAACATTTAAGGTGAGGTTAAGAGTCAGTTTTCTTTGGAATGAATTTTGAACTTATATAGTATAAAATAATTGTTTCCAGTTATGGCAAAATGGAACACAAACATATTGCTCTTCATCATATGTTCATATGTTCATATCATCATCTTCATCATATTCTGGCATTGACTTTTGCGAAAAAGGTGATAGGATTTACAGATATTATAAACTTCCTCTTCTATTGGTCATCATAGCTCACCACTATTTTCTGTGATTCTTATTGGTTTAAACCGATTAGCTGATGTGATGGTGTTCGTCCGCAGTGCAACACTATTTAAACAGAATAACTGTGTGTTTCTGTAGGAACTATCGCCTGATAGTTGCCCCTTGAGAATTTGATATTCTTTTAACAAATATTTGCCCAAGAAGTGAAGTTCTGCGGGGCAACTATCAAAGCTATAGTTTGTAGAGATAATCACTCTATTGTCCTTAATTGACCCTTCATCACTTACCGTGGTGCAGTGCGCATTGTTTATTATGAAATGTGAACATTGACCGGAACGATCGAATGACTGATTTGTCTATAGCCACGATCGCGCGAGAAGAGTAACATGACTTCTGACCTCGAAAAAGAAATGCAAAGTGAATCGGAAAGTTCCGTAGACATCCGCGAATTATTACCTAGGGACGGCCCTATCACTTACAACTGCCTTAGTCACCGAGGACGAGTCACCTGAAACTCAGGAAAATGTTGACGAAGCCGACGAACGTGTTGAAACTGAAGTGGTTAGATAACAGTTCTCTTTTTGAGCGGTGTACTGTATAAAACATTTCTATTTCTCTTGCATTTACCAAAATCTGATTGGCCCTTTATCTGTAGTTTCCATATATAAGCTGATCCTCTTATAATGTCAAAGTACAAGAAAAGATGCACAAAACGTGCAAAGGCACGTTTAAAAACTGTTTGTCAATAAACTGCAAAAACTCAAAAAACTACAACTCTACCCGTTGCACGTGTTATTCCCTCGGGGATATCATGTGTCATTAGAACGAACCCGGATGTATCCGAACCGGATGTAGCGCAACGTACAACGGTAACCACATTATCTACAGTGTTCCAGGTGTATTATGGAGTTGATTGAAACTACAGAAATGTTGGACTTCATAATAATGATTCATTCCTATTTTGCCTTTTAGACCTTTGTGGGCAGTCTATCATCGATGGTAATGAAAAAAACTAATTATTGAAAACTGCTTTCTAACGGAAGAGGCAGTTTACATTACGCCAGAAGTGTTGCTAAAAATTTCGAACCGGATGATCCGTCATCCAACTCCAAGCTTATCTCCTCGCGTCGCCTCTCACGCAGACTCGAAACGGACTTTCCACGATGAAGACGAAACTCAGCAAACTCACTGTTCGTGATGTTGCTGTATCCTGCGACGTCTTTCTCTCTTTTCAGCACAGGCATTACTCTATAAATAATATCTAAACGGAATCGCAACTAATCAAAAGCACAAGAGGAGAAATTGTAGAGTTGGAAAACACTTAACCAACGTTAACACGATGGATACGGATTTCCCCTCAAATCAAGGGTTCACATAAAAATGGCTGTTTCGTGGTCCAAAATTCAGTTGTTTGTCTGCGATGCATCACGGTATTAAATTACCTTCCTTGTGCAAGTTCAAAAGTCATATTGATATTGAATATTTTCAACTTTTCAAGATGAAAACAGGGACACTCACTGCATTTCAGTTGTTTACAGTACTTTTAAGAAACTCATTTGATTTCAGTTAAATGTTCACGGACTAGTACTCTCTATCCGGGTTTTTTTCTCAGACGGGCACTGATCATGCGTCAGAGTTCAATTAAGTCTGAGTGAAGAACCAGAACCAGAACCTTTCCGAGATTCGAGGACATATCACTTGTTTCATACGCTTTGATGAAAAAGTAAGTGTGTATGTGTAACTGTGTGCATTTTCAATTTGTTTTTAGCGATATAAAAATGTCATCCTCATCTTCTCTGTGAAGGAAAGTGGAAAGTTCCAGGGTTTTGCCAGACTTGCATCTGAGGCCAAACATGGAGGTCAACCAATGCCATGGGTCTTGCCTCCTGGAATGAGTGCGAAGGCCTTGGGGGGAGTATTCAAGCTTGAGTGGCTGAACAGGTATAATCTGACCTCTTTTATCTGTCCCACCTAAGGTGATAAACTGTAAAGAAATGAAACCTAGAGATAATTATTGGCAAAATCCCATGGTTCTGGAAAAAATTTTTATGGCCTAAATTACGAGTGTTTTGTTGGAGAAATCCTCTTAAAAGTATTTCACAGTGAAAGCAGCTTTCTGTAAGTACCTTGTACAAACAACTAGCCTACACTACCTGCCAAGGATAGTCTGGGTCATTTTATAACTCGTTCATACAAATTTTTTGTGCAATATGCAAATGTCTCACTCCCTCTGGTGGTCACAAATGGCTTGAACTAGAGAACATCTGAGTGTGATGCCATTTAAGAAATAGAAAACATGTACTGTGTTTCTATCGAGTTATAGAAACACAAGTGAAAGTTTGGGAGAACGAGAAATGCTGTGGGTAACACAAGCTCCAGGCGAGTGTTTCCACAGCTTTTTCGAGTTCTCCCAAACTTTCACGAGTGTTTCTATAACTCGATAGAAACACAATACATGTTTGATTCTTTGATTCTTTGTGATTTGCACTCGATTTCTGTCCAGTTCGCCCTCCTTAACTATTGTGCTATAGAAATCTCGAGCTCATAATGTAGTTGTTAAATAGACATCTTGAGTTCATAGTCTAATTGTTAAATAGTACTTATTTCCCCATTATTCTCTTCATTATGGCAAGGTTACATGTAAATTGAAAAGAAATGCATCTATAAGTTTCACTACATGTTCATGTATGGTTTGTCTCCTCTCACCACATTTTTCAACAGGAATATTTATAGTGCTACTGCGACGAAAATCGACTTTTTCTAATCTCTCCAGATATCAAAACTACATCTCCCAAATAGTAATTGTGCCAAATCTTAAGTCAAAATTCCAAAGAGAGCACGATAAATATGACTGTAACTTCGCGCTCAAACCGTCCGCCATTACTCGAATTAGAAATGTCCGAGTTTGAAGTATAGTCACAACCAAAACACTAAAAACGTGGCTAATTCAGTGTGGAGAGTAGAAGTCTTCGTTGAGAAAAATAGGTGTATTTTGATCTACAAAAAACTATTAAGTAGTTGTTGTTTTCGGCGTGTTCTTGCGCCATTATGAGCCTTTGTGTTGTCCAAGGCTGGAGTACATGTAATTCATCGAATCCTGTGACTGGAATTTCCCTGCATTTGTCGCTAGCAAACAAGGGACGCGAAATGGAAATATTTCGTTTGCTTACACCGAAAAAATTTCACATGGTTTGTTCGGAACATTTTAACGAGGATTGCTTCAAGAGGTTGTTCCACATGGAAGGGAATGTAAGAAGGTTGGAACCAGGATCTAGCCTGCAGTGCAGGCGTTATTTCGGAGCGGAATACGGAACGCTAGATAAATCGCTTCGATGCCGCCATCTTGGATTGTAACTGGATGCTCGGCCAGTAGAGGCTTGGTGCAGAGGCGGGATAGGGGTATTTTTGTCTTCCCCTCCCTCTCCCCCCTTACCCATTTTCTCCACTTAACCCCTACTCCCTCGGCGAATATCTCGTCGCCCCAATCCTCCAGAGTTACTGAATCCAAGATGGCGGCCTAATACGAAAATGTCCACTCGCGCACCCCAAATACGCCTGCACTGCAGGCTAACATGGATCCATTCCTACTGTTTGGCAAAAATCTGAAATATCCGTCGATCAGCCGCTCTCGGATTGGGGCCGTCGTGAGGTACGCATAGAGTGCTGCTATTATTTCATTTCTTAACTGTGTTCGGGTTTTATCCCCTGTGCACTAATTGCAACTTGTTTGATTCAGGAAATCTTTCAGATCTCAGAGTAAAGCTACGGCGTCTCCGAAGAAAAACGTATTAGGACAAATATGATATTCGTGATAAGAATCTACTACTGTACTTGCACAACAGTCACAACGTAGAGTGCAAGTAAACAACATCTTCACGGTTAATTTCATATTTTGTCCCTTGAAAGCAAATGCTTGGAGACTAAAAAACTGCTTAAAAACATAGCTTGTAATAGAAACGAGCCAACACAATGCATAAACACATGGCAAATTACAGAGGTGTCAAACTCCCATGAAGCGACATGCAGATAACAGCGGAAATCAAGTAGACCTATAGAACTTTGCTATAACATGGTTTAAAGGCTCAATTCCACTTAAAATTCCTCCTTATAACACAACACGAAGTGCCCTTAATAAACACGAGTGAAGCGACAAAAAGGTTGAGTGACCGAACACAAAACGGCAAATGTACAAATGTCACGAACCGCAGAAGTTATATAAAACTGCAGCCTCTTCTTCGATTGCTACTGGCTCTAAATTCTCATCATATGGAATAAACTCCCCTTCAATTACTTCAGGAATGTCTTCATTCATAGAAGAACTCAATTCTGAGTCATTATCACAAGGAAGAGAAGGAGAAATCGAGCGCGAAGACATGCTTCTTTTCCCGTATTTTCCTTCTTCGCATTTCTTTACCTATATCACGTGTTGTGACTATGACGTCACAGAGAAACCTTCAGGCTTGTTGTTCGAGCAATGGCGGACGCGATTTTATGGTTTTGTCATGCTTGTCTAAGGGAATATGTGTGGCTAGATTGTAAAAAACTTCGCCGATTCAAGAAACTTAGAGTCTAAATAAGAAATTACCGAAAGAAAAACCGGAAAAGAAAATACGAAATTTTCGTCGCAGTAGCGCTGTAAACAAATTTCTCACAGTGTAATCTACCCTGTAGAGTAGAGTTCACAAATATTAACAACTAATGTAATTATTTACAGGAGAGAACTTTGGTTTAGCAAGTGTTTACATCTAAGGAATCCTTGGAATGACAACAAAGAGGTGAAAATATGCCGTGATGGACAGGTAAGGCAAATTCGGTGCTTGAGTAAACACTGATAGACAAGAAATGACTCGAGAGGAACACAGTGTTGTTAAGTTGTTTTTAAGCTTATTGGCGTAATGCTTGTCAATTATTTGTGACTAGGAGGAACTAGATGCTAATTTATTGTCTTATTGTTTTGCCATTTGATGTAGTTGTGGTTATTATCTATTGTTAGTTTTAAGTTTGCATTGTGTAAGCATCCTGGCATCTTGTAGTAAACATGTTCAGTATCGTCATCAAAGGTTTTATTTCAGATTAAACCTTCAGTGACTTGGCACAGTAGAGATTGTAAGCCTTCCAGCATTACAGAACACAGATAGGTATTATGGTGCCCAACCATGAAGAATTTTTGATTTGCAGATGGTATATGATCGGGTAACCTGAAAACACTGACCCCCAGTTCACGGTCCTCCACTATGGACCGGGCGCGCGACTATCCTACGGACCATCTCTACATGTATGAAGCGCCCCAAAAAGAGGATAAAATTGTTAAATAAAGATTATACGTAAGGGCTGTGTATTAGATCACTCATGTCCCAGAAATTTCGAACGTAACAGACCTGGGTTCAGGCTTAGGAGAAAGTTATTTCCATTTCCTTTGTGAACTTGTTCCAGGCTTCACAATTTCAACAGCATAATGGCACCTACTGATTGAGCTACGAACAGGAAGGTAACAACTTTCCTTCTTTTTGCCATCGCCATCTCCTTATGCTGAAAAAGGGCTTTTAGATATTATTGAGGGGGGGTTTAAAATCCCAAGTTTGTTAGATTTGCACAGCGTAACGCTCGCACTTTCACTGAAACGAATAATCTATTGGACAACCCATAAGTAAAATATTTATTTCTTATTTTTATTCTATTTTTGGACCGGTCCGTGGTGGGGGTCTTTGCACCAGTGGTCAGTGTTACCCGTGTTACCTGAAGGATCGTAAAGGAGACCCCTCCCCCTTGTTGTGTTGAAAGGTGAAGCTTTCCGGAAATTGTACATGTATCAGTATACATGACATTAAAAATTGAACATCATAAACAGACGATCAGAACTCTAGTGCTCTGGACTCAATCAGTTTCAAGCACTCGTTTTATTTTCCTTTGCACAACAAATACACATAATCTGCCAAAAAGGTAATAAAAAGATAGTGAAAAATGTTCTATGAAATCCTCGTCAGATATCTTGCAAAGGTACATGTAAAGGGTTAAGAGAATAACTAGTTGTGATGTTTTACTACTCAGGAAGTGGAACCATCTGTAGGTGAAGCCCTTTGTCGATTGTTTCCTGAAGATGAGACTGTGGACCTCAACACATCTCATCACTCGTCAGAGAGACGACGTAGGAAGGAAAAGGATACTGCTAGGTTAGCGACACTCATCATATCCTGGGAGTGGACATGCATGTGATACCATGTAGCTTCACAGACCTGAATTTCACTAACTTCATAGGAGACAGAGATTGATGGATAATGTCTGTTGTTTTCATAAGTAAAGCAACATCCAGTGGATATTCATTCAACGGTTTTATCCTGCGCTCTCCTGATCGAGTTTGTTGTTGATTGTCTCCTGTGGCATCTTGTTCTCACGTTATCCTATATTTTGCTGTGCTTTGTAGGATGTGTGGGAATGTTGTGATCAAGCATTACATCCACTCTGAAATGGACTTAAGGCCATTCAACAGCCTAGGACAATACCTCAATGGATTTACTTCAAAAAAGACTTTTCGGTTACTTATCAAGATCTTATATTGAAAATGGACTTATCTTCAGACTGAAATTTATATCTGCAACTCTGGGGTTTTAGCTTTTTTAAGCAGAAGAACTTGCAAAATAATTTACAGATGATTTCCAAAGTGTTCAAAAGTTTTACCAACAAAGAAATTCTTTTTCTGTTAGCGAAATTCCTCTTGCAAAGTGCATTTTTTCCAAAGATGATTAATGCAAAGAGAGTTTAATTAAGATAACTGGCATTAATCATTTTTTGGTTAATTTACACTTCCGTCCAGGAGTTTACACCGCCTTCTGTTCATCAAAGGATGTGCATTTTGATAAAAATAAACTTCTGTCGTGACAGACCAGAAGCTCTTTATAGGGGATCAGAGTTCCGGTGTAGGGAATGCTTCAAGGGACCAATTTAAGTGTTTTGTTGCATACAAGACATGACTGGACAATAACTGTTTGTTGTAGTCACAGTTCCTTAATGTGTTCCTGCATCCTGAGAGTGTAAATGCTACAGTGCAAATCAATTACGTTTATCAGTGCTTGAGTTTGTGACACACAAGTGGTGTTTTTATGCAAAACATAAGATGTCGCCACCTCTGGATGGTCTAAAACGCCTGAATATTATCATCCTTTGGACTTGAAAGATTAGTCAGTTGAGCTAATGGAGAGCTCAAAAAAAGAACTAAATATCTTCATCACCTAGTACGATATTATGATGTCAGTCCACAATCAGAGTCTGCCAAGGAGTGCAAGTGGTAGTTGCTGTATGGAGGTGACAGCGCTGTGCTTCCATAAAAATTAACATGATTTTAACGTGCTTCTTGATCTTTATTAAGATATGGCGATTGTTTTTATCATGTTTGGTACTTTGAATGATATGTTGTTGTGAATGTGTATCCCTGGAAAGACTGTTCTGTTCTAACTGATATCAACCAGCAGTTTAAGAACATACCTTTAATTCAAGCTATTTCTTATCAGTAGGCATCGCCCTAGACACTCTGATGAAATTCGAAAATCAAAGAGAAAACACAGAGGTAACTGATTTTGGATTTCTTTGCTAAAAATGGAGTTTTCTTTTTCTTTTACTACCAGTAATTTACCTTTATGGGTATCTATTTTTGTTGCCTTCATGTTTGCCTGCCATTTTACTGTTGTGTTGTTGAAATGCTCGGAGACATTAGCTGTTAAAGCTACTCTAAAATCCGAGGGTAAATAAAATATGATGATGATGATGATGATGAGTGCAAACATTCATACCCAGCATTTCCCAGTAATATGTTCTTTCGTTAGTTGGAATAAAAATTAATACATGTTTCGGATGTCCAGCATCATTCTTCAGTTGTCAATACAAACTAATCGCCAGTCAGTGTAGTGTAAAAGAGAACTTAATTATGGATTCATTTTCAATTGAAAAGACGTGGAGGCGGTGTCGAGGATTGAGAAGCAATTTTCTGATCACGAAGCTTGCATGTTTCTGACCCGTTAATTTGCTGAAAGATGTGCGAGTTTGTATGGGATGTTAAATGTTTACGAACATGATGTCGGATTGTCTCGCCGACATAACAGGCACTACAGCCTGCGCAAGAAAAGTTTTGAACAACATTGGATCTTGATAATTTAGATAGGGAATCTTTGGCACTAAGTAAGTTCATGATCTTGTATGGAGAAAACACTAACGTGATACCTAAATTGTTGCGATAGTGTTCTATTAACTTCTCTTTTGCATCACACTGACACCGACTAGCGGTTCGTTTGTATTCACATTTCAAGATGGATGTTGGACACCCGAAACATGCATTGCAAACTTAAAACTGTGTGTTTCTACTTCAAATTTAGTTTTATTTCACTTGTCTTTAAATGACGATCACGGTGAACCATATTGCATTTAAATAAATGAATAGAGCATTAGAGTTGACCTTGATTTGATACAGACCTCACTGCTTTTGTGATGTAAATGCACCTAGTTAGCATCAGAACAACTTGTTATACACAACAAAAGCAGTGAGGTCTGTATCAAAACATGGTCAACTCCAGCCTCACTGGCATCCAAAGGCCAGGTCACTGAGCAGACAATTAAACTTGCGATCACAGTGTTTTGTTTTTTTTCTTGTGGAGCTCCGCTTTGTAAGGTTATTTCATGATGGCATGTGCATGTGCTAATGCCGTGGGATGTTGTGCGAAGCAAGGATGAGTAGTGCAAGTCAATGGAATTACGTTTACTCTATGCCATTATTTAGTTTCAGGATCAAGACACCATTCACGAGACCACCATGAGTCATTACCCAGATATGAGGACAGGTATGTCCAGCATTTTTTGCATTTTGTTTTCACAAATTTAGTTCATATGTTTTACACCTCCACCCACCTTCCCCGACTATAAAAATAATGTTGATATTTAGTTAATATTTGGTCCAGTGCCTCTTAAACAAGATTGATACTATCGGAGTGTTTTCTTGTAGATCTCGATATGCTGGTGTGAGACGAGAGACACTTCTCCATGGAGTAAGTACCAATGTTGCTATTCTTATGCTACCAAAGATGAGTAAATGGAGGCAAATTGCACACCTGCGCGTATACACAAATGAACTAATGCCCTCTGTATTCTCGGACACCATGCCTGTGTTGAACACTCGCCGCTGGTGTGGGTCATATTAATAGGACCTGACATTTTTCACCAATCAGAATGTGCATTGTGCCAAGCCCCTCACCAGCTCTCTTCCCTCGCTGACTCATCTCTCGCGACTATCAGTTGGCGTTTACACACGGGAAGTGTTTACCTAGTTAAGTAAACTCTGGTACCTCGGTAAACCGTCTAAACACAGCGTAACTCAATAAAACTGAACAAAACACGAACTGAACTTTTAGTCCGAATTAAAACTCTCTTCATTCTTCAAAGCGTAAATAATGTTCGAGCGACTTACGCAAGTCACACTTCATTCCCAAATGTAGATTTTTGTTTGTGTGTGGTGTGTTGAATTCCACTGTGAGGTACCTTAACAGGTACTTTGCAGTGCTATCAGTTATGAAACCTCTTGGTGTCCTAACTAATGAATTTTTTCTTTTCAGTCTTATTCAGACTACATGCGGGAATACCAGCGCTCAAGGCACTCCTCCTCTCTACCTCCTTTAAGAGTAAGAATTGTTGTAATTTCCATGCAGTTTACCTGTATTTTTTTGGTATACATACTTATTGACTCCTGGTAAATTCCATGGTGCATAACTAACATGTACATCTTCTTACTTTTGCTGCATGGGACTAGTTTGCTCTAAAGGAGCTTGTTCCTTGTAACACTTCAAAATTTTGTCAAATGGTACTTTCGTCACTTTTCAGGTGGTTGTCATGTCCTCTCTTTCTGCTGAAACGCAAGATAATTAATAACTGATGCCAATCTTGAAATACTTGAACTTTAAAAATCTGGAAAGTAGCAAATCATAGTTGACACGGCTGTTAAAACACTTGTGGAACCAATATCACGTTGTAATTCTTCACTAAACTGTATCAGTTATATTATTCAAATTTCTGTAGTTGTGTTGTACGTAACCAGGTAAGATTAACATTATTGCATTTGATATGAAAATAGCTAAATTCTATCAAAAGGTAATAACATTCTCAGGTGAGCACTACCAAAAATATTCTATTTACGTCATTTCTGCTTGTATAAGTCATTACTTATTTTGCATGAGCCGATCCACGACAGTTGCTTGGCAAAATTCATCTTCGGAACCTAGAAAAATTGGTGTATACAGCTAACAGGGCCCTTTTTCCTCTTGTAGTCACATTTTTCTGCTCGAGCAGTGGATGTTCCATACTATCCTCTACATATTGGTCACAGTAGTTCACGCACTGGAGGTTATCACCGAACTGTAAGTATTTGGAGACCGATTGACTGACCGACTGACCTACAATCTTGGACAGAAAAAAGGAACTATTAACCCTCTTCCCAAAGCAATGATGTAGGCGCGAAGGAGGAAAAGCGCACCATTTTGGCACATGTATGCTCTCGAATCAATATATTGCGATATTTAATATATTTAATATTTATTGCGAATGTTACTCCATAATTTCTACGAGCTGTACAGTTCTCATTCGGCTTGCTGTGTATGGTTTTGTTCGTTCTCACTAATGAATGCTAGTTTCTTAAGACGCTGCGCTCTGATTTCAAAGCCCAAACAACATACATGTGGGACATTTGGTCACATCAATCAAGTTGCAGGGCAAACAATAAGTCCTTCCTCAAGCGTTCAAAATGCTTGTTCAGGTTTAAATCTTTCAAATGGAACCAATGCAAAAATAAACTTAACTCAAAACAACATAATACAAGTGTATAATAACTAAACAAGAGGTTACTTCGATGGTTCAGTTTATTAAATATACACCTTCAAATGTTCTTTGGACACGTGCAGTCCTTACCGGTTTCCTGGAAAAGCAGGATCGAGGATCGAGGAAAGCGAAAAAAGGAAAATTTAACGGCGACTTCTCAAGAAAATCCAAACTTCGAACAACAAAAACTACTAGCATGAAGCAATGCAATACTAAGGTCACCTAACGTGTACTACAAATCAAAGTGAATATGTTGCGCTGTGTTCTAAAGGAAGCGAAATACGAGAGTCAAAAACCTGTATCTCGTATATCGCCGTTTTAAAGGCAGCAACGATATATTCGATACAAAAACTACCAACTTGGCTGTTGATGTTTCGAGTTGTTTACCTTGTGTGATCAACTTGTTGCGAATTCTCAAGAGCGGGTCTACTTTGAGCAACAAATTTTGGGTTTGCTGCTCGTTCGTCAAACTCACTTCTTGTAACGCATAAAATGTGCTCACATTTCGCGACAAGTTGAGGGTTTCTTTATCCAACCAACCTTGAATACAGGTAGAAAAATAACAGGAGCTACTATTGGCTACAATGTAATTACCTGTAGCCAATAACAACTTGCGTTACAATTTGCGACTGCCATGAAGAAAAATCCCTACTGCTTGGATTGAAGAAGATTGTTTTTGTGTGTGTGTGTGTGTGTGTGTGTGTGTGTGTGTGTGTGTGTGTGTGTGTGTGTGTGTGTGTGTGTGTGTGTGTGTGT
>Ga0126337_10000864_pt1 | contig 16937 bp, 12 predicted proteins | sample DipCmetagenome_FD_92527 | JGI IMG/M metagenome (GOLD analysis project Ga0126337, IMG submission 92527) | Coral microbial communities from La Bocana,Puerto Morelos, Mexico - Diploria C A metagenome | ecosystem: Host-associated > Invertebrates > Cnidaria > Coral | place: La Bocana,Puerto Morelos... | reverse complement strand
GATGGGATTGATGCGGGAAGGGGGGGGGGGAGGGGGGGTGTGAGGGCCTAGGGGGGGGTGTGTGAGGGTGGGGGGGGGGGGGGGGGGGGGGGGGGGGGGGGGGGGCGGAGTGGTCACAAAACCCAAGAGTGCGGCCTAACGATCTGCTATAGTGAGACCAGTAACAAGAATTTGCATGCGGATAATGTTTGTATGCGGATAATGAGACGTTTGATGCTCCTCTTACCTCGGGAACAGGAATGTGGAACTGCTCTCCAAATACAGGGCTGTCTTGGTGATCGCAAGGTTTCGTTTCCAAGACGCAGCTCTCACTGGGCGCGCTCGGCAAAAGCACTGCTTTCGCGAGCACCGCCTTACATTGGGTCGTGTTGCCAAGAGCTTTCAGCCCCTTCGCTTGATCGATACACACCACCAGAGCTTCGCGATCCACGTCGTAATTTAGTCCAATTTTGATTTGGGAAGTCTCTGATGCATCTTCGTCGAAGTCGCCTCTTTGCGCCGCTTTCAGATTTTCTTGCGACGCGTCAAATACGCCGCTGTCCGCCGCCACCGATTCGTCCGAGGGAGCGGCTGTGACGGGTCGTGTTCCGGTCGGGGGTAGGTGGATTTCGCAGCGCCTTAGCGGAAGCGCCGGGATTCCCTCAGTGATGGGAGACATTGGGATGAACGGAATGGAGTTGATCGACTCGCTTGATTTTGAGTCTGCGGTCAATAGTCGAAGTCTTTGTTGGACAGGTATACCTTCAGCCTGCGGAAAGATGAAGACAAGTCAGTTAAACTTCAAACGGACGCGGGTAGATAATTATATCAGATAGTTTTTTTTAAGATCATTGCCTTTCAAAAGCGCATTGTCTAGCTAAAAGGACGAAACAAACCTGGGGTAAAGAATTGCGTTCCAGGTCAGTTCCATCCAGACACGCCGTGCTCTCTCCTTCACTAGCCACGATACGAGCAGTGGCCGGCGAATGCGTCGCAGAACGATCAGAAGTACTCGGCGAGATCGGCGGCGAGTGCGTCGAGGAAATCGAGTCACGGGACGAGAGCGAAACCTGGGATGAGTTGCTGGCGCTGGGGTGATTCGCTCGTCCGGAAGTGGGCGTGTAACTTGTAGCAGCACCTGTCGTCCGCACTTCAAAAATCGGCTGACACGCGGGATCACGCGACATCCCATGAAGCATGTCAGTGACGCGTTGATGGAGCTCTCGGAGGTTGGGCGCGTCGTTTCCACCACTGTGATTCAGGTCGGGGTAGTTGAGGGAATTTAGGGAGCCTCTACTCGAGGCTGATAAGGAGCCTCGGCTCCCGGATAACGACAAGGATCCGCGGCTTGAACAAGAAGACACTGAAGGGGTGCTTCCCGAGATACTGTCAAGACGAACAAAATTAGTGTAAATTAAATCTTGCGTGGAGCATACCAACCCTTACTGATAATAATTCTGTACAAGGTAGTTCTGCGGATGAAATCTTTCTGTGTGAAGCATGTAAATGAAAGGACTTGTTTGTTTTACTTTACTTGATGGTAGACCAAATCTTAGCGCGCAACCATTTGCGCCAAAGCCACTGAACAGTACTTTTATATGCTATTGTTTGTTACAATTCACAAGTTAATTCTAACCACCCGAAGTCAGTGGATGAAACCTTTCTGTGACTATTCATTTGAAATAAAGGTTATTCACTGTCACAATCGCGTGGTACAAGTTATTCTGTTTAAGATAAGAAGTGTCAAAGAAAATAAAACCTTACCTTCTCAACTGCATGTTCAGAAGGTTTGTCAGTTTGGTTTGTTCCGTAAGCTGGTGGACCAAAATTGACTTCTCGGCCTGCAGCTGGATTCTGTCGGCTATTACTCGATGAGAAAGTTCTCTAGCCGAGTCGAGATCAGCTGCAAGTTTGTCCTTCTCAACTTCCAGTTTTTGCTGCAAGAAATGACAGGACAACGTTAGCTCAATAGAAATACAAAAGAACCAATCAAACAGCCGTTACGACTGTCTCCGGAGAAGTTCCGACTGTAACCGAAGTTCTTTCGTCAGTGCTATCCCATAATAAACGCGTAACAGCTTCATAAAACGCCGAAGGTCACGTGACCGAGCATTTAGCAGTGAAAGTTCCTTCCAAGATAAAGATAAAAGTTTTGAAAGAAACCAACCTCCTCTCTCAGAGAATTTGCAAAAAACATGCCTGAGGAGACGTTTGCTTACCTTTTCTCCTTCGCTTCTCACGAGAGAATTCAGACGACGAATTTCTTCCAGTAAAACTTCTTTTTCTTGAAGCAGCATGGGCCTGGAATTGTTGTCGTCCGCCATGGCCTGGGTAATTCTCTCGTCCAGTCGTGTTATCTTTGTTTGAAGTTTCGATTCGTGTTTAAGAGCTTCTTTGTATTCTGCTTTCAATTCTTGTTTGTCCCTTCTAGGGAGTTGTTCAATGGCCGAGTCTGAACCGAGGTCAGTCTGGGATCCAATGCTTGTTCCAACACCCGTGGAGTCATCTCTGACCTGTTAAAAAGGTGAGGTGCTTATTACAAATGGAGAGAAAGACAATTTCACTTAATTTCTAATACCATTCATCAATAATTAATCAGCCAGAGTACAGCCAAGACAGTTCTAACTGATTTTTTTTGGTGAACATGTAAATGTACTGTAGAAATTTGAACTTTGAAAAGTTCATTTCATTTTATGATGTAAAACAACAGAATCTGTAGAGAACCATTACTGGAAAGCAAGGGCCAGCAATAGACTGCTTTAAGTTTTAAAACTTGCAAAGCCCCAGATTCAGGTTTCTTTAAAAGGTTGGTAACATATTACTCACTGAATAAAAAAATTTATATATCCAGCTGGCATCAGTTGTCCAAAGGCTGGATAGAGCTATCCACCAGTTAAATCACTACCCAGTGGATAAGTGGAGGCAGCGTGGCCATGTGGTTTAGGGCCCTGGTGTTGTAATCCGGAGTTCCCGGGTTCAAGGCCTCCGCCCTGCCACTAGTGGGATTTGTTTCTCGATAGTCGCGGAGTTCAAATCCTCGGTCACGCTTTGATAATAATAATACTGTTATCTGATATGTTACGGATATAATAATTGTTGATATTGTTATTTTATCTTATTTTTATTTTTTAATATATACTTCACTTGTTTCTCGGAGAAACTAGCTTGTCTTAGCTATACTAAATTCGAGGATAAATAAAGTTTTATGTATGTATGTATGTAAATAGCCAACTGGTCTACCTCCTACTAGTTGGGATTTTTAACTATGTTATGTTCATTTGAAATGTTTGTTTCTTTTGATTCAGTGGCATGCCTGTGAACTAGCTGAGCTTAGTGCTTGTAGAGCTAAGTGCATGACCACTATAAACATGATTTACATTTACATGATTTACATCTGGTGGATAGTAATTTATCTGGTGGATAGTGTTATCCACCTTTTGAACAACCCAGGCCAGACAGTATGGTTTGTTTCGTGAACACTTATCCACTAGATAGGAGTTTATCTGGAAGACAGCATTATCAAGCCTTCAAAAAACTAGGGCTAGGTGTCATTAGCCAAACTTAAGCAGTCATTTAGTGATGCCCACATTGTACCCATGTGCATCAGAAAATCTCCACTACACACCTCATTTGAAGAATCAGGTTGTGATAACTTATCCTTGAGTCTCAGCAATGCTTGTATGAGATCATTTTTCTCTTGTTCTTTGACAAACAATGTTCTCTGCATGCTTTGTATCTCCTCCACTAATACTTGTACATCTTCCTTTTTGCATCCACGATGGGAAGACAATTTTCTGTCAACTTTCTTTAATTTTTCATAGCCTTCCTCCTGTGCTTGAACCTCACCAGAAACAACATCCATTTCTGTTTTGAGTTCTTCAACCTGTGCAAGTAGCATAAGCGTCACAGTAGCCTGAAATATTTCATTATTTCTTATAGTCGAAACACTTGGTCAAGGTGAAAACTGCATTCAGTGTACACATGTAACTTTTCTCTAAAAAACCTCAAATATTAAATTTAATGTTATAATAATATTTTTTTTTCAGAATAAAATTACATAAATGTTGTCCACAGATGGAAACACATTTAAGTTTCAATAATCAACAAGCAGGGATCACATTTATTTTGTAAACAATGATGCAACTATAGCTAAAACTTAGCTAAGCAAGCTCACAAAAACAAGATCAGATGGCTTTTTTGGTCTGCACACCTTTAATAAAAAAAAACAAAAAGGTTCTGTTTTCTACAAAAATTTCAGCTGGTGATTAACTGTGGTGAAATTAGCCAGCTCTAAGCAACATCTCTGTGTAGAAATGTCTTTTTTGCATAACTCATGTGTGTACATAAATTTCTTTTGTGAGGCCTGTATCAAGCTTTCTTTCTAAAGAACAAACAAAAACCACTCTTTGACTAATAAAGATTATTGATACAAAATATCTAGAATGTTTGCATACCCTGGACTTGGCTTGAGATATCTCCTTCTTCAGTTGATTCACATCATATTTGCTGGCTATGGAGCTGACTGTTGAATTTGATGAGGAAGAACTTAAGCTGCCTTGTTTTACATGCTTTGGTTGTCCCTCGTGCCGTTTCTGCATTTTCTCCAGCTCTGTTGTCCAAAACTGAACCTGCACACATACAAAATCAGTCTTGAGGTGATAGTATTGTTTAAATTTTCGTCTTACTAACATTGTATAATTTTGTTTGTATGTATTTCTTGTTACACAGTATTACTGAACATCTGTTGACACATAAGTTGGCATTTTTAGTCTTTCCTCGTCTGGTTTTCACCAGCAGAAAATAGAGCAAAGATAACTTTAAATCTATTTTGAAAATTCAAGCTAATCAACAAGAATGTTCATTATAAACAACATAAACAATATTATGTCAATGGAGACAACTTTTTTAGTCATTAAATCACATTTTACCTCTTCGCGTGCAACATTTAGCCTCTGTTTCTTTACATCTAATATGTTTTGCTTTGCCTGTAATTTGAAATGCAATACATCACAGTTGTGGTCACACTTGTGATATGCTTAAGGCAGATAACATTAGCTATCGAATGAACAGTTTAACAATAAAAAAATAGATAATTATGTTTTTAAAATTCCAGGAATTCTTGACCATTCTCTGAGGCAAAATATGCAATTACAGACAGTATTAAAATAGACACATGGCCTAACTGTTTACTTCTTTAATATCGTATTTCCTGAACTTGATATTATACAAAAACATATTATCTGATGTTATTTATTTACTTGCAAAAATTGCGGGGGCTAAACTATAAAACGTTTAATAATGAATGTTAGCAGGTCAAGCTTGACCATTAATCGGCTCCTTTTGAATGTGTCCATCATTAGATGCTAGTATTGAATTCCTTTACATGTTTATGAGTAGTTTGTTAGAGGGGCTTCACATTTGAAATGAAGAAAATATACTGTAATTGAACCTTTCTTGGAAGACACGCACATCAACAAGTGTATACATGCATGTAAAGTTGACATAATAAGAATGTTTCAACATTCCTTGAGATGCACATGGTAGAACACAAGACATAACAATCATACCAATAAGTCAGACTGCGCTACTGCCAAATAATCACAGAGCATAGTCTCCCGTTTCTTCCGCCATTGTATTCTAGGGTCCTCTGCCTGTTGTGCACCTAATGGCAAAAAGAAAGTGCATTGAAAACCCATGTCAAATTAAACAGTTTCATACAGTTTTTTCATGCTGCCCAGTAAATGCCCTAATAAACAAGCATTCTTGTTATTAATTAAACACATTAATTTTGCAATATGGAATGTGACTGACCTTTAGGTGCATGATAGAATAGTATGTGAAGCTTCAGACAAATCAAAAAAAATTCATTCTGCCTGCAGCTACAATTAGTTCCTGGTATGATTGGAACTAAAAATATCTGTCACTTCCATTGATGGGGCTAATTATAAACCACATGATATGCTCTGGTAGTCGAAGCTAAATGTGCTAATGCTGATGTTTACTTTAGCAAATGATATTAGGCTATTTTTATCAAATTTACACTTATGTTGGTGTACATCCAAAATGAATTTAAGTGAACTACTTCTTTCACCAAGAGATTTCTATATGTCATGAGACACTGCCAACACGACTAGTAATATGACCCCATGTAGTTATGATAACAGCCATTTACAAAGAAGAGAGTGCTCAAAAGGGGCGGAATAGTCATTTAGTTAAGTGACTGAGATCCCAGCCAAAGATAAAGTGTGTAAAAGAGGAGAAATTTGCTTAAGAATGACTGTCTAATGCCTCCTTACAAATATAGATAAGTACAAAATTAGCATAAAGTTATAGCCTTGAGAATAAGGCAAGTTATCACAAAAACAAAATAACTTGTGACAAATACACTATATATTCTACAGCTGACAGTACTAAAGGAAACAAGCAATGAGAGGAGCATGGGCCATATGTAATTATTTAGTAAAAACATTTTAAAAATAAACAAAAAATGACCAGCAGTTCTCTCAGTTCCATAAAATGTAAATTAATGTTAACTTTAAAATATACCCCAGAATTAGGCATTCAAACAAACATTAAGACTCATAAAGACATTAAATAGTTGTTATCGAGGTCATCAGCAGCCCAAGATACAAACCAGACAATTCTGCAGCCTTTTGAATAAGATTTGTATTATGTTATTTTTTCTTTCCCCAACTTAAACAAATAAGTTTTTAAAAACAAGTGTAAACTCTTACCAGTGTTGTGGTCAATAAAGTATCTTCCAAGAACTTTATCTTGGAGCTCTTCCCAACCATATGGCAACTCTGTGATGAGAGAAGAATGTTTAACTTACAATGGGATGTAAGGCGCTTGTCAAAAGTAGCACACTGCAGGTAACATGAATTACTTCATGATCTTGGCCAGAAACTTTACCCTGCTACTTAGGAATATTTCTGATTCTTTAGAAATACAGTAAACAGCAAAATGAACAGTCTAGGGCCGTCTACTTCAAAACCTTGTGGCAACCCTGGTAAGAACTATATGTGCAAACTACTTTTCTATTAGCAACAGTGTAACATGGAGAAAATCTCACTGGCAAAGTCACATAGTAACCCAGTGAAAACGAGTATACAGAGTATCTTAAAATAATGTGAAAATAAATATTCATTGAACTTGATAAATGGTTATCAATTCACTTTTCTATGCAAAATATTCAACATACCATTTCCTACACAATCAGCAAATGTCATAGGCTTTGTTAACCTGTTTAAAAACAGTACAAGTTGTTAGGATGTTGTTTCATATAACCTTTAACATCACTTGAATCAAGTTCCTTCTCACTGTATTTGTTACAGTAATCTTGAGTAATGCCAGGTGGATGTACACATTTGTATCAATATCCTATCCCAGAATAGTCTAACTTGTTAAATTTAGTCACAAACAGCAGCTTAAGCTAAACTTGGATTTTAAATTCCAAAAGGACGAGTAGCTTTTCTTAATTTATCTTGGTATCGTTTATTTTTTCTGTTGTAAACTTAAGCCTCCAAACAAGCCACAGTTTCCTCAAAATTATAGAACAGGACAAAGAAATGAAACTAATCTTTCATACAAGTACAGTTGTTATTATCACCAGGAAATTACATTTGAATAGAACATGTGTCATATTGTAAAAAACATTATTTTCCACACCAAAAAATGTTTTTTTTGCTCAAATAACAATTAAAAGTTTCCTGTTCTGATTATCAGCATGTGTTAATCTCACTTCTTGTGTCTGGGCAAAACATTGTTTTCCTGTAAATGTCTGACAACAATCAACAGCTAGATTGTTCTTGCAATACAAATGAATTATCAGCAAAAGTGAAAAAATAAAAGAGAAAAATCATCAATTTGTAACATGGGACCAAGATCACATCACACCTCCTTTCTCAGAACTATTGCTAAAAGACATTTATAGAAAGCAGTTACAAAGAAAGAGGTTTTCATGGAATGACATATGTGTGATCTTTCCCAAAACAGGGAAGCCCACTACTTTAAGTTGCAAAACTCCATAAACTGAAGCACTTTGCTCATATGCAGACTTAAGTACTTACTTTCCCAATACAACTAACATCTTTAAGCAATTATTCTGAAATTGAATTCCAGACATTTTACTCTAATTTTACATTTGAGGTTTTAGTTACTAAAGAGATGTGATAGTCATGCTTTTTGTATTTTGTGGCACTCAGTGGTAGTGTACTGGATTGCGTGTTAACAAATTCCTCTTTAGAATGTTTGATATGCATCTGTAGTGTATGATAACTGTGAAATAGTTGAAATCGCATGAACAATATAACAGCTCACAGATTTCTTGCAATGGTCAATGTTTACCAATCTGTATTTGTTTTAAGCAAGAATGTTCTAGAACATGAAATTAATTAGGCACAAGAATAAAATAATAGTTTCAGTCAAACAATACATGGTTCATTCAGTTTAGTGTCACTGGATCAAGGTACCTTATACAAGCCAATCTTTACATTTTTCCCCCTCTCTATTCAGATAGACATTTTAGATATGCACTTTCTGAGGAACAATACAATCCTTGATATTACAGCCTTGGGAAAACCCTCGACAAATATCACACAACATCAACAATAGGCCTGACTAACCTGGAAGAACACAATTATTTGAAACAATAATTCACCAATACAAGACCCCTGGGTGGCATATGGAAAACAACACCGGATTATTTGTGTATTTTGTTGGTAAACTAATGCTAGATAAGAACACAACATATTTACTCAGCTTATCTTCCCTGGGAGCTATGTGGAACATCTTTGGATTTGAAGCTCAGGAATTTTAGACAAGCCTTTTGAACCGTGGATAACCTTTATAGTAATTGGCATTTATTCTCCCAGACGTCAAACACTGTCTTGTAAATTAGGCCTTTTACAGGTAATAAAGTTCTCTGTCACATGCCCGTGAATTTAGCTGCACCACTTTAGTTTTGAACATTCACACGAGAAATTTGGAAATGAAAATACGTCTAGCAAAAGGTAAACAAGGATTAATCCAGCAAGGCTCAAAATAAATCTGCATAGCAAATATCTGGGGCAATAAATTGTTTACACCACCTGCTAACCTGACAGAGAAGAGCTGCATATCCATTGTTGACCTTCATTAGAGCGTAATTAATTGATAGAGTGAACTTGCAACATTTGAAAACAATATGCTCATGAATACATTCCTGTGCAAAAGACTGCCTCTGTGATGAATTAGAAAAACAACTTCCAGTAAGATATTTTAAATCCCATCAAATAAATGTCATTGATTCAAACTAATCTCATTTTCCTGACAAGACATCACTTCTCAAGCCTGGAAGTCTTGGTATGGTCTATAGAATGTTTCAGTCGGGACATGGGTGCAGAAAACTTCAAATAATTTCCACAAAGCCACAGAATTTACCATTGTCGATTGTTTGTAGTAACATGTAAAAAGTTTAACCAGCAACTGCCGTGGAGGAATGAAACAGATCAATTATTCAATTACACTTGGCAGTGTGCCACAGATTAGCGAACTAAGTAGAATTCTTCTGTTCAAAAATTATCGGGGTACCTTTTTCCTTAGCTCTCTTCACAAACCAAACCCGAAATGGAAAACACAATGGCAACAGTACCTCAAACCAAAATATCACCCCACGAAGGTAAAATAGATATTTCACCTTCATAAAAGATCATACTGAATTATACAACTAGACAGCTTCTAAGTTTGATTTCAATTTATTTGTCGTCAATTCAAAACAACACAAGCAGCGATTGCATTTTCAAAGGAATAAAATAAAATTTTACAAATTCAATATCGTTCGAAGTTTCAATCTCGGAATTTCCTGAAGTTTCTCTTCGATCGGAATGCGACCGATACGCTGTTTCCCCGACACATGGATATCGATATTTAAGTGAAAGCACCGCGCAATAATTATAAATAACCTTGATAAATTAAATGCAGTCGGGAAGGCACACATCGAGTTGTAGAAAAGTTGACGAGTTTCCAGTGATCTTGCGAGCAAAAAGCGACTAGTAACAGCATAATTTCAAATAAATGTGCCTAGAGAGAAACCATTTAGACAGATTTGTTATTTTTAGACGCGGGTAACGTGTTTTCATAAGCCTTCATTAAAAATATATGTTGTTATGTTCTATCTCCAGTTATAAGCTTACTGCAACAAGGTGTCCCCTAATGAGACGAAAAAAGTATCTACAGCGACTCAAAACCGGCAAAAACATTTCGTGCCAACAAATTTACTTAAACACTAAATCCCAATCATATCTTAAAAGGGGGAGGCATAGCTATCGGTCCAACAATATAAAATGAATTGAATGCGAGCTAATTGTCACGCGGACCTCCTTAGAAACACGGCTTATAGCAATTCCATTGATAAGAGGAGACCAAAAAAGCAGCATTTGGTCTAAAAACCTAAATTAAGAATGTCGCTACATGGCCAAAAAATGACTTTCAGAGGAAAAATCTCAATGTGATCGCATTAGCCATTTCTGGTATCACATATACTTTGACGTAACGATTCCTTTCCAGTAAATTAGTTTACTGTACAAGTAAAATCTCGCTACAATCATAACGATTCACGCAAACAGCACATTTCTCAGCCAGACACGATACTCTGACTTCCAAAATGATGAAATAGAATCGAGAAAGGTTTGGTCCGGTTTTGACGAGAAAAAGCCCTTACATAACTGAAATATTTGGGGATAATAAAAGCTCGAAACGGAAGGCCGAGAGGAATAACAAAGCGACAGTTACGAATTTTCTACACGCTATCAGACTTTTTCGGTAGGTTTCGAGCGCTCCAGGAAGTTGTATGCTTTATTTTGGCAGGGAGAAGCCCAACAGAATCCTTCAAGTATATTTACAAGGCCAATCTGTCCCGCTTAACACGTTTGATCGCTAAAAATGTGTAAATTCCATATAAATAGCATTAATACTTGTGGATAACTCAAATACATACAGGTTACCACACATAGTATTTAGAGCGCCGTGAAATTAGTGTACCCTTTTTGCCCGTAGATGCAGCCATTCGCTTCGTAAAGAGGCTGTAGAACACCCGAATAACAGCTCTAGAAGCAGGATAAAGCAAATGGCCGCTTGGGCTTTGGGTAGATGACAATCGAGTCGGTCATATTTGCTACGGTTCACTAGACGCTTACGCACTCACCGATCGCGAGGGTCTACCCAAGATGTTCTCTTCGAGTTGTGGTCGATGTAATACACTCTGCCATCATAGTCTCTGGCCTCTTCCCAGCCTAGAGGAAGCGGCACTTCACATGTTTTCTTCTTTGCATTTGGCATGGCTTCGAGCCACACTTCGCAACGTTCTCAGCTACTAGCCTCCATGTTTAGCGCTCTGTAAGTCACACAGCGGTCTCTCCCTGATTTGAATTCGTCAGTTTCGCGGCCATGTCAATTTCATTTGCATTGTTCCATAATAGGAAGTCCGCTTGATGGACGGCAAACCGCAAAGCCTGCTTAAGCCGAGTACAATTTCGAAGAAATCCACAAGTTTTTAATTTCCATATGCGAGGCCTCTAATTTCACACGCAGTCTAGTATTTGGACAATTTATTTCTCCACAGATCGCTGTATTTGATATGTGCATTGTTTGAGCAAATAAACCAATAAGGATTCTGCTGCCATAATAGCTCGCGGCAAGGGTTTGTGGTTCAAATCTTTCAAATACTTTGCCTGTGTAATTCTCCGCCCCCGTTGTGAGGCGATTGTTAAGAGACACGCTTGATTGGTCGATTGGATTGCGAGCTATTGTCAAGACACTTGACAGCTTCTCGTTTGCCATCTGCGAAATTCCGCGCGTGCAGTAAATTTCATGTTGACAAGTCATGCCGCAACATAGTGTTCCTCGTTTGCCCTCGTTATAACCCGGTTTTATCTCGGGTAGTTATCACCAATAAAAACCGTCTCGCAATGCGACTTATTCGAGCTTTAGAGCACTCGTTTTCGAGACAGATTCTTTGTTTTTAAATCCTTATTTTAAACTCTATGACGTGACAATCAATTTGACTCCCTGAACATTCAACGAGCTCGCAACGGGAAATGCAAAGATTTTCAGGCATTTTATTTCGGCTGTCTTCATTTTTAACCTCGAGAAGAAAACGGCACGAACATATCGGCCTGTTGAATGCCGTTGTGGGATTTCAAGTGTCGCAGACCTCGGCCCAGCACTTTAGCAAAAGATAACGAGACTTCAGCGCCGAGAAACATCAAAGTTAATCCGCGCGTTCCAATCGTTACACACACTTAGCACTAAACCATCCGTTACTTATCTGTGAACAAAGTCATGAAAACGTTTCTGTGCTTTTGGAGAAACTTTGGAGAAACGTGTTTACCGGTAAGAGATCTAAACGAACAACCTGCCATGATCTCTGTGAAAATTCTGCGATGGACAGCCACAGGAAATAAGATAAATAGTTACATGTCCTAGTGGATGAATTCCTTCGTTTCTTAATCGCTCAAGGGTCAACCTGGGGTCGACGGTGTTTCTATATTTGATCGAGAGAGCAAAGCCTTTCTCCTCGATCACGAGCGCACTGCAGGAAACAATTGAGCACTCAGTTAGCAGTTTCCGGCGCGCGCCAATGCAGTGATACCTTAGGGGCAGTACGTGACATGCTGCAGGGGTGTTCGACAAAAAGCGAGGAAAGATAGTGAGGAGGGGCTAGCACAGATTTCGCGTGCCTTGTGTATGATCACTGTCAAACTATAAAGGAATCCTGTATCGGTTCGGCCTTCAGAAATTAACTTCTGATTGTAAGGAAAACCGAAAGAAATGCTAATGATTCGTGATTGTGCGACACGTCTGCCACCTGCAGATCTAGGCATGGTTAGTGAAAGAAACTGCTGTGCTGCTGCCAGGCTAGCGAGCGAAATCACTTAAGTTTCTTTGTTTAGGTAAAAAAAGGTCGTCGTTCAAAAGGGCAGGGATTATCCGTGCGACACAGTATATCATGTTATATTCTGTGCGACCAAAATTTGACCCAAACCCTGTGGCCCTAGCCTGAATATGAATCACTTTGCACAGCGTCCACAGTTCCAATCATCCGGACCTTCAGTCTTGGACAGAATAAAAGCAATGATGAAGGCGCGAAGGAGCAAAAACGCGCCATTTTGGCATCATTGACATGGGGGGGAGGGGTGGTCCAGATGTCCAGATGAAGGAACAATTAACCCCCTTTCGGACGTTTCCATTCCTTTCCTTTTCGAAAACAAGTACGCGGAGGGAACGAAACTGGGAGCGAACTCGAAAACTAAGGAGCACTTCGCCCGCTTTCTTGCTCACTTTCAATCTCTCCGCCTAGGAGGCGACTGTTACGCGAGCTACGAGCATCCTTCAGGGTACTCCTCCGATACCTTTGATATTTGTTTCCAAATTTTCTTATTTTCAAGTTTATTTACATTTGTTGGTTTTGCATTCTTGAAATTTGAAAAAACGCAACAGTCCTACTCGTGTTCGATTTGTGTCTGAGGAATACTCACTTAGGGAAATGAAATGATTATCGTCACGCCATCGTTTTGAAAAACGTTCACCGGAATCCGAGCGTTTTCAAATTCCTCCGGTTTGAAGAGCGTTTGGGTGACGGATTAGTCTAAACGACAGGCCTAAACGCAGAAATAAAGCAGCGTTTTCAAATTTTTCTGGTGCGCTTAGACGCTGTTCAGTAGCGACTTTTGTTACGAAAGTTCCGAAAGAAGACGCTAATCGTCAGCATCTTAATTAATTAATGCGTAAGAACTCCAAGTAACGTCCATCATGAGCAAGAAACTTTCTGAAGCGAAAAACGCGTCTGAAGCGAACTAATTCGTTTTGCGAGTCTTTCCTTTATGACGTAGCAAAGGGAGGGAAAAGCGCGCGCAAGAACCAGCCAATGAGATTTGTCCTAGTGTTATATAACTGACCAAGCACGCGCACGACTCGCTCGCTCGAAAAGCAATGCGCTGTGGGGCGTAGCAAGAATCTCCAAATTTCGGGAATACTGAGAGGATATGTCATATTCCCATGCCAGCAGCAGTCGCGGAGCGGTATCGGGCTCATAAATCAGCTTGCATATATTTTGCTTATTTCTCGTATACTCTTCGTGTAACCATAATCTCCATCTGTTTAGGAAGATCGAAGATCGACTTTAGCCAAGTTAAAAATAGTTGTTGCCGGAGTTTAGAATACTGACAGTTAATCGCAAGATACTTAACTCTACTAACTATTTTTGTCCAGAAAAGTCATGGTAATGCCTGGATGCAGTCAAATCTCATTTCATAGACGTACCAGTGCTGTAAGCAAAACTCTGTCGCTGGTTTGGTAACTTCTTAAATAAAACTCTTAACTTGAACCGGTCATTAATAGGCACCGCCCCTAAACCCTTACTATATGCCCACTTTTGGTTTCGAACAGAATCCTCTTACATTATAATGCTTTTTCCCATCAAAGGAAAATTGAACCGGGGTGGTAGTAAACACTGAAATCTGGCGGGCTTACGTGCAGCAGGCGATCGCGGGAATAGAATAAACAAGGCTAGTCAGTTCATTGAAAAGTCTTAAAATCTTTTAGCCAACACATTTGTGCTGGCGAAAAGGACTGGTCTCTGGAGATGCGAATGGAATTCGAAAGCCTTGCTAAGTAAGCAAGTCATATCGCACCCAAAGCTCGCTTCATTTTAATTTGATGCTGAAAGGGTACCAAAGGCGGGTCGCTTTGCAGGGGTAGGATAAAGTTAACCGAAATCTGAGCAGGAAAAGTCTCTGCTGGTTGCCTACTAGGCTGGGTTTGTCACGAAAAGAGTTCCCACTGAAGCCTCAGTAACATTAGTAAAAACCTTTATTTTGGCCAACCTGCGCAGCAAAGAGCCTATGGTTCTCTAATAAGATACTTGTGGGACGAGAACTTCTTGACAAACACACTCTGTTAAAAACTGACCGTGAAATGTATTATAACGGTTTCGAAATAAACCAAACCTGGGTGTTTCTGTGCGTCCACGATACTCGATCTACACCCCGAGGATGGAGGGCGCACCGTAACTACCACACCCACGGCTAGAGATTGACCTTAAGTGAGACCTCGGTGGAATCACATCTAAGAAGCCGAGGGCTTTCGGACGTAGTGGCTTTTTCCACCATCTTAGATTAGAACAACTGAGCCAAGGGTTGTTCAAAAGGTGGATAAGGCTATCCACCGGATAAATCACTATCCAGGGGATAGCGTGGTTTGTTTTGTTAAGACTTATCCAGTGGATAGCGTTATCCAGCCTTTGAACAACCGGGATCAGGACTCTAGAAATCAGTGACATCTTCAAATAGTTAGTTGGTCACTGTTTACGATCATCAATCTTCTTCCGAGGAAGGCCTCCATCCAGCTACCGTTGTCCTGAGGCGTTCTCTTCGACCTTCTCGCGACAGAGGGTGCCGAAAATGCACGTAAGACCTAGAAAGTAGTTGCGAGTGTGATTGACGTCATATCACCTCATCGCAAAATCAAGTGCGCGGGAAGGGAACCCTTGGGCACTAGCAGACTCCTTTTCCCTTCCAAACCCAATCTTGATCTCGGAATTTTGCAATAAAGAATAACAAGAGGCTCCGGGATCTAGTGTACATAGTTATTCAGGCAACCAAGCGAGAAGTAGCTTCAATGCTTTTCATTAGTCCACAGATTCAAGGCAAAACCATTTAATCACATTTACGTACGATGTCCAAAGTTTCTCAATATTTGCAAGAACATTTTAATCAGTTTTGTGTAAATTCAGGTGGAAGAGAGCCCACTTTCCACTTTTCCAGTGGATGTTCTTTCATGAGCTGTGCAGACCGACAGGCTTCAGTTATCGGTCTGTGGGAATCAGATGCGCTCGATTGGAGGTCTGGTGCCTCGCTTTGATCTTCCATTTTATTGACTGCAGAAGAGCTGGAACGTAAGACATAAAAGGAAAATGTTAAGTTGTGAAAGACATACAATCTCCGAAACGGTGCTGGTTATTGAAGGAGGAAATGAAAAGCCTAGGAGAGGGTGATTGTCTCGCGGGGGGGGTCACTCCCATGTAAAAAGTCATAGCCTGATACCCTTCAGAAAATTTAAATTGAACCTAGAGAGACCAACGTTAACCTGAATGTTGCTCAGACCTTATTTGGATAAACTATATCACTGATGATACCACCTTAAAAACGAACAAATTGAGTTGTTTTATTACTTTTTCGAGAGCAACCCTAAAAATACTTGGTGGCACTTGGTGGCCTTCCAGAACACCCTTGGTGAGACCAAACTGCGTGATTTACACGAGTGAAACGACGCACATGGCTGATCTTTTCACATTTCACATTCACACGTCACTTCTGAGAAAAAATAACCTGCCATCAGGCATTTTTTTTTTGCGCGGACGTTCCCCTTGTCACGTTCGCCAAAACAAGAACGCCGGAACACATGTTGGAATAAAAAAAACCTTTACTGTTCACTCCCATAGTCTGGTCATAGGTAAATGAGAATATAGAAGCAAAATCTGGACGGTCTTTATACCTTAAAGTGTTGAACCGTTGCTGAGACCAGTTGCTGACAGTCAGTGCAATTTTTTCGAGGTTAATCTGTTCTTCAAGGGCTTTGATTTGTTGCTCCAGTTGAGCTTTCATCTGTATTAGCTTTGCTGTCTCAGATGGGGACATGGAACTGCGAAGCCGCCCACGCTTTCTGTAGGGAATGACCAGTGGCATGTCACATAAATTGTTTTTTTTTTCTTGCTCTTGATTAACATCAATCAATTTATCTTACTAAATGAAGAGTTACTAGGTTTATAACCGAAATAAAGACACGAAGGAAAATTAAAAAAAATCCACATTTTTGAAATTTGTAACCAGATTTTATCGACTTCAATTTTTTTATCAGTTTTCCTACCTAATTCTTTAGTTTGGATGTATATTCCTAAGCAATGTGTCGCTTAAATGTGGGTT
>Ga0126337_10000863_pt1 | contig 16938 bp, 9 predicted proteins | sample DipCmetagenome_FD_92527 | JGI IMG/M metagenome (GOLD analysis project Ga0126337, IMG submission 92527) | Coral microbial communities from La Bocana,Puerto Morelos, Mexico - Diploria C A metagenome | ecosystem: Host-associated > Invertebrates > Cnidaria > Coral | place: La Bocana,Puerto Morelos... | reverse complement strand
TCGGTCCCATTTCAGCCAACTCGAGATTTCGTCCGGTAATACGACTGTATATTCATACTGTAAGTACTTCTTCTATTTACGCGCGGACTACAATGATGCCTCCTCGGGTTTTGGCCTCTGGGCTAAAACCCTGCGGGGGCAATAAGTTTCTTAGTAACCTCGTCTTCTCGGTCCGTACTGTGAGTTACGGATCCTGGTTTTTCCCCGTCGATTTATGGCCCGCGCGCAATAAACCAATCAAACCTTGAGTTAAAAACATTCAACTGGTACGAAATGTGCACGCAAGCCAAGCTTCGACTCGTTTTGGTTTCGCCTATTGAAAACACATCATGTTTGTTTGATTGTTCTAAGCGAGTGACATGAGTTTTTGAACAGGTTGTTGATCAGATGCAAATATACTTGAACGCATACAGGAGTAGTGACCAGCAAGTCAGTCCTTCTTACTTTCATAGCTTTATTCACTGAGGAATTTCTGTTATCATAGGAAGAGACCGCTTCACTTCAGAAAACACGCGACGCTGTTACAGAAGAGTTAACTGTCCTCACATCAAAGCTTGAGAGTCTGGAGCAAGACAGTCAGCTCTTGGCTGATCTTCAAACACGACATAAGGTTGGTTAGCTGAACCTATCGTTTATCTTGTGCAGCCTTACCGATACGGGAAAGTTAACACATACACTCCAGTGTAGCGTCCGACTAAGGCTTTCTTTGGAGTAGTCACGTGACGCTCGTCGGGAAGGAAAGACCACGTGACAAGTTCAAAGCTTGTCCGCCAAAGAGACGTACTGTCGAGTAATTTACTTGTTGTTTTTAATTAGGAGTTAAGGACACTTGATTTGACAATCTTAACAAAAGGTGATGTTTTCTTAACTTCAAAATGAAGTTTGAAAGTGAAGACTACGAGCCATTTGAAGAGAGTACATGGGATGTTTCATTTTGTCTGCAAACCGTAAACTTCACGGTAACCGCTTCCAGTGTTTTTTTTTAAATTTGTTATGGAGCATGACTTTTGCCATTTCAAGGGGGAGGTGGGAAGGTGTAGATAACAAATAAAACTAGGCATGTTGTGGTGTGTTATAATGTAACAAAAACGTACGCTTACAATTTTCTCTTCTGATTGTGCTTTCCTCAGGAGTTGGAACAGCGACATAACGCTGTGCTACAGATGTACGGTGAAAAAGCCGAACAAGCTGAGGAGTTGAGAATGGACTTGGAGGATGTCAAATCCATGTATAAATCACAGGTACGTAACTGTTAGCAATGCTGAACGGCCTTTCTTTTGTCTTTTTGGTTTACTTATACTGGCAAGTTCAAAAGTAACAGCTTTGGTTTTTGTCTTTCAGATTCAAGAATTGCTTGGAGCTTCAAGATAACATTTGATTAAACTAGAACATTTACTGTGACAACTCTATTCTGCCACAGTCAGTGAGCCACGAAACCGCGTACTTTAACAGTAGGGGCAGTCGACTATAGCCAGGGAAAATACACCTAGGGAGGGTAAAAGTGATAGATGTGAACTCCAAGATTGATAAACCCTTTGAACATACCAGATCGTAATTTTATATGCGGGCTCGAATTCATCTTAACCTTACCTAAGAGGTACCAATTACAAAACAAAACATGAACTTATATTTTAAGTTTTAAGTAGCGATAACAAAACCGTTCCTTCCAAATACGTTTTTCTCTGACAAGTAGCTACTGTAAAATTTTTGGGCTAAATAATCCAGAAGGTGGGCGATATTTTATATTTGAACACGTCAAGCTGTACTAAACCACAGTGTAAGGGCGGTGGCATCTGACTTGTGGTCAGAGTACAGACACTGATCAACTTACCGTTACTCTATAGTATTCACCTTGTTAATAGTCACCTAAAGTACATTGGAGAAGGTATATTTATGAGGAAATAACAGCGGGGATCTAAAATTCTCTCTGGCCTTGTTGAAGAGTTTAAACTTAAGTAATTAAGCAGCTGTAATTAAGTAATTAAGCATAATTGCTTCTTGGAAAGAACTCAAACAAATACTTCCGTAGCCAAAAGGAAAAGTGGATCGTTTGCGGTTTCTTCTGTACTTTGAATGTCAATATTTTATTTTAACAACAGCAAATACAGTAATCAGATCTGTATGAAGGTAAAAGTACAAAGTCTTGAGTAAAACACATGCCATACAAAACAACGAGTGGAAATTATTGAGAATAATGAGTTGAAATGGGAGAATATGCATCGTTTTGTCAACATGTGCACGGCACGTTAATTGTACTCTTTAACCAAGTTCCAACTGCCAGCTTGTACTTCACTTAAGAGAACCCGAGAAGGAACATCAAATAAATCCATTTTCATGACTAAAAGTCGAGTTTGACTGTAAATAAGTCAGTTATGTTTACATTTTTACTAGGCCAGGTTACATAGCATGTCAAGAGATGGCATGCTAAAAGATAGTTGCTATGCATGTAACACTGAAAGTGGGTGTTAAATTTGGTTAGACAAACTGTTGAATTGACCACCTGTAGAAGTTGACATCTGCAGAGTCAAATGTCAGTAAACAGACATAATTTGTGTGTGTGTGTGTGTGTTTCCTTATGGTGGTGTAACTTTTAAAAAGTTTTGGTTCCATAAAGTCTCGGTCCATAAACAAGCAAAAAAAGAACTTGGCCAATATCCAGCCATCTTGACCGAACAAGCTTGGTCAATAAAGGATTTATTATATGGGATAAGACACCAAAACATGATAAATTATACTTGCGGGACAAAGCCCAATCACAGCGCGAGATTCGGTTCATCTTGCCCGCTCACGGACCTGAACATACAATAAAGATAGATAGATAGATAGAAAACCCAATCCTAAACTCGGCCTACCTTTCAGGTAGCTTGAGTAATAAGCACGCAAAAAAAAGAACGAAGCCCATATCCAGCCATTTTGACCGAACAAGCCTGGTCAATAAAGGATTTATTATATGGGATAAAACACGATAAATTTTCCTTGCGGGACAAAGCCCGTATCCCGAGCGCTCGGGTAGGCAATCATAGCGCGAGTTTCGGTTCACCTTGCCCACTCACGGAGCTAGTCATATAATAAGGTTTATAAATGTATCTATGTTGTTATTTTGTAAGTGGTCAAAGTAACTCAAGTACCGTGACTAAGCTAGGTAACTTTAAAAATGTTGCGAGTGTCAGTGAAGGATCTAACTTAGCGAGTAAAATTGAACGGCCGTTTGGGAGGTTGAGCTAAGAAATACAGTGTGGTATAAGGTAACTGTAGGGTATACCAGTTGTGTGGTATTACAGGGAGCCTGAACCCTACCACACGTCAACAAATGGCAGTCGCTACCACCTTCTCGCTTGTCGAACAGACACGAATACCTAGGGAATTGTAAACATGAATTTTTTTCTGTTAACCGGAGGGCTGGAATCTTACTATGCGGGAAAAATATAGTGTATCGAATGATGGGAGTAATAAATGTAACACAACAAATTATTTGTCGAATGAAGTAACTATGGATTAAATGAGCATTTGTAGATTGTTGCATTCAGTTGTTGAGTTGTCTTGCCCAGCCTTTCCGACTACTTCAAATGGGTTAACCCTCCTTCACTTCGTCAAACCTCGCAATAAAGCCTGCTCTAAACCGTCCACAATGCAATTAAACACACTGACACGAGAACTAAAAAACAACTGATCAACACAACGACCAAAGGTCAACTGAAATAAAACTAACAAATTGATGATACCGCCGTCCTGTTGGCAGGCTATTGGCAAGGCCATCTCACGTTTGATGTGTATATATTTCAGATTTTCCCCTACTGTTGCAAAGGCGGCCGGTGTTTGGTGAAACTGGTCATAGCAAACAATTAAATTAGGAAGCTCAAGGGCACTGCAATAAATTTTTAACTTTGAGCTAAAACACTGAAAACGTGACATTCTGTAAGTCGACACTTATCATTATCTTTATTGATTAAATTTCTTAAAAACTTACATATTTACATGACAGCGCGATGGCCATTTATTTCAAGCAGCATAAATTTGAAACCCTGCGCAGGAATACAAGGGTTGGTGGAGGGCGGGGCGCGGGAGCGGGGGAGGGGCGTCAAGTATGTTGTCAGTATTTTGCTGCCTGAAGAATAATTTTCTTATTTAATAAGTTGCTTTTCGTGTTAGAACGGTTTTCACATCCGTGTCGAAACTAATTTGCCTTCCTTTGGTTTTGCATTGCTAGGCAAAGCAATTGGATTCAAGAAACTTCGTCATCCAAACAGAAGTAAATCCGCAGTTTACATCATTCTCAGTCGAAGAAGTAAAAATAATCGTAAATTTCACAAACTTTCCCATGCTTTACATCAGCTACAGTTTTGACTGGATTTTTGTTATTTGTGGTTGGCCAGAGTAACTAGTGATTTCTTTGGTTCAGATTCTACGACACTTAATTGAAAACTGCTCTAAACAAACATGATAAGTATTATATGAAGAACATTAAAATGTGATACTTTTTGTACATCTAAATATTGTAAGATAATATAAATTTTAATTTTAAAATCTCACTTCTGGATTGTCCAATTTAATGAATTGAGTTGACCAATATTAAAATAATTTATCATCTGGAATACTTGTTTGTAATAATAATCTACTCTGGAAAGAGTCTTCAAATTACGCAGATATAGGTTCAGTTTCCACCTCTCTGCGCGTCGTCTTCGTAATATGGGACATTTCCCCTTGCACAGCAAGACTAAGAATTCTAGTTTTCTTCTTAGTAAATGTTTCTACAGTATGCGAAAATACTGACAAAGATAGTGAACTGTCGCAAAATCGTACGAAAAGAACGACGCTGCTTGCAGTTCAAGATATGATTGAAGATGAAGCCTATCTTTTGGGCATTCTTGGAGACCCAGATACGAACTTGGGGAAAGCAAACGCAGAAACGTGGCTGAGAAACGTTTTCTGAGAAACCGACCAATAAATTTGTCCTAAAGGTCACGATTGAGTTAAAAAGACGTATCTATGAGACTTGAAAACGTTACTAACATTATTTTGTCAAGGGATTTTCTAGATTGACCTTTGAAAGTTTTTTATTGCCTGTTTCAGCTTTTGCTCACCAAGTTTTATCCGCAATGTCATCCACGGGTAGAGCTCTGTCCTATTCGCTTCTACATACATAATAGATTGTACTTGACATATATTATTTCTAGTGAATCATTGCTATGAACTATTGCACACTCGGTAAATGTACTCTTAGGTTGAGAACTTTAAGCGCATCTTCCAAGTTCAGTCTATAAACCCCAGTATCTTGAAGCGCAGCACAAGCTGGTGAAATGCTTTCTTCTTCACTGACATTACTCTCCGAAGACTTAAGCAAATCTCTTAACAGCACAGCAGATCCTGGGAGAAGGTTTAGTAAGATGCAAGCTTCCTTGACTCTGTAAAAGACCAAATGAAAAGCATGTAGTTGATACCCAGGGTGGGAGAGCTAAAAGTACTACCAGATACATATTTACGAGTGGCTCTAAGTGTGTGGAATTGTGGACTTTTTTGGTCTGAAATTCGTGGATTTTGGTCTGGAATATGGTATGTTCTGCACGCTGGCCTGGAATTGGGTATGATGTTTAAAAGAACCTATTTTGCCCCATTTACACTAGTGAAATTAAGCCCTTTCAAATGTTCTAAGCTGGTTACTAAAGGTCACGTGTTAGAGATGTGACCTTATTTTTTGAGGTCTGAAATAGGGTAACAAAGGCTATCAAATATCACATAATATTGGTCCAATAGAGAAAGAGTTTCAGGATGCATGTCGTACATCCCCCACCACAAATACTGTGAATCGATTCCTGTTGACTCTGGTTTCCTCGTCTACCAGTGCAGCACAAAATAAAATGTTCTATTGACTTACTCTTTGAAGAAATTCTCTGGCTTTTGGGTGTATTCCAAAAATAATGTAAAAAGATTTTTTGTTAAATCAAACTGTAACTGTGCAGCCCCTCCTTCATTAAAATGACACTCAAGAATGATCTGTGGAGAGAAGAATAAGTAATTGGCTAGGATTATAACCTTGACAGAAAATAACACATGATCTGCATTGCTAAAACTACACCATAAACAGTATGAATTTATGATTGATCAGTTACACACACAACTTAATTAAGCAGTTGTGAAATTAAAGCCTGAAAAAAATTCAGGCCTGAACGGGATTCGAACCCATGACCTCTGCGATACCGGTGCAGTGCTCTACCAACTGAGCTATCAAACCATCTGGGTGACCAGCTCTAGATGGCAGATGGTTCTTCATGCATGCATTCACACATTAACAAGACATCTATACAGAGTATTCTTACCTCTTCATATATACACTTGTTTAGATCTTGCGCAAGATTCTTCCATACTGTGTTGAAGATGGTGCTTGCCAGCTGTTCTTGGAGAATTTGAAGCCTTCCTTTTATAAACAATAACATTTCACATGCTGATGAGGACAATGCTAAGAGAATGATGTCTCTTGGAGGAGGAAACATGTGCCACCTGTAAAATAAATACAATAGTAAACTTGATCCACTGTAGGTTTGTCTTCCCCAAGGGCGAGGGACAGTATATTCTATGTATACGTCTTTTGTGTACCGTATAGCTACTACAATCTTCTTTGGGGCAGTGGTTTATGTCATATTAGTTCAATGCACACATAACAGGTATCAAAGTATGTCAACATTTTGATGTCCTCATGCTAGCATGATAATTATTCTATATATGAGTATTCATATATTCAATTCCAATTCTTCACCTTCTAGGGGTATACTATGAACTAACAATTTGACCAGTTGGCTTGATAGCTCAGTCGTTAGAGCACTGCACCAGTATTGCAGAGGTCATGGGTTAGAATCCCATTCAGGCCTGAACATTTTTCAGGCTTTAATTTCACAGCTGCTTAAGTTGTGTACATAACTGCAAAGATCAAGTACATCTTCATATATTCCTCCGCAGTTCAAATACATGATACTCACATATACATTTGCATAATTATCCTCATCAGTGCACCTAAAACATCCCTGAATCCTACCTACATGCACCATCACAGTAATGATAGCACTTGCAATATTTTTTATTGCATATCATAATACAATTTAGCAGTGTCCTTCTGATAAATCTTCCCAAATGTTTTCTTGAGTGCTCACAGTGTTTCAGCTGTTCATAGTTTCAGCTGTACAAATGCAGTATGCTTTAGTTATAGGTATCAGTCTCATAAGCTATCAGGAACTTACTTTTCTTTCTTGTAGGGTTTGCTCAACATCCTAAATCCCTGTATGACATGCTCTACAATTTTACTGATCATTTCTTCCATTAAATCTTGCAAGCCGTGTTTTACGTCCTCAAATACACTACCCATTGGAAGGGAATCCAGTTCTTGAGAGTTACCATCATCTTCTTTGAGGCTTACCTCTTCAGGAATATTCACACCACTTTTAGAGTCAGTTGATGGATTGTGGTATTGACAGAGTCTGAGGAAAAGCTGAAAATGCGGTAGAATAATCATATTGGTAATTCAATTAATTTTGCACCTGGCCAATGTTCTGATAATGAACATCAACACTGTCAGTGTCTTACAAGGCAAAATGGCTGGTTGCTTATAAAATCTGTCTGACTTGACTAAATAAGAGTTGCACTGAAGTACCTTACCATTTGTTCACTCCATTCCTGAAGTATAAGGTTGGTGTAATTAGCAGAATTCAACACTGAACAGTAATGCAGCCCTGCAGGAGCAAATGATGTTTCTTCTGCCTCAAGAGTCAGTCTGGAGATGAAGCTTTCAAGAAGGAACAACTGAACTTCAAGAAAATGTTCCTGGTGGGAGACTTCTGGTAGATTTCTATATCGATCTGCGAAATTTAAGAAAAAAAATGGAAAATGTACTTTTTGTCTTGGACAGTGATCTAATAAGGGGAGCATTAAATATATGAGTTGAGTGCTGTCACTAAGCAGTAATAAGGCATATTAAGCGCACTGACTTATTTGATTGTCAAACTGAAACTTTATTCCCTTGCAGCATTCTAAACTACAGCAGCACTCTATCATGGTCACCTGCCCTCAGATAACACCAGCCAAATATTCAAAAGTCTACCCCATCCCAACAACTACATGTAGGTTGATCAGTGAGGAAAATGAACTCTGGGGATAGCATAGCATCGACATTACAAAAATACCCCGCATGCATCATCATCCTTTACCCAGGCTTTATTGGATTCTGGACCTGTTTAGAAACATGCTAACCAACCTGGTTAAGCCCTAACTTGGTTAAATTATATTTCTCCCTTAACCTCATATACCACACCTGTTATAACAGACAGAAGTGTCATGAACCCTTCTGCACACTCAGGTGTCCGTGTGTCATCTACATCACCTACATCTTTGTACTTCATTGTCCATGCTGATGAAGAGGACAGAACTGATTCCATGTTTGATATAGCATCTGTAGAACAATACCAAAAAAACCCACAGGATTACAGTCCAAGTCTGTTCTTAGGAGGTTAAAATAGTGCTGAGATAATGCACCTTAAATTGTAGTATGGAAACAAATGAAAAAAAGTTTGATTGCCAAATAGTTTTGAAAGTGTCCAAGTTGTGCACTTAGATAAGGCCATTATTAGTTTGTACCATTCTGTGTGTACATGTAGCTGCATGTATACATGTGAACTCAAGCAATAACTAAGGATTTACTACTGGTATTTAATTTAGAGTGATATTTGGTTTGATTTCATTTGATTATTATTGCCTGAGCCTTTAGTCATGTGCTATTTTTGAAATAATTTTCAAATATCACAGCAAGTGTCACTCCTTAATTTATTGCTTGAGCTCATCCGTTGTATGACTGACAAAATTATGAACATGTGCATGTTAGTTTGCACTGCAGCGCAAATAAAAAAAAAACCCAATAAATTGGCTTGCCCTCAACCATTCATAATGAATTGTCTAGGTCGTGGTGTAATTTTGAGAGTGCCTCTCTCCACAAGGGCAAATGTGACAAAATGTTCGTAGGCTCCTGTACCTGTAACGGAGCAGTCCTCTTCATTCAGGGAAAGTATACTACTACACTCTTAACTAGTTCCTTCATGTTTTTAAGGAACACTGGATATACCTAGTGCCAGCAATTTGAGTCATGACCCTAACTAATAATGACACAAGCTGAGTAAAGTGGCTACAAGAAAATTTCACCAAAGCTTAATGCTGGCTGAAGTTTCACTACCAAACAAAGACTTTGAGGTAATTGTTTCAGTTTTTTATAGAATAACAAGGCTTACATTTTCTTTCTAACTCCACCCATCTCTGTAGGCATGCATCAGAGGTTAGAACATGTAAATAGCCATGTTCAATAGAGCGGTAATTGTGGACCATATAAAGCTCTTTATCAAATAACAGCAGTTCATCAATAAAGTGAGAAAATGCATTGTCATCATCAATTATTGTTGGAATGCTATGCTCCATTTTTTCCACTACAACTTTTAACAGGCCACAAATAAATTCAGACTGAAAAATAATAATAAGAAAAAAAAAACAAAGTTAACAGTGAGAACAATTTCAAAATTTTCCAATCCATTTCATAATGCATCATCAAGAACTGATGACATATTGGTGTCACTGGTATCCTTTGGTCCACATATAAAACTTAATGCTTCAAGCTAAACAAAATAGGTTCCCAGGAATATAGTTACAATTTTCAACACGCCTGGGGTGAAAATACCAAAATTTTCTCCACACCATTTGCCAAAAACGAGAACTTTTTATTCAGGTGCACAGACTCTTGCGTCAGATCACAACTGAACAAAAATCCTAATGTGATCATCCTTTGTCAAATTTCTTAATGGCTAAATGCTACTAGGAATTACCCATAGTTTCACCAGAATTTCACCAGATTATAACTGCTAACCTTGTAAATCACAGACATTAGATTCCTAACCTGAGAAGGCTTGGTATGTCTTTGGATATACTCTTCAAAATTACAAGATTTTGGAATATGTTCCACAGTTTTCAGATGTTGCTTCAAACATTTCCCACTCCCAGTCTCAGAATGTGTTAAACACAATATGGTTCATGGTTACCAGACCTTTCCAAATTACCTTGGCATCTACTAGGCCATACTCTGTTCTATGAAGGATAGGTTGTATGGTGTGTTGAAGGAAGTCACTGTGATTCCTGATCCAATTTAAGACTTGTGTAAAGTACCATTCCGGCTGAAAGAAAGATAAAACACATATTAAGCCACATACATGAATGGATATGACCTACAATAATAATTATATTATTTTTAATTGATAGCAACCAAAAGTCATCTGATGATCAAGTTAGCTGTTGTTTTTCACATCATGTGAAAACCAACAGCAGGCAATTTGCTTGGCAAGTTTATCTCTGGGTATGCTGGATCCCTCCCCTTCTTCGAAAACCATATTTTGTAATTTCTGATTGTTTTGAGAAATGAAGAACTCACAAATACTGTGGTGTCAAGAGGCTTTCCCTTATGAGAGAGACAAATAACCAGTAAGATTCAAAACTCACTGAGACATCATTCTCTGTTTAGAAAATACAAGACTGTGATGTTTATATTAAATGAGTTTAGAATCTGATCTTGAAGAAAGAAACCCAATAAGAATCTTTGTGACTCGTCACAAAGAATTCTTAGGATTTTAAGACTGGATTAAAGCTTCTGAGATCCATAATTATTATCTTATTTGTATTGTGTAACAAATTCTTGATTTGATTGGTTCTCTACATGCCTTTTTGTCACGAATTGGCATGCAATCATGTGGATGTCCAATTAATAACAGGTATCCAATTTGAACCTTCTGTAATAATTGTTGGATACCCACCTGATTCGCTCATCAATTTTGTTTCCTACAGTTTTCAAAACTTAGTGGTATGAAAAGTACTACAGACGTTTTCATTCAAAAGATGTTCTCAATAGACATTTTAAATTCTGAAATACAGTAAGTTGTTGAACCTCCAGTTGCGACCACCTCTCCTGAGTGACCAGTTTTACATGATACCAAACGTTTGCAAGTCAGATCACTATATTTGGAACCTCTTGTAAGCAACCACCTCTTGTAAGCGACCGCAACCACTTTTGTAGCTACATTTGTAAAAGTTTGAAATTTTTCCTTTGTTTTTACCCTCCCATAAGCAACCAGTTGACAAATAATGGAGCGAAGAATGGATAATAAGGTGGGGTAACATTATCGTATTTCTGGCTAGTACAAGAAACAGAAATTTCTCAAAGGGAAGAATCAGATTTTTTTTTCTCGAAAATTTACTTAACATGAATAAAGCATGGCATCAGCACTGGTGCATGGGTTAAGGTGCGGCAGTTATAATATTCTAGTGAGGAAAGATTTTGACCGATTATGGTCTAAGCTCTTGTAAGCGACCACCTCCCTTAAGCTACCACCTCCACTTGACATTTTGAGTAGTCACTTACAGGACGTTTGACTGTATGCTATAGATATGATTTAGTACTTGGACCTTGCATCATACAATTCACAGAGCAATTGTGCTTGTAATTTCAAATCATCCACAAGCTTACTGCTTGTCCAATTTTGAAATTATACAAGTAATACTCTCTGAATTGTTCTCCACTCAGCCCAACTGCTGTTACTATTACAAATATCTATCATTATAAATATATATATTTGTTAATTAAATATTTAATATTATTAAATATCTCTTGCTCAACATTATAATGATAGCATTTTAAACAATGTAATTAAAAATAATTCAAAAATTAGAACGGCTTTCAACTGAGTGTCCAAAAAACCAAATGACGTGCAGTCAATCCACTAACCAATCAAAACTCAAAGTAAACAGTATTGCAGTCATGTGTCATGTGCAGGAAAACGTGTGCAAGTCAGCTAAAATAAATTGCTTTTGGTTAGCATGCATTTTTTAGGCCAATCATGTAGTGTAATAATACAAAACTAAAAGAAATTAACACCACTTTCAACACAAAAAACTAACTTGAATCCCAACAACGACTTCAATTCATAGACAGACACTTAATTGTCAGAACCTACCTTGTCAAGACTATTAGTTTGTTTATTGCCATAGAAGTGGAAGCGAAAACGTTTTCGAAAAGGCTTCAAAAGCCAATCAAGAGGCAGAAGAATTTCACTATTACTGTCAGGTAATGAACTCTTCTCTGAGGAAGTTTTCTTACTGAAAATATGTTAAGGAAAGAGACAAGGAAAATCTACATATGAACTAACTTCAATCAACATTTATAATCTACAGTACACTAAAGTACACTGCAACCATAATGCCCATGATCAAAGGCAGTCACAGCATGTCACTGTATACCACTACAGACAGCTCTCTAGGGTGGGCTCTGTAGGGTGGACATTGTTAGCTGGCTGAATTTCACTCTCTTGTTTGTCTGATCAGTTAGAGCTGCAGTCTGCATTAGAGAGTTGTCAGTAATACATGTATAAAATTACTTTGTGGAAGACTTTTTATACAATTATTATATAGTTGTGCACATAAAACTACGACAATAATTTATTTTTGGTCTCAGTGAGGACATCTGCTATCACTTGTAGCGTTCACTGCCACAGATTAATGCCTACAAAGTAGGTTGATTATTTGCCATGACACATTAATTAAAAAGATACAGTTGTTGTAGTTTAAGCAGGAGTATAAATGCATTTTCCAGTCTGCTGTAATCATCAGAGGTTGTGGATAATGGGGGTGCAGTCGAGAGTGATGTGAAAGGCCACTTCAAAGCTTTCATGATTTCGTCAAATTCACTGCAACACGACAATATGTCAACAACATTATACCCCAGTAAACAAAAATTATCATCCATATTAAATTCTTCCTCGTTTTGGACAAAAAAGATAATAATGTTGATGCTGGAGTATATAATAGCATTTTATATTTTACAAGGTACATGTATTATGTGTGATTGTGTACAGTCATGCAAAATGTACACTTTTATATCCCACTTAATAGTGACATTTTTCTTATGTTACTTGCTGGGTGGACAAGGTGTCTCCAACTTCCCATCATTTTAGAATTCCCACTTCCTGTCCTTTCCTCTTTTTCTCCCTATCTTCCTGAGCTCCATGCCCCAAGTCCCAACCCCTTTACTTCCTTCTACTATTTAAAATTGCTTTAAAGTGAGAAGTTTTGATTTACAATGTTGGCCTACCTTGCTAGTTTATTGAGAAGAATCTTTTGCCAGTGAAGATGCATTTCCTTTACAAACTTGGTCAAATTACAGCATGCCGACTCGCTGAGTAGCAGACCTAGCTCAGATAGCACTGATAACTGTTCTACTGCCCAGTTCCATTGACCACAATCTACAAACTGATGAATCTGACCACTGTGCAAAAAGAATATTGTGGACATTGTTGAACAAAAATAGTAGCCGATTTGTCAAACTTGATAATCATGTAAAACACCTGATTGGTAAGATGCTGACAATTGAGCTGGCTCGTGCTGCGGAATCCGACACCCAATAAATTCAATAGAAGAACCCTACCACCTCCTGACACTTCCCAAAAGAAAACACTGCTGATTTTATCATAAACTACATTTATTAAGCTTTCTTATGATATATAGTTTATAAGGGTTTTATTGAAACTGGCACACATACAATTTTTTCCTGAAGGGCACTCGTGAAGGTGGAATGTAACCTTATTTAATTGTCAGCACAAAGTTAATTTAAAATACCATGCAGTTACTAGAATTATATAAATGACCATTTGTTACCTGACAGATTCAATCTTCTGTATCCAACTTGCATATGCTCTAAATCTTTCAACCTCTGCAATCTGACTCACTAAAGAAGCAAGTCTCTCTGCAAGGGGATGAAATTTTTTGAGATGGCTGTCAACTTTAGATTTTAGTTCTCCATGCTGTTGCTGAAGGTTTTTTATTTCTTTCACAGCTGAACAGCCCTTATTGAGTACCTCTTGGATCTTGTCTGGTGTCTGACACTGGCTATCTTGTAACTAGAACAATAGATAAGAACAGTTAATTTGAAGCTTCAATCTTGGTCTCAAAACAGTTTCCAGCACTTAACTTTTGATGGGTCATTTATAACCACTCTCTGTCACTTGATGCAACAATCATGGAATGAAAAACCACCCAATCAATATTGAACACATTGTTATCATTTTTGTGACACAATAGGTTACCATAGCAACAGTATGACCTGCTAAAAACACCCTTAATTACGCATTATCAAATTTTAGTTAACATGTGACCTTGTTGACCTCAATAGCCTGCAATATGGTCATGAAATACTGGTCAGTGAATACCTTGCTTTGACAGGTGGCAATTAATCATAAAATGTCCAGTATCAAAGATCTACACTGTAAACCAAGGCAGCATGTCCTATTAGCTGGACTATGACCACCATTATTGTCATTGTGTGTATGTGGCCACAAGCAATACTGCTGGCCATTTTTACCGTGAGTCACTGGTTTGTATAATTATGGCGCTGTCCTTGCAGCCTTTTTAGCTGCTGGAGCTCTACTATAAAACTTTACTACTCATTCTCCAGGGCTATACATAATTATTATGCTTACACTAAGACAAATGGCACTGAACTGGCTTTGTTGGGTATATTAAGCATGCAAACTATTTACTATGTAGTCGGATAATCTAGTTATGGTAGATACATGTATTTCAAATGAAATATCCACAGCATAAATCTCTGAAACTTGAGAAAGAATCCAGCCTCTCAGAATTTCTATGACCCTCCATGGGGTGTGTATGGATATTTTCTATAACTAAATATATTCTCAGATTTTGTCCCTTTTTAGCAATACAATTGCATTTACATTTTAAAAATTACACATATACATGACCGGTCAACATGATTGTACTGCTGTTGGTCGGTCAAGAACCCATTCTGTTCAGATATTGTCTATTGACCATACATTAGTTTGACACCTGGGCCATGTTGTTTAAAGCCTGATTAAGCTAACTCTGGATTAGCGAGAATTTCGATTTCAGTTTTGTAACTTTGCAGTGAGGTTTTCTGTTTCTATGTTTTGCCTTCTGTTTAGATTTTGAATAATGTCAAACTACACACAATAGATAACTGGAGAAAAACATTTTTATACAAGAAAAATTTATATTTGGGTTAAGTTAAATCCTGCGTTAGCATTAAGAAGCTTTCAAACAACCCGGCCCTGGATAAAATGTATCCCACAACAACTTATTTTGGTTAACAGTGTTGATATGATATGCTAATTATGTTTATTAAAATAATTGATTAAAAAAAGGAAAATTATTGACCCAGTCGAACCATTTCATGCTAACATATCAGATTTCTTCAGGAATGCCAGATGTTTATTTGATGCCAGTTATAATGTAAAGAATGCAGGTAACTAATTTAACTATTTTAAAAGACAACAGATACAATTTCCTAAATTGCAGGATATTTAAAATCTAGCAACTGGAACACATCCCAGCTATTAATATCAAACGCAAAAACAAATGAACAAACAAGAAGGTCACATAAAAAAAATTACTAAATATGTACCGTAAATGTTGCTTTAAAAAAAAATAATAAATAAATAAAAACATCACTCTTATAATGTTTTTTTTAAGTCCAATTAAACTTACCGGTGACTATCAGTTTTGATAAGGTTCTTTCTCGACACGTGAAATAAAACTTAAATAAGCTACTCCAAATTCCTTTTCTCGAAGTCGCTTACCTCTGTTTCCAAACAGTTCTTTTTCTTTAAAGCATTTTGAAGAAGAGAATAAACCACGGTAGCTGATGATTTCTCCGTTCCAACATTCTTGTCAAGAAAACGTGTCACTTCTTTGCTGAAACCTTCATCCTCTTCGAGCGCTTCGTTTGCCATCTTGTTCTCTTTGATGTTTTGAGGAGGACTGGATACTGAAAATTGCAACCTCGTTTCCATAATGTACGTACGTGAACACGAGGCGATTCCAACCTTGTTCCCAGGGTCCCACATGCGTATATACCTAATAAAGCTGAGCGTAAATTACGTACCCAATATCAGGGACTTTCCAAAATGATTATGCAAGGAATATGTTGGAAGACATGTCCCTTTGCACACACTCCCCTCCATCACCCCCCAGCATGAAAACCTAACTTGAGCTTGTAATGCGTCAGTGGTGAACTAGTCAGTGTATACCTTGTTTTGACAGCTGTCAATTAGCCATAACATGGATGTCCAGTATCAAACTTCTACCTATGGTGCTACTCTCTTATTTTTCAAAGTGTTGGGCTTGGCGTACAAATGCTTTTCCTATGGAGCTTTTGAGGCTAGCTGAACAAAAACACTTTTTGGTCCTTTTAATTGACCCCTAGAAAGTAAGATAAGTACCACTGTCCTCTTCTTAAATGGGAGTACCCAGATGCTACCCAGGTCTTCGCTGCTATGGGTGGCATTTTGCAAGGCTCAAAGGGGTTCTATCGCAAAACAAGAGCAGGGAAAATGATTCTAACAATTCATTCCACTTTTCACTTGCATTCACCTTGCACAGTGGATTTCCTCAAGGAGGGATTTCTATACCAGTTAGAAGGAGAGAGATACAGTATGGTCTGATATGGTGACCACGTGAGATAATTTGTACCACCTTGTCAGTTTTGACTGTTGGACCTGTTGATGGCAAAGTAAATTTTGTGGTGAACTATACGTATCATTTCTGTAACATAACACTCCATACTGAACTTTAAATGAGTTTCCCAACAATGGGACCTCTCAGAAGCAGCAGATATTAGGGCTACAGTAGTAGCTAGGGTCAATCCTGTTCTTTGCTCCCCAACCTTACAGCCTGGGGGGGTACTCAAAAAAGTTTTATACGGGGAGGCTCCGCCCGGAGGTCCAACCCCTTACCCTTTTATATACCATTTTTTTCAGAAAAGGCACCCCTTTCGTATACCTTTTATTGGAAAAAGGTACCCCTTTCATATACCTTCAGGAAGACTTCTTGTCATTTTTT